>Ga0255055_10002353_pt1 | contig 13389 bp, 3 predicted proteins | sample JV7_2_27_MG_FD_188633 | JGI IMG/M metagenome (GOLD analysis project Ga0255055, IMG submission 188633) | Seawater microbial communities from Jervis Inlet, British Columbia, Canada - JV7_2_27 | ecosystem: Environmental > Aquatic > Marine > Inlet | place: Canada: British Columbia | collected...
CACGCTCCACCCGTTGCTGTGCTCCCCCGCCAATTCCTTTAAGTTTCAGTCTTGCGACCGTACTTCCCAGGCAGCTTGCTTAACAACTTCTCTCCGACACTGATTGGGCTCGGAGCCCAACCAACATCAAGCAAGCAGCGTTTACACCCTGGACTACCCGGGTATCTAATCCGGTTTGCGCCCCAGGGCTTCGTCCCTCACCGTCAGACCCGTTCTAGTCAGACGCCTTCGCCACTGGTGGTCCCCCTAGGATTACAGAATTTCACCTCTACCCCAGGAGTACCTCTAACTTCTCCCGGTCTCAAGTTTAACAGTCTACCCGGAATTCGTATAGTTAAGCTACACAATTTACCCAGGCATTTATTAAACCGGCTACGGACGTTTTAGGCCCAATAATAGCGGCCACCACTTGAGCTGCAGGTATTACCGCGGCGGCTGGCACCCGTCTTACCCAGCTCTTACTCTCAATGCGTTTTAAACAAAGAAACAGCTTACACTTACGTGCAAGCACTTGGGATTCCCTCATCGTGCTTTCGCACAGTGTGAAGTTTTCGCGCCTGCTGCGCCCCGTAGGGCCTGATATCGTGTCTCAGATATCATCTCCGGGTTATTGCTCTCACAACCCGTATCCGTCGTAGGCTAGTCAGGTCATTACCCTGACTACAACCTGATAGTCCGCAGACTCATCCTTAGGCACCGGAGTTTTGAGTCTAGATGCATTCCAGCATCCTAGACCTATGGAGTATTATTCTCAGTTTCCCGAGGGTATCCTCCACCTAAGGGCAGATTATCCACGTGTTACTGAGCCGTCAGCCGAGGGCCGAACCCTCTCGACTCGCATGGCTTAGTCGAATCCCAATAGCAGTGACCTCCGGCAGGATCAACCGGAATCTATTTTTATTATTTAGCACACTATTATTGTTATTGGCGGGTGAATCAAAATTCACCAACACATGTCAATCGTCAGATTCAAGAGAGCGCAAGAATACCCTAAGGGTTTTCCTGTTTTTCTTGAACCTCCACATCCATTATGTGTAGCCTAGAGCTGAAAAGACCCATTCATAGATAGGACTTATACCATATTCTCACAGGTCAACCGGAAAGGTCTAGGCCAATGAAATTTAAGAGTTAAAACGTATACCAGCCTCCTATATAAAGTTTACATAAATATTTTACGCCAATTTCTGAACTATTTTTGAGAATTTTAAAAAAAAGTTTGAGAAATTTAATATTAATATGGGTCAGCAAAACCGAAATCGAATTCGTGAAGATCTGCAAAGGTGGGAACAACATACCATCTTACTCTAAAGCTGATTCTGGCTTTAGAAATAGTACGTTCGGTATCAAAATCTTTTATCACCCATTCTTTATCTGGATACTCACCAGTATAAATGGCATGCCAAGAACCCTCATAGTAAATTTCTATTTTTACTTTTTCTATTCTGTTTGGAATCTGTTTTGCATAAAATCTTATTCTATCACATGTAAATGAAGAAGATAGTTCTAATTCTAATGGTTCAGTCCATTGCCAAAATGGATTAAAAAAGATTTTTGTGTATGCAGCAGTGTTCAGCTTGTCATCATGTGCATCTTTCTCATCATGCCAATCTGATGGATAATTATGTCCTGTGGGTGTAACCCATATTCGATAGAGATAAACATCTATATTAGTAACCTCACCTGCAACAATTGTGACCTGTGTTGTATATGTATAATAATTATTCCTTTCAAATTTAACTGTATAAGTCCCAGGTGTTAAATCAATAGAATAATACAAATCAGTGTTAGATGGATAATTTGTTGGAAATACTCCAGAGGTACCAGTCTTTGTTTCAATGTCATCTCCACCAGAAATTATAACAGTTACATTAACACCCCACAATCCTTCATTAATATCAACAGCATCAAATACAGTTCCTCTAAGACCTCCGTAGTTTAAAGGTGGAAGATACATGTTACCAAGATTTATGGCATCTCCTTTAGTCGCAACTACATCTTCAATTGTAGCGGATTCATAATCATCTTTACTTGCTGTTATATCGTAAGTACCTGGAGGAACCATTAACAAAAATTTCCCATTCTGCATTCCGCCTGGGTACTCCTCAGAATACGTATAATATCCACCTGGATCGGTAATCACAAGCGCAGTAGGTATTCCTTTACGAGTCACATTATCTCTCACATATCCATTTAGTTCTGCTTGTGTGTCGTATACTCTAAAAGATTTGCTTTTTCCACCGAAATAACCATCTGCTTCAGCAAGCGCCTTTGCTATACTATAATGAGTATAGTAATTATAGGGAACGCTAAATGCAATAAAACCTGCTTCTCCATTTGAATTTGTTGTATTAGTTGTTTCATACCAAGTTCCATTTTGGTTAGATTGATTATAGGTTACAGTTGAACCACTAACAGGCAAACCGCTTGTAGTATTTGTTACAACAACAATAAACTCATCAAACTCATATAATTTATAGCCAGAATATTGAACATCAACATCCAATGCATATCCCTTTTTAACCGTTGCCATAACAATGTCACTTTCTGCAGCAACTGTTTTTACTTTAAATTTAATATTTGTGATATCTTGTCCATTTGTAAACATCCAAGTGAAATCATGAGTATGTTTTTTGTTTTGTGGATAATTCATCCATGAAGTCCAGCCACTACCATTCCCATAATCCCATTTCATCCATCGAATCTTAAAAATATAGTCTTCACTACTGGACATATCAAAGGTTACAACAGGATTTTCAGGTGTTATTCCATATGTATCCTTATCTAAAACCGCTAGTGGTGTGAGTGGCCATATCCGTATAAATGTATCATTAAACTGGAAGTGAATGGTTCCAGATATAAAGTCAATGCTGCCACTCATTTCCCAGTCATATGGAATAAAAATTCCAGAGGATTTAGTAAATTTACCATAAATATAGAATTCATCTGCTTTTAGAAGTTCTAAATCTACTTTTAAACCAAAGGTAGTATCAACATTACTGATATATCTGGAAACTGTTATGGATAGATTTCCCATCACCTGATAATTTGTATCTATGAAGAAATGCCCTTTTCCTTCATTTTCATTCTCATGTTTATTTGGATTGAAATCAAAATGCCAAAACATTTTTCTTTTTGGGTAAATTGAAATTGTTCCAATAATATCTACTTCACCAACTTTTGTGGCAAAATCAATATCTAGAGATTCAGAACAGTTCATTGTGTTAAGTGTTATTGCACGTGAATGAGGATTGTCCAAGTATTGTTTTTCATATTGCAAGAGTAACTTTTCGGTTTGTTTATTTTCATCTTTCCAAAAATAAGTTATATTTAAGAATTTATGTATTGATAAGTCAATATCCCCACCTTGCGATAGGTTACCCCCAAAATAACCTATATAAAATCCATTAAAATCTACCTTTAACTCAGCAATATCAAGTTCAAGATTCCAGTTTGCACTAGATATGCTAAATTTAAATGCATCAAATTGTACACCACTGCCTGTATCAATAGATAAGGCTCTGTTTTTTAAACCGCGGTTGCGAAGTTTTAACGTGATATCATTGTTATAATCTGGATCTGTATCTCCAAATGAACAGGATATTTCGAGATTTCCTAAGATGAGATTACATTTTACTAGTGTAAATTTAAAAATTCCATTATTGATTAATATTTCTCTATCGTAATCTCCATTTGTAAGATTTACCCAATTTACATTAAATTCTCCAGGCTCAATTGTTATTATACCAGACTCAGCAGCTTTCTCAATTCTAAAGATTCCTCCTTCCTTGGAAAATTCTAGAAGTGTGCATTCAATCTTTGCAGAATTCAAGGCATAGAAAGAACCAATCTCATTAGATATTTCAAATTCAAGGAACGTATCACCTGGATCAATCAATGAAACTTCTATTAATTTTATCTGTTTAGATCCTTTATTTAGCATTAATCCACTAAAATCACCAGTTACACCATCATTATCAATATTTAACCAGCCCTCCCCAGTCTCATTGTCGATTAACCAATCGATTGTAACCTCTCCAGGCTGTAATATAAGAGAACCTAGTGTTAATATTTTGTCGTTTCTTACTACTAAATTATTGATAATTTCTAATAGCTCTATTGAGCTTTCTTCAAGAACATTCAACTCAAGATGATGAGATGTTGTATTATCAGCAGGTGGTTCATAATAAAGTTTAAAGTTTGCATCTACTGAAGTACTGATTAGATCAATTGTAGAGATGTAATTCATTACATTGAAAAATCGTTCAAATGTAACATTCCATGATGCGGCGATATCTGCCAATAGATTAACACATTTGTCCCTTGTCCAGTTTAAATAAAAGTATTCATGAGCATTTTTTTGATAGTGAATTGTAAAGTCTCTAAGATTTCCACCAATTGGTATATTTAAAATTTGAATTCTATATTGAATATAGGCATCTGTCAATGTTAATGAGCTATCTTGATTGGTATATCTATCAATTTCAATTTCACCATAATTATTATCAATATCAAAGGATGCACTGAGCGATATTGATTGTTTCTTTTCCCAGTCAAGTGAAGCAAAACCACCCTCTAGTCGATTAACTGTAAAATCAAATCCTGTCAATTGGAACCAATTTATCTCTTTTTTTGTTTCTAACATCCATTGATTAGATCCAGGAATTGTTCTAAATAAAATTTTTCCACCTAAGAATTCAAAATGATCGAAATCAAATGTTAACGTATCCTCTGTTGTTTCATTATATAGATAACAATCAAATCCATTAATTGTAACTGAAGACCCTCCCAGTTCAAGACCAATTAATTTATTATTAAGATTGAATGATGTCGTAAATATACCCTCAAGAATATTAAATAAAGTAATTTGAACAATTACTATCTCATCGATTTTGAATAGAAAATCTTCAATTTCTAGTCCAACGTCAATATTAGTTGTAATATTTAAATAACCAGTTTCTAAATCCCACCAAATATCAACGATGAAATTGTCTGAAAATATTGAAAAAATACCACTAATAATTAAATGCTCACCTGTTTTTAGAACATTTTCGAAATCTATAGTTATATTTTCAGCCGCAAGATCAAATAGGATTTGTAAATGGCCATTTTCTAACATTAAATAAAAGCCATCTCCTCCAGGCAATACCTCCTCCCAAGAATCATCTAAAAGATAATAAATACAACCTTCTCCAGATATTTCCAATCGTCCATCAAATACTGGAAAAGCAGAACTATTGAGATATATCTTAAAACTATCAGCAGTAAAAGTAACATTATCAAATCGTAAGCCAAAATCATTTAAAACATATGGAATAGATATATCTAAAAGATTATTAAAAAAATCGATTGCTGTATTAATTAGGTCTTTTTTTACTTTAATAGAACCATCAAACCAGATTGATGTGTTATGGGTATCAAGAAGGATAAATTGATTATATGGTGGTTCATATTCATTCCACCCAAGATTGAGATCAAAATTAAAGTGTTCAATAGGTTCATCAATTGTTAAATTAGCGATTAATAAATCATCCGGAAATTCCAATACAAAGTCAACATTATCAATTGCTGTTCCGCTTTCAATTTTAAAGGAGATTGGTGGTATTATTCTTAATCTTAAATCAAATACACCATCCTTTAAAACAACGTTTTCTATAAAGGCTGTTGTTGGTATACCAGGTCCAATTCCTTGAAGAAGACCTTGCGGAAAAGCAATTCCCATTCTACCAATACTAAATGATGAATCAACTTCGTTGTCAAATCTTATTCCAATAACACCTGGAGTCCCACTAAACAATCCAAGTGATACTGTTAAATCAGAGTACCCTGTTATAATCAAATCCTCAAGAATTACTGCTGTTTCATCAAGTGGTAAAGGAATTCCAACAAACATTATTAAAGCAATTGTTATTATGAAACTTATATTACCGATTTTAAATCTATTTAGGTGGAAATTACCATTTAATGCATCCATCCCAAAGGTAAGATTAATAAAAAGATAACTTTGATTTTCAGCAAGTGGCTCTCCAAATAATTCCATCATATTTACAAAACTTATATTTTGTAAAGAAAAGGTAACTGTACCTTCGACCTCTGCAGAAATTGCAATTTCTCCAAAAGAAAAGGAGGCAATAATTATATTTTCAATACTGAAATTTACATCCACATCAGTTAGTTCAAAAGCCAATGGATTATCGGCGAGATCAATATAATTTAAGTCAGTTGATTTAAAGATATTCGATGGTAAATTTATATTAACATTAAATCCTAAATTCGCTTTTAAATAGCCTGTTAAATTATCAAGTAAAAAGATATCTTTAGAGGTATTTGTGTCAATCAGATGTATGTTTAACTTTTCAATTCTTAAATTGATATTAGAGTTTGTTTTAAATTTAAGATAGGAGACATTACCATCCAACCAAGCAAGTGATAAATGAACCAACCTATCAGGTATATCTATATGAAAATCATCAAATTCCACATTGAAATCAAGACCACTTTCTCCTTCTATGTTAAATGAAAAATCTAAGTCCAAAAAGTTTTGTCCACCTCGTAATTCAAATTCGACATAACCTGAATTTCTACATGCTTCAACTATTTTTATACTTCCTTTTAACAATGGAATTGCAAAGTCAATTTTACCACCAATATATAGATGGAAATCTTCAAGGCCGAATAATAAACCTGAAAAGTTAAATTTCTTCATATCAACTCCATTTTCATTAACAGTATACCATGAAAAGTTTAGTTCATCGTAATCTGATCTCATTTGTATTTTACCCTTAAATCCACATTCTTTACCATTGTGTATAAATGTCCGATATGAAGAAAGGGAAAAATTTCCTCTAAATGAGAAGTATCCCCAAGACCAATCATCAGATATATAATAATAAAATCCGCTATAAAGAAAGATTTCAAATGTATATGTAACATCGCCCTCAAATTCAAAATCTTGTGGTCCTGTCCAAGAACCATTGAGACCTAATGAAAGATCTTGGATTTCTAATCCTTTTTCTATTTTCAGCGTGATTGTAAAAGTGATATTTTTGTCTTCCTTTTTTGTTTTAAGTGATACATCTATGTTTCCGCCATTGTTTTTAATTATTTTTTTAACTTTAAGTCCTATTGATGAGTTGTTTTGAGAATTTGAAATTAAGAAATTGAAATCGTTGATAACAAACTCCTCTGTTGCAAAAGAAATTTGTATTTTACTATCAGTCTGGTTTCCAAATGTGATCTTGAAATGATTCTCATAATTTCTCTGTAAATTAAAAGATAAATCAATTGTGTCATTGTCCCTTCCTTTTGCAGATATATCAAACGTTAGATCAACATTACTTCTATCAACAAGCAGATATCCTTCAGATATATCAAGTTCTGCTAAGAAATCAAGATTCTGTTCAGATAAAATGCTAAAATCAAAAGTCCCAATATCTGGTGATTCAAGGTGTCCATTAAATCCAACTCCTGAACTATCAGTAAAAGCGTTAATATCTATCTTTTTACTAGTTAATAAATCACGAGTCCATTCAAGTCTTGCATAAGATGGTAAATTCGAAAAATATACCCTGTTTATTGGATCATATAGATCATCACAAATACCAATTTCTGAAGGTGACGAACCACTTGAATCAAACTCAATATAGCCCTCTTCTCCAAAATCATATCTAAATGTAATTTCGGTATTAGGAAGATTATACGCATATCCATAAATTTTAGTATTATTTTTTTCAAAAGAACAAATCATATCAATTTTTGAGGTTCCAGAATATTCCTTTTTAAAAGTAAACGTGCTTCCACCTAGAATACCGTTTCCACTCATAATCATTTTTGCTTGAACAGCAGGGTCAAATATTGTTCTGGAATTTATCTCTGAATCTATAATATTATTTTTTGCATTTACATAACCTAGAAGTAAAACCAATTTAGATTTATATAGTGCACTCCCTGGATCTATAACTGCTTTGTGTAAAGGCTTTTTTTTAAGGTAAATAAAATAAGGTACATATTTATAAGTCACATTACAGTGATTTGGTACCTCCGCACCCATGGGAGACTCATATCCAAATTTTATTTTATCCCCTTTCTGTGCTTTAATAAGAACACCTGGGAAGTGGTATTCTGAATAGACCGCTAGGAATGCGTTTTTTTCGGTAAAACCAGGTAGTCGGGTTATTCTCAGTTGAAAGTTAATTGATAAAGCCAAAGGTTTTGTTTCTATGCCTGGAAAAATTAGCAGTTTTACCTTAATATCATTATCCTTTTCATTATCAACACTGATATACACATCTTGAAATAATTTTAGTTCTGTTTCTTTTTTAACACCATTGTAATTAGTATAAACCATCATTGGTGAGCTATTTTTCTTAAGTTCTCTTAATGTAAAAATAAAGGATTGAAGAAAACTGGGATTATCTTTTTGTTCATTATCATTATTCAAATTGTCATCTAGTGATGGTTTATCTTCATCAGAATTTGATATTTTATTTTTAATTTGGGTAAGTTTATTTCTAATATTTTCAATTTTTTCTCTGAAATTTTCTAAACGTTCTTTTAATGTTTTTCTTTCAAATAAGTTTTTAAGAGATTGCTCAATTTTATCATTTGACTCCGGTTCTATAGAATAAAAAAATGAATTTCGAGAGCTAACCACAGTTGATAGTAAAGTCGATAATAATAAGAGAACAACTATTATGCTAATTGCTTTCTTAGATCTTTTTAAATTTATGCTGGAATACCTAATTTTTTCCATTATGCATCTATGCATATGTAGTCCTCAATTTGATATTTTAATGTTATTCCTACCCCTAATAAAGTTAGGTAATATTAGTTAGTATTTATTAAATTATATCAGATAGTATATATAATTCGTTATATAATATTTACCTAAATTTTTGTTAAATACACTTATGAATTTATATTTTATAAATATTTGTCTTAAAATATTCTTTCATCTGATAAAAAATTTTTAAATGATAAATACATAGAATGATAAAATTAACGTATAAACTTGTAAAAAGAAGGTAAGTATGGTATAAAAAAATGTCAAATATGGGTAATTTGGTTTATTTTTAGGAACATATTGTCGCAGTTACAGAGCTATTCCAATAAAGCAGCAGGAAATAGCCCTGTAACATTATTGCGACGTTGTTTGATACCAAGGTTGTCCTCTTTTTCATTTCTTGACTTTACGTCTGATAGATCAAAGAGGGACCCGTATTGATATCAATCTGTTACCTTGAATTTGCATCTCCAATCATTTTATCATGGAGACCTTCGAATCAAGGTAATTAAAATTATAAAATAGTGGTTAATATGGATTTTGGTCAAGTTTATTACTATTTATATTTGTTTATTTCATCATTAAGAGAATTTGCTGCCACTCTTGCGTTTTTAGCATAAATAATTGATCTAGATGAAACAATAATGGCCATTTTCCCCTCTTTATTTGTCCCATATTTTACTGTTTTTTCAACATCTCCACCTTGAGCGCCAATTCCAGGTATTAAAATTGGAATATTCTCTCCTAAAATTCCACGAATTATCTTTAATTCATCTGGATAGGTAGCCCCAACAACAGCTCCACAATTTCCAGAAGAATTCCAGCTTTTAATTTTGCTTGCAACTGTTTGATAAAGAGGAATATTATTTGATTTAATATCTTGAAAATCACCTGCTGAGGAATTTGAGGTTCTGCATAAAATAAAGCTGCATTTGTCATTATATTCTAAGAAAGGTTTAACTCCATCAATTCCAAGATATGGATTTATTGTTACTGCATCAGAATTAAGAGTTTCAAATAAACTTTTTGCATATTTTTTTGCGGTATTACCAATGTCATTTCGTTTTCCATCCAAAATAACGATAATATCCTTTGGAATGTATTCGATTGTCTTTGAAAGAATTTTAAATCCATTAATTCCAAGAACCTCATAAAAAGCCATATTTAACTTGTAAGCACAAACAAGATCCTTTGTAGCATCAATTATTGTTTTATTAAAATCAAGATAAGGGTTGTTACTTTTTTCAAAAAAAATTGCTGGTATCTTATCTTTGTCAATATCAAGACCAACACATAACATGCTGTTGTTTTTCATTACTATATTTTCGAGTTTTTCATTGAAATTCATATGATTCAAAAGTCTGATAATAGAACATTGTATATAAAAAGATAACATCTAGTTAGATATTTAATAGAATATCAAATACTGCATGTTAGATGGAGATTATTTACGGAGTTTGTTCTTGGGGACTTGGGCATGCAACTAGATCATTACCAGTAATGAGAAAATTAATCAAAGAGGGAAACGAGCTAACAATTATTTCAAATGGTAGAAGCTTAGATCTTTTAAAAAAAGAACTTGAAGATGATTTAGAGTATATCGATATACCAGATTATCCAATGCTTTTATCAGAAAATTCACGGCAATTTATGGCAAAAAGTGTGGTTTATTGGCCTTCATTTATTGCAAGAATGGAATCTGGTTTTCAGCAACTTAAAAAAATTCTTGAAAATAGAAAATGTGATCGGATAATTTCTGATAGTCGTTATGATATTTATGATAGAAAAATACCATCGTTTTTTATAACTCATCAAATACGAATTATGAATCCACTTAGAATTAAAATGTTTGAAAAAGGTAGTGAAACATTTAATCTGTTTTTCTTTAAACGTTTTGCAGGGGTAATTGTTCCGGATTACAAGGACAATGATTTATCTGGAGAACTATCACATAATCTCAAAAAAATTGATGAAAACAAACTACACTACATAGGTGTTTTATCAGATTTTAATAAGACAAAAACAAAAAAAGATATTGATTATTTATTCTCAATTTCTGGACCTGAACCTCAACGTACAATGCTTGAGGAAAAACTCCTTTCTCAAATTAATGATCTTAAAGGTAAAATTGTCGTAACTCTTGGTAAGACTGAAAGTCAAGAAAAATTTAATAAAAAAGGTGTTGAAACATATTCTTTTTTAACTAAAGAAAACCGTGAGGATCTTTTAAATCGGGCCAAGCTTATTGTCTCACGTAGTGGTTACTCTACTCTAATGGATCTTGTAGTTATTGGAACAAAAGCTCTTATGACTCCAACACCGGGTCAAATAGAACAAGAATATCTTGGGCAATATCATAACAAAAAAGGAACTTTTTACTCTGTAAATCAAGATAAAATTAATCTTAAAAAAGATGTCGAAATTGCAAAACAAACAACTGGCTATAAAAGACCTTGTGATGTTGATAAGTCTGTTGAAAATATAATTCAAATAGTAAATACTGTTGAAAAAAGTCCTTTTTGTTAATGCATTATTCTATTGGTTTTTTAATTATCATAAACTTTAGGTAAATATCCTGATATTATAGTAAAAATTAAAAAAAAGCAATTATTAATATGGTTACTTATCAAATTGGGTTTATAATCGGTGTAACAAATATTCCTAAATTAAAAATTATTTGAATTATTTTATTAAGGGCAATGTTATATACAGCTTTTTGATTGTGGCGAGAGGATGACAGAGGGCAAAAAACCAAAATATAAAGGATTATTGGAAAATTGGGTTTTTTGGTTACTTGTAATAACAGGAATTGCAATTATAATAAGATCAATACCTGCCTGGGTTTATGCAGTTTGGGGATGTGATTCCGGGATATATGTTGGAATTGCAGATGAGGTTGTGAAAACTGGTGAGTTTTTTCCACCTTACTATGGATGGGGTGGCTCTTATAACGAATTTCCAATACTATATGCAGTTGTTGCTTTAACAACTTGGATTACAGGATTAGATGTAATAGTGATAATGCCAAAGCTTATTCCACTATTTGGTGCTTTTACTGTTTTAATATTTTACTTTATTGTTAACGAATTAACTGAAAATAAAAAAATCGCAATTATCTCAGCTTTTTTTCTAGCAGTTTCAGCATTCCATGTTTACCAACTTAGTCATGCAGCACCACTTGTTATGGGACATTTTTTTATGATGTTGTCTTTTTATTTTTTTATTAAGTTTCGAAAAAATATCAAATATATATATCCGTTAATTATCTCTACACTGCTCCTAATTATGTCCCATCATTTTACAACATATATTTTTTTAATATCTTTAATCTCAATTGTGTTTTTTGAAAATGTTTATACTAAAGAGTGGAAATCTTCAATTAGAAAAGATATACTTTTTATTTTATTAGTTAGTGGAATGACATTTTCTTATTGGGCACTTGTGGCAAAAACAGTTTTTGATAGGTTTATGAGAGTGGGATTTACTATAGGTGGAATTAGATTTAATTCCCTTATTTTAATTGCTGCATTTTATATCATATTTATAATGTCCTTTATTTTAATTATATATATTAGAAAACTGGATTTAATAAAAAATGTAAATCCTGCAACTGTTAAATCAAGCCTGTTAAAATTTTCATTAGCATTTATTGTTTGTTTAGTTATGATAATAACATTTCTAATAGTTGATATTCCTCAAATTAATGTTAAATTTACTCCTCTCACAGTATTATATTCTATTCCTTTGCTCATTATCTTTTCTTTAGCTGTTGCAGGTTTTAGATATACTCGAATTATTAAAAATGGATTATTTATCCGTGGTTGGTTAATTGGTTTGTTATTATCATTTATTTATAGTGTTTTTTTTAATAGTTCAGCAATTTTACCTGAAAGACATCCAGAGTATTTTTCAATCCCCATTACAATAATTGCTGCTATTGGATTTGGTAATATTTTTTCTGATCCAGAGTTTAAAAAATTATTTTCAAAATTAAAAAATAAGCAAAATGTAAATGTCACTTATTTTTCTAAAAAGATAAAGATATCACATAAAAAAAGAATTTTTGCTACTGTAAGTATTTTAATATTAGTTACAACAAGTGGCGCTTTTGTTTACCCTTCATTTCTAGAATTTGGACCAGATGAAGGAATAAATAAGGAAGCCATAAATACAATTGAATGGATAGCAGAAAATCTTGATATAAACAAAACTGTAATTGCATCTGATCATAGACTTGAAAGAATGATAGAAAATCTTTATAATTATAGTACAACAGGAAAAACAGGGGATGATGATAAGGCAGTTATATTATGGGCATCTGAAAATTTAACCGAGTATTATAATGAATTAAATGGTACAAATCGTAATTATACTAGAATAACACATGTCTTAATTGATCATAAAATGAAATATCATTCCGTTCATGTTGGTCGAGGTTTTATTGACCAATACATGACAAATGAAACTTGGACTGGTGGTTATGACAAATTTTTACAACAACCTTTTAATCTTGTTTATAAAAATGAATCTGAAGCAAGAGATCCAATAACAGATGAGGCATTAAGCTGGGCAGAAGTTTTTGAGGTAAATTGGACGTATCTAGATGAAAA
>Ga0255055_10002355_pt1 | contig 13377 bp, 21 predicted proteins | sample JV7_2_27_MG_FD_188633 | JGI IMG/M metagenome (GOLD analysis project Ga0255055, IMG submission 188633) | Seawater microbial communities from Jervis Inlet, British Columbia, Canada - JV7_2_27 | ecosystem: Environmental > Aquatic > Marine > Inlet | place: Canada: British Columbia | collected...
GAAGGAAGCGTTTCCATCCTAGGACAATAGCCTGGGGTACAAGAAATCCGCATATGAAAATCAGGAGTGTGAGGTTTGGTTCCATTTGTTTAATTATTGTCTCTTGTTGGTAATATAGTTATTGCAGCTCTTTATCATAAATGGACTGGATGGGAGTCGAACCCACAGCCTCTTGGATGCGAACCAAGCGATCTACCATTGATCTACCAGCCCAACGCCGATGGAAGGCGATCAGTCGCCTTCAACTCGTTTCGAGCACACTAACGCCTATTTAATTAGGCTGGAATAAAAATATATCATGGTTTTCACGCTCTGGATATTCATAGAGTCGCTATGGCTTATTCTTCCTGCTTATGCTGCGAACGGCTTTGCTCCGTTATCCAGAGGCAGGAGACCCATTGACGGTAACAGGAATTTCTCTGACGGCAGGCCCATATTGGGTCCAGGGAAGACCTGGGAAGGTCTGGTCCTTGGCGTGTTCATTGCGGTAGTAATAGCTGTCATCCAGCAGTTCGCATATCCCTATCTCCCCTGGAATGAATCACCCGTTCCCCTTATGATAGTCCCCATGAATGCTTTCATGGGTCTGATACTAGGTCTGGGGGCAATGATGGGGGATATGGGAGGATCCTTCATAAAGAGGAGGATGAATGTGCCCAGAGGAGCACCTGTCCCAATACTTGACCAGGATGATTTCATCGTTGGGGCTCTAGCTTTCGCTTCCCTTGTAGCAATAGTAAAATTTGAGTGGGTTATAATGCTTCTGGTGATTACACCCGTGTTCCATCTGATAGCGAACTACATCGCATTTAAGATAAGGGTTAAGAACACGAAGTGGTGACGTCCTAGGGACTTGTCACCTTCATAATTGTAGCACTTTCTTGACCAGTTCGAAGACACCATCTTTTGATCGCTCGCCGTCAAGGACATACCAGGGACCGAAAACACTGTCCCTGATGAGGGAGTCATATGATTCAAGTGTCTTCTGGTGAATCTCGGTGTTCTCCTCGAATCTGTCCACGTTACCCTGCTTCTCCCCACGCTTCCGTACTAAGGAGGTTTCAGACTCTATCTTGAGGAATATGATTGCGTCCGGCTTAACAAGTCCCATGATTTCTGCAAACTTAAGGCACTTCTCCCTGGGAACTCCAAACATTGTCTGGTAGGCAAGCGTGGATGTGAAATACCTATCAGCAATAACAACCTTGCCCTGATCTTTCCATGCATTTATCTTATCGCTGTCCTTTGCCATGTCCGTGCCATAGAGGGACATCTGAACCAATGGGGATAGTTCGAACTTTTTGTGAAGAAACTCATGAATCATGTTCCCTATGGGTCCCTCATAATCAGGATATTCTATCCTCTCTGCTGGCTTGCCATTAGCATTAAGGTACTGGAGCAGTTTGTTTGACTGGGTTTCCGTGCCTGCCCCATCTATTCCCTCAAAAACAATGAATTTTCCAGTCATTGCTGTAGATTCTCTCCTTGGTTGTCATCCTGCTGTGGTTGTTCCTGGGTTTCCTGTGTGGGTTGCTGCTCATTTGGCTGTGCTTCCTGGGGTTGTTGTGACTCTTGTGTTTGTTGAGATGGTTGTCCACTTTCCAGAACCTGAAGTATCTTGGGTACCATAATCTCGGGAGACCCTGTGACCTCCACATCCTTGAGTAAGCCCTTTTCCCTGTAGTAATCGATAAGTGGTTGAGTCTGTTGGTTGTATATTTCAAGCCTGTTCTTGATGACACCCTCTGTCTCATCGCTTCTTGAAACGAGATTTCCGCCGCACTTATCGCAAATACCATCCTGTTTCGGAGCCACAGGCGGCATCTCATATTCATTGTTCGGACCGAACTTTATGTCCGCTATGTTATAGATGTCTCCGCACTTCTCACACGTGCGCCTTGCCAGGATCTTCTCTATGAGGACCCAGTCGGGTATCACAAGGTTTATCACTGTGTCGATCTGTGTGATTCCCTCGAGGGCCTGGGCCTGTGCGGTCGTCCTGGGAAAGCCATCAAAAATGAATCCCTTTTCGCAGTCAAAGTTTTGCAGCCTTGCCTTGACCATATTGATTACAATCTCATCCGGGACGAGTTCTCCCTTGTCCATAAACTCCTTGGCTTTCATCCCGATTTCTGTTTGCTGTTTGATATTCTCGCGAAGTATGTCGCCTGTAGAAATATGCGCCCATTCCTTCTGGTCGCAGATCCTTATCGAATAGGTTCCCTTGCCCGCACCTGGCGGACCCAAAAATATAAGCTTCATGTTGTACCAACTCCCTAAATATTGTTAATAGTTATTGAAAAACAAGATATTTATTGTTTTGAATCTCTGATTCAAAGGTTGTAAAACAAAAACTAAATATTTAGTTGTTTTACATTATTTCCCGGCTTTCATGAAGTGCGCCAAAAGTGCTTCGAGCTGAATCTCCTCAGAACTGCCCTGATTCAGGCGGAACTCAAACTCGCCCAGTTTTTCGAGAAGCTCCAGTTTCCTCATCTCCTCTATGTTCAGGGAAAATATCTGCCTGTGCATCTCCTTGATTATGTCTTCGCCTGAAAGGCCCTGGTGTATGAGCAAGTCATAGAGCTTGTTCCGAGCTGAACCGAAATCACCCCTCATTGCAAGGCTTATCATGTTCTTAACATCCTGGGGCTGTGCCTGCATCGCAACATTGTAGACATTCTCCCTTGTGATCTTGCCCAGGGCAGCAGAAGCTTGGAGAAGATTAGTGGCCTTTCTCAAGTCTCCTTCAGAGACCTCGAACACGGCCTTGATTCCATTAGGATCTGTGTCGAGCTTCTCACCCTTGATGATTCTGCCGAGGTATTCTGTCACATCCTGTTCGCCGAGGCTCTTGAAGCGGAAGACAGCACATCTTGACTGTATCGGCTCTATGATACGGGAGGAGTAGTTGCAACTGAGAATGAATCTGCATGCACCGGAGAATTTTTCCATTGTTCTTCTAAGGGCCTGCTGGGCCTCTGTTGTGAGCGCGTCGCTCTCGTCAAGGAACACTATCTTGAAACCATAACCTATGGATTTCATCTTGGCGAAGTCCTTGACACGACCGCGAACGACATTGATCCCCCTTTCATCGCTGGCGTTTGTCTCCTGGAAGTTCTCCTTCCAGTGTTCACCGAATATCTCTCTGGCAAGGCACAGGGCAAGCGTGGTCTTGCCTACGCCTGCGCGTCCTGCGAAGAGCATGTTTGGTATCGAGCCTTCCTTAACCCATACCCTCATCCGGTCAACGACGTGTTTCTGATTGATGATCTCATCAAGTTTTTGAGGTCTGTACTTCTCAGTCCATAGTTCTAAGTTCATGACTAGAAATAGAGGTTTTATCTTTTAAGGCTTTCTCGTAAGCTACTCTCTCAAGGATTTCAATCATTTGTTTCCATTTCTCATCTCCCGAAAAGGGGATAAGTGCTCCTGTCTCGCAACCATACACTGCAAGAAGAATCTCATTTCCTGTTTGATCACCAAGTGAATGTTCCTTGAAATAATTTAAGATGTCCTTTGCGCTTCTTTCAACTCGTATGCGGTTCCTTCTCAATTCACTTAGCAGGTCTGGATCTATTATGTTATCTTCTGGTACGAGCCAAGTATACCAGGTATCGCCGAATGCGTATTTGTCTGGACAATCTGTTATTCCATATCCCTTAGAGGAGTCTATGTTTTCCATATTCACAGTGTTCATCAGGGTTTATATTTTTATTGATTTTCTACAAATTTAAAGCATGATAATAGTAATTTCAGGAACGCCCGGAACAGGGAAGACAGATATAGCTAAAGCCCTGGCTGAAAAACTGGGCTGGAAGCTCATAGAGTTGAACAAGCTCGCAGAGGAAGCGGACCTTTATGAAGGTTATGACGAGAAGCGCAAATGTAGGGTCGTGGACATAGAGAAAATGGAAATGGAAATCAGTAAGCTTGGCGGGAATTATGTCCTTGAATCGCACTATGCGCATGACATGCCAGCTGATATCGTGATCATACTGAGGGTGAATCCCGGGGAACTGAGGAAACGCCTCGAAAAGCGCGGCTGGTCCAATGAAAAGATAGATGAGAATGTGGAGGCGGAGATAATGGAGGTGTGCAAGACCGAGGCCCTCGAGCAGGGCAGGGATGTCTTCGAGGTGGACACGACCGGGAAGTCTGCGGAGGAGATTTTAGGTGAAATAATCTCACATTTAAACATTAAAAATAAAAATCATAAAAAGCAACACAAAACGTGATTGGCATGATAGGACTATTTATACTGCTCACGACGCTTACAGGGATATTCCTTCTGATCGGTTGGGTAATCGGCGGGGTTTGGGGAGCCTTGTTAGCACTCATAATAGCGCTTATAATAAACTTCATATCGTACTGGTACTCTGACAGGCTTGTTCTCAGGATGTACCATGCCTTCCCGACCAAGCACATCCAGCTGACGAAGATGGCGGAGAAGCTTGCCACGGAGGCCAAGATCCCCGTGCCCGGGCTGTACATAATACCCACGAAGCCTGACATAATGAACGCTTTTGCCACGGGAAGGAATCCCAAGCATTCTGTGATAGCGGTTACAAGAGGTCTGCTCACTCTCGATGACGACGAGATAGAAGCCGTCTTGGCGCATGAAATGGGCCACATTAAGAACAGGGACACCCTGGTAGCCACTACTGCAGCAGTCCTTGCAGGCTCCATCTCATTTATTGCACAGATCGGTTACTGGTCCATTTTCATTGGTGACAGGCAGGATCAGACGAACATACTGGGTCTGCTGGCCATAATGATCTTCGCTCCCTTGGCAGCCATATTGATAAGGCTTGCCATATCAAGGTCACGTGAATACAGTGCTGATTATACGGGCGTGATGCTATCAAAGAAACCAAAATCCCTTGTAAGCGCACTTACAAAGATATCACATTCAACAAGGGAGCACAGCCTTAGCGGTTCAAGTGCTACATCGCATCTGTGGATAGTGAACCCGTTCCACAAGGACTGGTTCACGGGTCTTTTCTCCACGCACCCGCCAATAAAGAAGAGGATAAACAGGATTGAGGAAACGACACAGCTGCATGTTTGATTAAATACTTGCCTGCCCAATTATTAACCATGGCATACAATTTCACATTCGATCTCTCGAAGCTCTCCCGTTCATTCTTCAAGGAGGTTGCCAGGTTTTCCGAGCAGAAGAAGATTCATGAGAAGATGGGGAGCGCGACGAAATTCCTCATTGAGAAGTTCAGGATAGAGAGCCTTACAGGACTTCCTGTCTCTGACTCCGTGACCGTGATAGAGGACATGATAGACACCCAAATAAAGAATGTCTCCCAGAGGGAGGCTTTCAGGAAAACCAAGAAGAGGGCTGTCTTCCTTCCACACTGCTCAAGGAAATACATGGATGGCAGATGCAAGGCGAGGTTTGACAGTGAGATGTCCTCCTACAATTGCAGAGCCTGCTCACCCGACTGCATCGTGAACCAGGCCTCAAAGATAGCTAAGGAGAAGGGGTATGATGTCTATTGTGTTCCAGGGGGTTCAGGCATCAGGAACATACTCCAGAAAAAATCGTACGAGGGGATCGTGGGGGTTGCATGCACCGAAGAGATGAAGCTCGGCTCGAAGCTCATAGAGCATACCAGCATATGCGGTCAGGCCGTTCCCCTGATAAAGAACGGATGCTCGGCAACGGTGTTTAATCTGGATACCCTGAAAAAGACTCTGTAATCATTTTCTTGATTCGAAAAAATTGAACAGCTGATACCAGATCATGGAAGCCAGGAAATACGAGGGCCATAGTATAACAGGCCAGTTCCCTCCTGTGTATGCCCACAATCCCAGAAAGACTGCAAGGATTTCCACGCCAACACCGAGAAGTGTTCCGAGAAGGCCGAACTGGATGGTTTTCTTCATGTCCCTTTTTCTTGGCGGCAGGACGAGCCAGAACACGAACCATACAGAAAGGAACAGGTACCATGTGACGGGAAAATCCAAGATGAACATCTTTAGAGATATTTTGACAATATAAATTATTTTAGCCTCTTTCTTATTCCATCGTAATGTCCCGCACCGATCACGACGACCATGTTATCAAACTCTGTGAGGAGCTCGCGGATTCTCCTTGCCATGTGTGCGTCCCTCTCGCTTACAAGGACCTTGTACATTGTAGGAAGCTCTTCCCTTAGCATAGACATGGCCTCGTTAACTAGCTCCTTGGGCGGAGTTTTTGTCAAATCGAAACTATATTTTCCTTTATATATTTTTGAAAACAATAGTCCGAGTGAACCCTTTATCAGGAACCAGAACATTTTAAGTTTCTCTTTCTTTGGGATATCAGACATTCTCTGGAATGTCAATGCTATGTTGCGGTCTATGAAAGCGACCTTGATCCTGTATTCTGAAGCAAGATCCACCGCCTTCACCATCTCAGCGCCGGGCATTATCCCAACCTTGCCTCCCAGGTATCCCTGAATGCTCTTCATGAGCCAGAATATCATAAAGTTCATTGCGCCGAAGCTCCGGAGCATCTCCCTGTTGGTGGCGGTCTCCTCAGTCTTCATTGCATAATATCGGTTCATGTCCAGCTCTACGGCTATGCATTCCGGCTTGCTCTCCTCTATCGCCTTCTTCACGGCCTTCAGGCTCTGAGCTGCGATATGCGAGGTTGGTACGAGAGTGACTTCTTTCATAACAATGCTTTTATTATTTAGTTAAGCATAAAATAGGTATGGACAAGGAGAAAATCCTGAACCTTTTGATATGCCCAAAATGCCAGAAAAGGGTCAGGACCCATGACATGTTCATTGTTTGTGAGAAGTGTAAATTAGCTTATCCCGTCATTGACGGAACGCCAGATATGCTCATATCGGACGCATGGAAGCTGGCCAAGGCCAAAAAGGCGAAATTCAAGCATGATAAGCACCTTGAGTAGCAAATTATAAATATAAGTTAATCATTATTGGTATAGCGAATGGTGTAGGTGAAACCTACGCCTTAGCAATTGAGCTTGTCTCAATGCCGAGGTGGCGGAATGGTAACGCGCCAGACTTGAGACTAGATATTAAGAACCTCTGCTCATAGGAGCTGAGGTGATGATTGCTTGGCTTGACTCGGATTCGGCGGTATGTGAAGAGTAAAGATATCTGGTGTCCTTTGGACGTGCAGGTTCGACTCCTGTCCTCGGCGTTCTCTTTCTTAGAATACCCCCAACTATCGGATCACATTCGGTTTCTTGGAGGTCAGGTCTATGATGCTTGAAGGTGGGTTGTTTATTGGGCCTGCGTCTATGGCGATATCGGCTATGTCTGCGATGCTCTTGGGGACATCTTTGAGGCTGCGCACGGGTTCCTTGCCATGGACATTGACGGATGTGGTCACGAGCAGGATCTTCTCCTTTCTCATGACGTCACAAAAATAGTTGTCGGGTATGCGCACCCCGACGGTGTTGTTAACTGAAACAGCCGTCTCGGGGAGGGTCTTGCGGTCTCGGACCTTGAGTATGAAGGTGAAAGCCCCGGGAAGGGATTTCTTGATAAGGGTCTTGGAGCCGCTCGGCACAATGAGATGCTTCTCTATCCACGATACTGACGGGACTACAATGGAGAACGGGTTGTCCCTTTTCTTTGCGGACTGGATCTCGCGGACAGCAGGCTTGTTGCTTACATCGCAGCCAATGCCATAGATGGTATCCGTAGGGTATATGATTATGGAGCCATTCCTGACAGAATGGATAATCCATTTCCTGAGTTCCTTGTCTTTAAAGAACTGGTCGTGTTTAATGATCTTCATGGCCATCAGATGTAATATATTATTCCCGCCAATATAATAAATATGAAGAAAAGAGTGGAAAAGCTTCAGGCCCTTATCAAGGATTTTGATTGTCTCATTGTGACAGCACCAGAGGACATCTTCTATTACACAGGCTACACGCCCCTTGAGGATGATGGTTCTGTGCTGGTTGTTCTGGAAAGGGGTGCAAGGCTGTTCACGACACAGAACGGCTTCCAGACCAAGACAGCTTCCGTCCAGATAACCACAATGGAAAAGGCATCTGATTTTATCGACTTTGTAAAGAACTACAGAATCGCAGGCTTCGACGAGGATACTCTGCTTTCCCGCTCTTTTTTGAAGCTAAGGAAGCACATCAAGCTGAAGCCTGCCTCAGGGATTATCAAACAACCGAGGATGATAAAGGATGCGAAAGAACTTGCGGCGTTAAGGAAAGCTATAGCCCTTACGAAAAGGGCTTTCAAGCTGAAGCTATCCGGGACTGAAGCTGCGTCAGCAGCGGAGATCGATTGCTTCTTTAAAAGGAATGGAGCAGAGAGTGCGTTCCCTACCATATTCGCTTCTGGCACGAATTCGGGCAATGTGCACCACAGGCCCGGGAACAGGAAACGGGGCAACAGGGATCTGGTAATTGTTGATATCGGCGCGAAGATTAACGGTTACTGTGCTGATATGTCAAGGACCCTATGCAGGTCGCCAGGAAAACGCGAGAAGAAGCTAATCGTGACAGTCAAGAATATCCAGGAACAGCTGATCGATTTCATAAAGCCTGGGATGAAATTATCGGAAGTGCAGTCAGAGTATGAAAAGCTCATGAAACCCAACAAAGTCTTCCATTATTTTGGTCATGGTGTTGGCCTGAATATTCATGAGGCTCCCCGCAAGAATGACGTCCTGAAGGAGAACATGATCATCACAGTAGAACCCGGGATATACATCAGGAATTTTGGCGGTTGCAGGATAGAAGACATGGTAATAATAAAGAAAAGAGCTGAGCTGATTTCCTAATCAGCCGCTTCTTCTACAGGAGGCATCGGACTGTCGTCACTCATTGGAGTAGTTATGTGCTTGATTATTATTATGTCTCCTATGGCTTCCACCATTGGGAAAGGAATTATCACTCCTCTCTTGTCGCCTAGCATTCTTGAGAGATATGATCCCTTTATCGCCCTGACGACAAGTGACCTCATCTTGAACCTGTTGAGATCGCATTCAACGTCCTCAACCTTTCCGCAGTAAAGCCCCTTATCAGTAAAAACATCCTTTTGCCATGTTTGCGAAACGCTAGCAACTTTAATCGCCATGCAACCACCTCATCTTAATAAGTCTGAAATTATCAGGTAGTTTACTTTTAAAATTAAGACTTATAAACTTTTAGCGAGGATTCGCCGGATTTCATAAACCCTTTAAATATTATCAGTAAATGTAAATAATGAATAAGGCTGGGATGGCAGAGCGGTCAAATGCGCACGGTTGCTAACCGTGTGTGCGAAAGCACACGAGGGTTCAAACGCACTGCAGGATGTAGGCGCATCCAGCGGAGCTGAATATCCCTCTCCCGGCGTATGGTAGTCAATGCCACTGTTTGTTATATAATTAAAGAAGGGAAGATTCTATTAATCGAGAAGAAGCGGGGAATTGGTGCAGGATTTTACAATGGACCCGGTGGTAAGATTGAACCTGGTGAAGAAATAATAGATAGCGCTGTAAGAGAAGTCCAAGAAGAGATTGGATTAGACGTGATCGATCCAGAGATTATTGGTGAACTGGATTTCTTTTTTGGTGAAGAGCATTTCATGAAGGTGCATATCCTGAAGACCGAGAATTATAAGGGAACGGAAACCGAAACGGATGAGGCCTTACCATTATGGTTTGATACAAAACAGCTCCCATTTGACAAGATGTGGGCGGACGATTCGTATTGGATGCCATTGATGTTTGATGGTAAGAAGTTCAGGGGTAAGTTCTTTTTCGATAAGGAGGGTAAGAATCTCCTGAATCACGAGCTATCTGAGATCTAATCTCACTTAATGGCAGTCTTCTCGCCTAGTTTAAGTATCCGGACATCAACTTTGGGCGCTTTTTCTTTGGCATGACTCGCAAAATCATTGGGGGGATTTTTCATGTAGCCAAGACCAAGGTAGCCTATGCCAAAGGGAGAATATGTGCCCCAGTGAATTGGTATTGCGATTTTCGGTTTCAGAAGCCGAAGCGCCTCCACAGCACGCTTTGGGTCGATATGACATGGTCCTAACCTTGGACCCCATCCCCATACTGGAAGCAGGGCAGCATCGAGCCTGCCGAAAGTTCTCATGTCATTAAAGATATCCGTGTCACCTGCAAAATAGACCCTGTGGTTTCCCTCTATAATGTAACCAAGAAATTCTGATTTCTTGATACGTTTCTTGTGGGAATCCGAATGGTTCGCGTGTGTTGCTTTGATGTTCACGGTTCCTAACTTGGCATCGTCACCCATTGTGACTTCCTGCACGTTGCGAAATCCTTGCCTTTTCAGGTAATCCCCTGCATTTTTCGGGACTATAATTCTTACAGAATTATCAAGCATCCGAAGGGACGGGATGTCAAAATGGTCCTTGTGCAGGTGAGAAATCAGCACGCAGTCTATTGAATTGTACCATTCCCTTTTGATCTGGGAGCCGCTTCTAAACAAGTAACCCACCCTCCTCCGCAGCAGCGGATCTGTCAGTATCCTTTTTCCCTTTGTTTCTATCAGCAGCGTTGAGTGACCGATAAAGGTTATCCCAGTCATGGTAATCTCGATGCGCCGAGCGGGAATTGAACCCGCATTACAAGCTTTCTCCTAGAAGATTCCTTTCTGATCAACCTCTTTTCCAAAGAGGTTGTTGGGAAGCTTGCATCCTGCCATTGAATGACCGGCGCATATTACTATATTTATAAATTACTACAACATTTAAGTCAATATCACGGGCCGGTGGTCTAGCGGCTATGACGCTGCCCTTACAAGGCAGAGATTGTAGGTTCGATTCCTACCCGGCCCATATATGGACGAGAATAAGCTGCTTGATTTCTTTATCCTTGCAGGAAAACTAAAGAATGAGAAGCGCAGGGGCTGGAAGGTTTCTGGTGTAAAGAACATTGAAAGCGTAGCGGATCATTCATACAGGCTTGCTTTGATGACCTATGTGATAGGCTCCAAAATGGATCTGGATGTTAATAAAGCCATGAAGATGGCTCTTGTCCATGATATCGCTGAAGCAATCGTGGGTGATGTTATTGTCTGGAAGGATTTTGACATGACCAAGGAAGAGAAGAGGCGCAAGGAATCAGAGGCCATTGAAAAGATAAGGGAGATGCTCGGTGACCACTCCAAAGGCATAATAGAGCTATGGGAGGAATACGAGGAACGCAAGACAAAAGAAGCGAAACTCGTTCATGATGTTGATAGTCTTGAAATGATACTTCAGGCAATGGAATACAAAAAGGACATTAATGAAAACGAATTAAATGAATATATAGATACATTCTTCGAAGAGGAAACAACCAGAACAGTCAACAATCCGGAACTTATAAAAATGCTTGAAGCTATAAAGAAAAGAATCAGTCAATAGGGCCGGTAGATCAACGGTAGATCGTTCGCTCGGCATGCGAGAGGCTTCGGGTTCAAATCCCGACCGGTCCATTATGATAAAGGTAATACTTTTTGACTTCGACGATACACTCATAAGAACATACAGTTCTGCAGTCAATCATATTAGGAACGCGGCTAAATTATTCGGTGTGCGTGTCCCTCATGAGAGCGAGATAAAGCTTCACTGGGGGAAGCACTTTAAGGATTTTACCACCAGCCTGTGGCCCGGATTAAATACGGGGGGATTTAATGAGATTTATGAGAAGTTCTTGACAAGGATGAGGGGCTACCCGCCTGTTGATGGTGTGCACGAGGTGATTGAAACCCTTACAGGCAACTACATGCTTGGCCTAGTCACATCCAGGGACAGCATGTCCCTTCCCATCAGGGCGAGGCAGGCAAACATCGATCTTGGTTCCTTCGCTCATATTGTCACAAGCGATGATGTCAGGCACTATAAGCCCGATCCAAGGGTGTTTGATGAAATCCTCAGGAAGACGGAAATTGATGGTATAAAGAAGGAAGAGATTGTCTATATTGGTGACAATATTGTTGATTTTCATGCAGCCAGGAATGCCGGCCTGAACTTCTTTGGAGTCACAACGGGCGTGGTGACAAAGGAGGATTTCCTGAAGGAAGGCCTCAGGGAAGAAAGGATTCTCATTTCCGTGACAGAATTGCCCGAAAAACTAAAGCGTTTTTAAGCGTTGCATCAATTTTTAACGGGGATGATGAAACTTGTCATTTTTATGACGGGCAATCTGACCCACCTTTTAAAGATGATATCATGGTCTATGACTTCCTGAACAGGCTCTTTAGAGAAGGCGAATTAAAGGATAAGACCATTGTTTTTTCTGACAGGAGCATCATAACCGGTGGGACTGTATCTGATGTGAATCGCTCTGAGATAATATATTATGGCGGGGAAAGTGGTCATGAATTGCTAACCAGATCCATTGAAAAGATCTCAGAAATCCGTCAGAATGAAGCCCTGATCTACAGGCGCAAAAGGCGCATAGAAAAGATCTATCCGAGGGGTTAGCATGGTGTTCCAGACCCTGAACCGACTGAAATGGACCGGGAAGCTGGACAGGGCTGAGGTTATAATCCTTCACAGGGGAGCGCCTAACGACAGGAAAACTATCAGAGGGTCGCAGTTGACAGAGGTCAAAAAGGGCTATTTCTCTTTCGCATCCGCGGGTCGCGAGACAACGATACCCAATCACAGGGTCAGGGAAATAAGGCTTGATGGAAAAATCATCTATAAGAAACTTAAAACATGAAGCCAATTCTGGTCATGGTATACCCCCAAGTCGGTAGCGCGGTTGTTGTAGTGAAAAACGGCAAGATCCTTCTTGGCAAGAGAAACAAGAAGAACATGTTCGGTAAATGGGTCCTTCCCGGCGGCAGGGTTGAATGGGGGGAGACCATCAAGGAAACAGCTGTGCGGGAGATAAAAGAGGAAACAAACCTTGACATTGAAATTATTAAATTCATCAATCACTTCGAGATTATGAACCTGCCGGAGGATTTTCACAGGGTGGTTTTCTTCCATTTAGCCGAAGCAAAGAACGATGATATCAGGGTCAGTGATGATCTTTCCGAGGCTGGGTTCTTCACTCTTGATGAGATTAAGCAGATGGATACCGTTGATAGCGTAGAAGATGTATTGAGGGAAGCTGGCCTTTGGGGCTAGATCTTGACCTTCTGGCCGTTTTCTGGTGCGACAGCATCAAAACCCATTTTCTTCAAATCCTGGGCGAAATCCTCAATCCTGTGGTCACCGTGTACGAGGACAATCTTCTCGGGATTGAGTTTCTTATAGAACTTGAGCAGATGATCCCTGTCCGTGTGCGCTGAGAGATCAAGGAACTCGAACCTGTTCTTGACTTTAACATTAAGCCCTTCGTTCTTGTAGCGGCCCGTGTCCATTAGTACGCGACCGACTGTTCCCTCGACCTGGTACCCTGTCAATATGAGCGAACAGTCAT
>Ga0255055_10002356_pt1 | contig 13377 bp, 14 predicted proteins | sample JV7_2_27_MG_FD_188633 | JGI IMG/M metagenome (GOLD analysis project Ga0255055, IMG submission 188633) | Seawater microbial communities from Jervis Inlet, British Columbia, Canada - JV7_2_27 | ecosystem: Environmental > Aquatic > Marine > Inlet | place: Canada: British Columbia | collected...
ATCGGGGATGCGGAAACCACCGCCGATCTCGATCAATTGGGAGCGCGAGATGAGCACTTCTTTTCTGCGGGCTAATGCTGTAAGAGCTAGAAGCACTGCAGAGGCGTTGTTATTGACAACCAGCGCAGCTTCACCACCCGTTAGCCGCCTGAGGAGGGCTTCCGCATGGTGATCTCGTTTACCACGCTTCCCCTTGCCGAGGTCGTATTCCAGGTTGCTGAAGCCGCTGGCGATCGACGCCATCGCATCCTGGGCGGGTGTAGAGAGAGGAGATCTCCCGAGATTCGTATGAAGAATTACACCAGAAGCATTGATGACCGGCTGCAGCGTTGCGGTGGTCCAAGAGCTCAATATGCTGGCGATATTCTCGAGGATTTGCTCCTCCGAAGGTGCACTCGAACCCTCACGGATCGAACTGCGGGCTTGATCAAGGCTCTCTCGAACCGCCTCCTTGAGGAGGCCACGACCGAAGGATTCGGCCAGTTGTTCCGCGGCTTCACTCTGAAGGAGAAAATCGACGGAGGGCAGATCTCTCATCGTCATCGATATGACTTCCACCGGCTGCGCTCGAGAATATGTAGGAGATACTCGATACCAATCAAGCTGAGCGCGAACAAAATTGCCAATGACAGACTGAGGCTCCGGTTAATCTGCAGCCATATAAGGACTTCGACGTACAGGGTGAAGAGAAGCGCTTCTCGGAGAAGCGTGGAAGAAGGGGCGTACCCATTTTTTGAAAAACGCCAATGGAGCAACCAGACAAAAGGCAGGGTAGTTCCGGTGATGGCAAGCGTCGACAGGAAGAAGAACAGCCAGCGAGGACCGACCGTAGGTAACGTTGTGAAGAGGAGAAAAATTAATCCCACCCACCCAACGACCGCCATGATGATGGCGGCGACTATGAGGCTTCGGTAATTATTCGATGGCGGATCTAACATTTAATGGAACCATACAAGGTTTGGTAGGAATTATAGCTCAGCGACCAACGGAGTGGAAAATCGCTGCAAAGGGTCTATGGGTCGGCCTGGGGTATAATGCGCCCCGAGATCCCATGTCCTTAATACAAGCGGTAAATCTGTCAAAATATTACGGTGGTCAGGATGTCTTCGATGGCGTCACGCTCACCATTCCTCGTCAATCGCATATCGCGCTTGTCGGGCGCAACGGTGTTGGGAAGACAACATTGTTTCGAATCCTCGCAGGGCTTGAAACGCCCGATACGGGCACGCTACATCGGGCGAGATCATTAGAGATCGCGTACCTGCCCCAGGAAATATCATTCTCACAATCTCGAAGAGACGAACTGGGTAGCAATATTTGGGATCTTTGCCTGAGCGCGTTTGAAGATCTACGTTCCAAAGAGAGAAAATTGGCAGAACTCGAGGAGGCCATGCGCGACCCACGTTCATTGGGTATAGCCATGGATCAGTATGGAACACTCCAGGAAACATACGAGCGCGAGGGTGGCTATACATACGAGGCCCGAACCCAGCAGGTCTTGTCGGGCTTGGGTTTTCAGCGGGATGAATTCAACCGACCGTTAGAGGATCTTTCAGGAGGGGAAAGAACACGAGCTCAGCTCGCCAGACTGCTTCTGGAAGACCCCGACCTTCTCATCCTGGACGAGCCAACCAATCACCTCGATATCGAGGCCATTGAATGGCTGGAGGGTTGGCTCGCGGATTGGCCAGGTTCCGCGTTGGTGGTCTCCCATGATCGCTATTTCCTGGACAATGTTGTGGACGCGATATGGGAACTTACTTCAACAGGATTAACGACCTACCGGGGGAATTACAGCGCCTATGTCCAACAACGTGCAGAAAGGCACGCATACACGAGTCAGCAATATAAGGCTCAACAGGAATTCATACGGCGCGAACAGGATTACATCCAACGCAACATCGCCGGTCAGAACACGGGCCAAGCTCAGGGAAGGCGGAAACGCTTGAATCGTCTTCTCCGTGACGATGCAATTCAGGTTGAGAAAAAGGAACACACAGCTAGAATTAATTTCCAACCCGTGGATCGGTCAGGCGATATCGTCCTCCAGACCGAGAATCTCGTGGTCGCACATCCAGATCTCAAAAAACCCCTCTTTTCAACACCCGAGATAATCCTGCGGCGTGGCGAGAGGGCGGCATTGATCGGTCCAAATGGGGCCGGGAAAACAACCTTTTTACGGACACTCTTGGGCGAGCTTGCGCCGTTGGATGGATCAGTTCGACTTGGAGAAGGGCTTGAACTGGGATATTTCGAACAAGCCCACGCTAGTTTGAATACAGACCACACGATCCTCGAAGAAGTCCTTGCAGCCGATCCATCCCTCAAACGCTCTGAGGCGCGAAATTTTCTTGCCCAGTTGCTCTTCACCGGAGAGGAAGTTGATAAATCAGTCGCGATTTTATCCGGTGGTGAAAGGGGGCGGTTGGCACTTGCGAAGTTGATCCTGGAGGGCGCAAACTTCCTACTTCTCGACGAACCAACAAATCATCTGGATCTGCCCTCGCAAGAATCACTTGAGCAGGCGCTCAAACATTTTCCGGGCACCATCTTGTTGGTTTCCCACGATCGCTACCTGGTCGAGTCACTCGTAGATCAGATATGGTCCATCTCACCAGGAGATCGAGCTCTGCAGGTGTTCAATGGCGGATATTCTGCATATCAGACTCACAAGCTCGAGGGAGATCATAAAGCACAAAAAGAAGATGGGAAACCACCCTCGCAAAAGAAATCCCCTCAGAAGAAGGCCAGCAATGTCAATCTTCGTGATGTCGAGGCGCGCATCACGAATCTCGAGTCCGCGCTGCGTGAGTTAGGACAAGCCCTTGATGGGGCTGGTGAGCGTGTCGAAGAGGTTGTAGAACTGGGAGAACGATATGGCGCCTTGGAGAATGAACTCCAGCTCCAACTCGAGCTCTGGGAAACCCTTTCGCGTGACACAAATGAGGCATGATATAATCCGCCGATTAATTTTGGGAGATCCCAGGTTGAAGACAATTTATCATGAGTGAATCAAAACAACGTCGAGGGAAACGTTCATTACCTGCATCACTAGTGAAGATGCTGGGGGTGGCGTTTGTTGCCGGGGCGTTGCTCTCCATCTTGTTGATCTATATGGCAGTCAGGGAATTGGCTGCCTCCTGGTCCGGTACGGGGTTACCGTCATTTCAATTTTCAAATACGGATGAGGTAACCGCCGATGCAACCTCTGTCGTCGAGATCCTGGAGGAATTGCCCGACCCTTGGAGCGGTACAGAGCGGGTGACCGTCCTCTTGATGGGACTTGATTACCGTGATTGGGAAGCAGGCGATGGCCCTCCGCGCACCGATTCTATGATGCTTGTGACGCTGGATCCGGTGAGCAAGACCGGTGGCATGATGTCCATCCCCAGAGACCTCTGGGTGGACATTCCAGGCTACGGCCATGGACGTATCAACACAGCATATTTCCTTGCTGAGCGAGACCGACTCCCAGGTGGTGGACCGGAGCTGGCAGTAAAAACCATCGAAAAACTGCTCGGAGTTCCAGTCCCCTATTACGGACTGATCGACTTTCGCGCATTTGAACGCATGGTCGATGAAATCGGCGGTGTAGAGATTGTTATCCCAGAGAGAATCAAGGTAGATCCAATTGGTAAGGATAACGATATCTGGTTCGACCCAGGGAAGTATGTCCTTTCCGGCCCTCTCACGCTCGGGTATGCGCGCAATCGTAAGACAGAAGGGGGAGATTTCGATCGAGCTCAACGCCAGCAGCAGGTCGCCATCGCCATCCGAAACCAGATCCTGCGCCTGGATATGATCCCAACACTTCTAACCAAGGCGCCTGTGCTCTACAATGAGCTAGCTTCGGGCATCACGACAAACCTGACCCTGGATCAGTTGATCGCGCTCGGGATGCTCGCACTTGAAATTCCTCAGGAGAATATTGGACGGGGCGTAATTGGTCCGCCGGAGATGGTGACGCTAGAGAAGGTGATTTACGGCGGCGCAGATGCGGATGTCCTCAAACCGGTTCCGGATAAGATACGCCTGCTGCGGGATGAGATATTTACGGAAAGCGGCGCGATCGGGCCCTCAGTCGAGACCGGGGATGCTTCCAGCGCGGCTCTATCCGAGTCCGCCAGGGTAGCAGTGTTGAACGGTGCAGGCGAAGAAGGACTGGCAACTCAATTTTCAGAAAGAGTAAAGGCGCTAGGTCTTGATGTCGTCGAAATTGGAAACGCCGATCGCATGGACTACCCCACAACGAGAATCATCGACTACACCGGAAATCCTTACACCACGCATTACCTGCTCGAGTCCATGGGGCTCACCCAGGGACAGATCCTCTCTCAGACCAACCCCGAGAGTGAAGTCGATGTCGCCGTGATCGTCGGCTACGATTGGCAAAACATTATTTCTCTGCTGCCAGGTGGATGATCGGGAGAACTTCTTTCCGCACCAATAAAGGACTGTTTCCACACCCGCCAATCCCCAAATCCATGGTCCTTCCCATTTGTGCCTATTACCCCAGCGCTTTATTGCCTTATCTCCCATGTACCTTCGTGCCTTGTTACCCTGGTGCCTTCCTTCCTTATTGCCTTTTCTCCCTTGTGCCTTCCTCACCAATCCCTAATCCCTGATCCATTATCTCCCATCCTGTCTCTATTTACCTTCGTGCCTTATCGCCTTGGTGCCTTAGTGCCCTATTTCCTTGTTGCCTTATTTCCCTTGTACCGCCTCCATAATCCCTAATCCCTGATCTCCCATCCATACTTTTCACGGAGCGTCATGGAGAGCTCTTGTAGGAGCTGCAGGACTCTTGCCGCGAGTGTCTCGTCTAGTATGCCCCCTGCCCCGCAGCTTGGGGTGAGTAAAGCACGACGAAGGAGCAGATCGCGATCGATCCCCGATTGAGCCAGACGCCCGAGGCCGGCTTCAAAGCGGTTGCATAAAGACTGGACGGTTTCATTGGCAGCAGCATCTCTACTCAGGGTGGGGACGATGCCCCAACCAAGCCACCCTCCACGATCAAGAAACGCACGAAGTTCTCGTGGGTACAGGGCGATAGAGCCGAGATGGTCGTAGGCATCGAAGTCGAGAATATCCAGGTCGCTGTCCATAAGCATGGACCAATCCGTATTTTCTTCGCAATGTATCCCTGCCAAAGCGCCAAGAACATGGATGGCCTCTGTAACCTCGTTTAAATCACCGAGGATGTCTTCACGACTCACCGTAATGAAAGTTTGAGAACCAAAACCCAGCAAGGATGGTTCATCGATGAAAATCGTGATCGGCAGATCGAAGGACCTCATCTGCGCGAGCTGCCATCGTGCTTTCAGGAGGATCGTTTTCACAATCACATCACGCAGCTGGTCATCATAATAAGCGGCGCGTCGATGCTGGTCTAATAGGTTGGTGCCAAGTGTGAAAGGGCCTGTGACTTGACCCTTGAGCATGGCGACGGAATTCGAAGCTATGTGATCCGGCAGTCCCTGGATGAAGTCGGAGAATCCGCCTGCGTAATTGGAAGAAATTCCAAAGGTCTCGAGAGCCGTCGGATCATCATCTTCCACTACGGAAAGGTAGCGGGTGTAGAACTCAGTCAGCTCCTCTGTAAAATCCGGGGCAGCAGTATCAAAATAGATTCGATCATCCCCCTGGACTAACCCCGGCATTCCCTCCGTAAATTGCATCATCATGTTCTCGAAGAGGTTGCGCTTTGGAAACTGCATCCAGGCAGGGATTTCAGGTGTGTGTTCGAACATCAATGCAGTGCCTGCCCCCACGTCGAGGTGCGGGAGGCTCCCTAATGTGGTCGCCAGGCAGCGAGGCTCAGCTAGTTGGGGAAATACATCCATGATTCTACCTGTACATCATCTGAGAATCTACAAACTCTTCTAGGGTTAGTCCATTAAGAGTTTTTTCGGGAAAAGCTGTACTACGAATATCCATAATTCATAATATAATTAATGTGAGACGATATTCATGACACAGTGACACTTTGTGCCGAGTCTGATTAGCTCAGCACTACGAGCGTTACAAGACCTGCTGAAAACCCAATGAAAGACCCAACAACCACATCTGACACGAAGTGCAGCCCCATGACAATACGGGATAGTGAGACCACGATCGCCCACACAAGTACGAGCAAGCCCAACCAGGCTGGTCCTGATCCATAAGCGAGCACTACGAGAAGGGTTGCTCTAGCTGCGTGACCAGAGGGAAAGGAGTGCGGATCCGTCTTCCTGTATATTTGACCCCAATCCCCTTCTGGGCGTTTTCTGCGGAAGGTATATTTAATGAGACCGACGAAAATGGCCAGGACGATGATTGCGATAACCGTCTGTATTACCAGCGCGTTCCATGCGCCGTCCCCGATAAGCCATACTAGACCCAGTCCGAGAAGGATAAGCCAGGTATCGCCAGAGTGAGCTGCCAGACCAAACAGTCGGCGCTTAATCTTGTCCTCATCCCCGAGCTGCAAACGTGCAGTCAGCCTACGATCAGTTACCCGGATTCCGTCGAAAGGATTTGAACTCATCCCAGGTTTTTCGATAGATCTGCGCGCATGATCGCGAGTTGATCAGGCTTATCGATATCCATGGCAACTTCGGCATAAGGCGATATTGTGGCATAACCATTCAACTCAAGGCGGTCGCTGATGTACAGCTCAGCATCTTTCAGGCGCATGCGTCGAAGCAGGACGAGGAGCAGGAAGCGGTAACCAATTAATTTCGCTTGCCGAAATGCGCTCTTTCTTGCTTCAACGACTTTTCCCCAGAACACTGTATCTTGTGCCAATCCCACTTTGAGAATAATCATATCTCCACCGCACACTTCGATATCCCGAAGGTGGACGTAGGAGCGACGGGTGTCGGGGAATCTTGTCTCCATCACGCCCCTTGAGACGACGGCATAGTCGACATCGATATCACTCGATGACAGCGAATTAATACGCCAATCCACAATTTCGGGCGTTATAGCGGGTATGTCTGCGGATACGACCAGGGCATGCGCATCCTCAGGATGAGCTTGTTTAAGAAATGAGAGGCTAGCTTCAACGTTCTCCAACAGACTTCCGCGGTCGGGGAGAAAATGAAGCGGCTTGGTTGTCCCAATCCCAGGACCCCTTCGAGACCGACCACAATGAGATCCTTAGTTAATTGGGCTCGATCGAGGGCTTCGATCACCCACTGGACCATAGGTTTCCCAGCGACGTCGATCAGAGACTTGGGCTGATTCGGGTTCTCATCGTAGAGAGGATCCCCTTCATCTAAATTGCCACCTGCAAGAATAATTGCATTCATGATTGATCTACCTTCACGATAAGTTTTTATTCACGATTATGAGACTGAGCCATCAGGAACCCAGCCGAAGGAGTCTAAATCTATCCGTCCTGTCTGATCAAAAACGATACCCTCATCTTCCATGAGAGATTTTTGAAGGTGCGGGCCCAACCCAGGTCGAACGCTGATCCTTCCTTCTGCGTTTACAACCCGATGCCAAGGCACATCATCGGGGCAAGATCTCATCGCATAACCCACCCACCTTGGACCAATTCGTTCGTATGCATAGATATCGGTACCCTCCGGAGGACCGATGTGGGATGAGATCACACCATAAGTCATAACCCGGCCTCTCGGGATCCTGCTTACGAGTGTATATACACGCTGTGAATATTCAGATTTACTGGTGGAAGGTTTTGATTCCATAAAAACCTAAACTTGCATGTGCGACGAATTTAATGATCGGATTTGGGGGTGTAAATCTAGTTGATCAATAAGTGTTTCGAGCTCGGATTGGTTGAGCGGTTCACTCTTCCCGGTTGCGGCAATGAGGGCTGCTTCCATCATATTCGTCCCGAAAGAACGACCATCAATTACGGGTGTCGAAGTCACGAGGTATGTCGCGCCGGCTTCCCGGAAACGATCGACGTCTGCCTGTGTGGTCGTATTCGTGACGATTACTTTCCCCTCCAGCCGAGGGGGCATATAGCGTGAAATGAAGTGGCAATCGCCGGCAATCACCGTACCCCATTCGTAATACTCCCCCCATTTCGGATCACGCGCCTCTTGCTTTTCACCGGTCGGGTACAACCACTCGAACGGCAGTCTACCCACGATGGGGATCAGCAGCGCGGCGAGAATTTTTAACGCACGCTTGCTTCTCAACGGAATAGGAAGACCGAGCGCAAACATGAGATCGCCAACGACACAGTCATAGCCCGCATCGAAGAACGAGGTTGTCATACCCCATCGATCGGCACCGCTGGTAATCAACGCTTTCCGGGGATGAACATGCTCGCCGATGAGCTCATCGATATAAGGGGCCAGTCGAGATTCGAGCGTGTTTTTTAACCCGGAGCCATCTGCGATAGGAGTTTTATCAACGTATTTCACCATCTTTTGAACAGAATGAAGCACATAGACCCGCCCATCCACGGTCAGAGTCAGGTCTGTGCCACCGACACCGAAGGCATCGACTTTTCCGTCGAGCTCACGGAACAACTCGGTTGCCACCTCCATATCTCCATCGGTGCCAATACGTTCAAGGCTGATTCTTTCGCCGAGCAGCTCAATCTCGACCTTCTTATCCCTTTTGGACGAGCCGAGGCTCACACTCACAGCACGTTTCATTCTTGCTCCCTGCGACGATTTTATTGCACCAGGCTTTCTTCCGCTGTCCGAGTTTCTATATCCAACGCTCGTTTCGACTTATCCATGACGACCCCAAACTACCTTTATATACCCCCATCACGAAAATTAAGGAAGTCATCACCTGCTGTGCGATTGCTCAGCTTTGCGATAGGGGGCATCATGCGTTTAAATTGAGAAGTCTGGATTCTTTTCACTACCCTTTCAACTAAGTCTGCGTTAAAACCAGCTTCGACGCATTCTTGTGGGGAAGATCTCTCATTGACCAGATTAAAGAGCAGTTGATCGACCTCTTCATAAGTAAAACCCAACTCATCCTCATCGGTCTGACCAACCCATAGATCAGCAGATGGAGGCTTTTGAATAATCTCTTGAGGGACACCCATCACCTGGGCTAATTGGCGCACTTGAATTTTGTAAAGATCACCGATGGGGTTGATTGCGCATGCCGAATCGCCATATAATGTCGTGTAGCCAAGGAGAATCTCAGTCTTGTTTCCGGTACCAACGACCAGTCCAGAGAACGCTGCAGATTGATCATACAGGATGATCATCCGCTGTCTTGCCATGATGTTGCCGCGTCGGATCCTGGCATCTTCAGGGATAGTATCCAACAACGGCTCGACCATCGGGGTAATATCGACGGTCAGGGAACCTACGCCAGTGCGATCGATGACAAGCTCGGCATGCTCGGTGGACTCTGTCGACGTGGTCGCGTACGGCATATGTAGTGCGAGCACGTTGTCGGGTCCTAGGGCTTTGGCCGCCAGAAAACACGCAAGAGCCGAATCGATGCCGCCAGACACCCCAACAACCGCATGCGAAAATCCAGCGCGAGTAATTTCACTATGAATAAACGACGTTAGGATGCTTTCGACAATGTCAGTGTTGATCTTGAGCTCATCCAGATATTTCTTCATATTTTCGATCCTCTAAGCCTCCAGACCATGACCAGCAAGGCACCCATGAATATCATTCCTGCTGCAACGGTATCCACACGGAAATCACCATAATAGAGTGCAGGATCTCCTCTGGTCAGGCTCAGACCAAATAGGCCTCCTGAAATCAGCAATACGGATAATAAGAAGGACAAACCCGATTGATGAAATCGATTCCCGAAATATAATAATACCAAGATTGCAGACGCACCGTACAGCACACCGACGAGTTGAGCAGGCCACCGGGGGGCGATTTGACCGAATAGATCAGGTGCGTTAAGGATGGTCAGACTTGTGGATATCTCTCGCCCGTAGGCACATCCTTCGAGGAGACATCCAAGCCAGGAGGCTGTTGCGACGATCGCCAGAGGGACGGCAACCACATCAGCTAATTCTCCTAAGGGCTTCCTCTTTATCCCGGCGAAGATGAGCAGGCCAACAAACATGCCGATGGCGCCTCCAAACCAGCTTAAACCCCCTTGCCAAAACCATAGTGACTCGGCGATGTTCTGGGAATAATAAATCCAATGTGAGCCGACGAAGAAAGCGCGAGCTCCCACCATCGCACATGCAATTACGAGGAGTGCTGCATCGATCGGATTTACTTCTCCCTGAGGTGGTGGCGCGAGTTGCTCTTTGTGGTCGCTCATGAGCCCAATCCAGAGAAGGCTGATGAGGACCCCAAGGGAGAAAATGACAGGATAAGTAATGATTCACCCTCACTTGGTAGACCCGAATCATACCATTGGGGTTCTTCCAGCCACAATTCAGGAGGGAAGCATAAGGGATTGTTAATCGGACCCGGTTCTTGTGTATACCTGCTGGTGATCCCATCCGGGAAGACCCCCGGAAGGCATAATCAGATAATCTAGGAGCTTTTCGGCATGCAGCCACGACTGTATAATCACGATACGACCCAAAGGAGGATTCGATGGATGAGTTACAGGTAAAACCGGTGAAGGGCGAGGGCGAACTAAATAAATTCATCACATTTCCATGGGAAGTTTACCGTGATGATCCATATTGGGTGCCGCCTCTTATTTCAGAAAGACAGGAATTTCTGGATTCTGAGAAAAACCCGTTCTTTGAGCATGCCACTGTGGAATATTTTATAGCCTGGCGAGGAGATCAAATCGTCGGTACGATCGCAGCATTTACGAATGATGCCTACAACACATTTCAGGGGGTAAATATCGGTTTCTTTGGTTTTTTTGAAGTCCTTGACGATCCCGAAGCTGCCTCGGCACTTTTAGCGAGAGCAGAACAGTGGGTACGTGATGCAGGGCATGGAAGCATCATGGGCCCAGCGCAATTTTCAACAAATGACGAGGCATTTTTATTGGTGGATGGCTTTAATGACTCGCCACGAGCGCTCATGACGTACAACCCTCCCAGGTATATGAGCTACCTGGATGCGGCCGGGTTCGAAAAAGCAAAGGATGCCTGGGCGTATCAAAACGATATTTATGAGTTCGTCAAAAATGCCCCACCCAAGCTTGTGCGGGTGACTGAAAAAATAATGGAACGCCGAAAACTCACTCTCCGAGCGATGAATATGAAGGAATACGACGCCGAAGTGGAGCTGTTCAAAAAAGTCTACAACAGCTCTTGGGAGAGAAATTGGGGATTTGTGCCCATGACGGATCCGGAGATTGACCAGTTGGCGAAAAACCTGAAGGCGATCATCGATCCCGACCTGGTCCTGTTTGTTGAGTATGAAGGGGAGGTCATCGGCGCGTCTTTGACCATACTGGATCTCAATCAGCCGCTCAAGCTTGCATACCCTCGACCGGGGACACCCGAAATATTCACCATGATGAAGCTTCTCTGGCATTGGAAAGTGCGAAAACAGGTTACCTGGGTGCGTGTCCTCGCACTTGGTGTGCTGCCTGAGTTCCGTGGCGTGGGCGTGGATGCGCTTATGTACCTCGAAACAGCGAAGACCGCTGCCAGGAAGGGGTATCCGATGGGTGAATCAAGCTGGATCCTTGAAGATAACGACATGATGACCCGCGCGGCAGAGATGCTGGGAGGAGAGGTTTATAAGACCTATCGTATGTACCAAAAGCAGGTCTGATCGCGCTCAAATAACCATGAATCCTAGCCATCATTCCACCCATCATCGCAAACGACTCGAACGAGGCATTCACCTCGAAACCGAGATGTCGGCTGAATGTCGGCTTCAGGGTAGTTGCGCTTGAGCGTCTTCTTGTAGCCTACATTTGCTATGAGTGATCGAGGAGATGTGAGATGACTTTTTTTGAAACCCCTCTATTTGCGAACATTATTTACCTGGTTCTCGTGGCGGGAATCTGGCTGGCCGTATTGGCCGTCTTACAGCCAGGAACAGGTGCGCTCGAACTACTGGTCGTCATCGCATTTTCAATAGTGGGTCTGTCAACACTGGTGCTCCAGTTCAGTTATTGGGCGCTACTCATTATCTTTGTTGGAGCTGTTCTATTCGTAATTGCCCTGCGGAAAGAAAAACCGGAGTTGTGGTTGGCTCTTTCTGCCCTGGCATTCAGTGCAGGATCGAGCTTGCTGTTCGGGATCGATGACGAAGGCACGGCTATACATCCCTTTTTAGCGGTTACAGTAACAATTCTAACGGTTGGATACTTCTGGCTGGCGATTCGAGGCATCATGATCTCTCAACGTGCGGCGCCTTCTATTGATCCCACGAGAGTGTTGGGTCAGATCGCTGAAGTCCGGGCGCCGCTTGATCCTGTTGGAGCCGTTTACGCAGCAGGGGAGCTGTGGACTGCACGGGCAGATACCCTTGTTGACGTGGGAGAACGCGTTACCGTGGTCAGCGCAAATGGATTGATATTGAAGGTAGAACCGGTCGAAGATGAATAATTTCTGAGAGCAAGGAGGATGGAGAAATGAACCCTACCGTTATCGCTTGTTTAATCGGATCTGTCGGTATTCTAGGTCTGGCGATCGTCGCTTTTGCAGTGCGAATCACCCAGGAATATGAGCGGCTGGTGGTATTCCGAGTGGGTCGTTGTGTTGGGGCTCGTGGTCCGGGTCTGGTATTGCTACTCCCCTTTGTCGAACGAGGCGTAAAAGTTGACCTTCGTGAGCAAGTTCGAGATATCCCGCATCAAACCTCAATTACAAAGGATAACGTCACCATCGCGATCGATTTCATCTGGTATTACAAGGTCGTGGATTCTGTGCAGAGTGTGATCCAGGTCGGAAACTTTGAGATTGCTGCGGAGGGGATGGCGACTACGACCCTGCGTTCTGTTATCGGTGGCATTTTGCTTGATGATGTGCTCTCTGAGCGTGAGCACATCAATCAGACGATACGAGTTAAACTGGACGAGGTAACCGAGCGCTGGGGCGTAAAGGTCACCAATGTTGAGATCAGGGAAATTATCCCTCCCGACGATATTCAAGATGCAATGACGCGCCAGATGACTGCTGAGCGAATACGTCGAGCTACTGTGACCGAATCGACCGGTCTGGCCGAGGCGGCTGTAAACGTCGCGGATGGAGAGAAGAAAGCGGCCATTTTAGTAGCCGAAGGCGACAAACAGAGCAATATCCTGCGCGCGGAAGGAGACCGGGAAGCCCAGCTCCTGAGAGCGGAAGGTTATTCGGCCGGGTTACAACGAATTCATGACATTGCCAAGGATGTCGATGAGAACACGATGACCCTGCAGTATTTCGATGCGTTGAAGGAAATGGGCGCAAGCCCGTCTACGAAGTACATCTTCCCAATGGAGTTCGCGAGATTCCTGGAGGGTTTTCGACCTAGCAAGTGATACCTTCTAAATTGCTTAGCTAGGGAG
>Ga0255055_10002357_pt1 | contig 13377 bp, 8 predicted proteins | sample JV7_2_27_MG_FD_188633 | JGI IMG/M metagenome (GOLD analysis project Ga0255055, IMG submission 188633) | Seawater microbial communities from Jervis Inlet, British Columbia, Canada - JV7_2_27 | ecosystem: Environmental > Aquatic > Marine > Inlet | place: Canada: British Columbia | collected...
TCCTGATAAAAGGATAATTATGGATAGTGTAATTCCTTTAAAAACATTACTCAGGCTATACTTTATTTTCATTGTCACTGATTTATTTGGTCCACAATTGAAATCTCAAATACGATCAGCTGCCTTAAGACTGCTTGTTTTCTGATTGTTTTCATTGAAATGCTGGATCAGCATATAGATATAAGGCATTTGATCTTTTATCCGGGTTATAACATCGTTGGATAAATTTTTTCGACTGAAAGGTACAACCTTAACATATTCCTGGATCTCACCGGCAGTTCTTCCATACTTATAATCATAGGGGAATCTGCCTGCCTGATCCAGGAGCACATGCTGGTTATCCTTGTTTGGAATGCTTATATAAAACTCACTTTCTTTAATATCCCCATCCAGGTTGAAAAACGAATGCTGATTCAGGTATTCATATAACTCTTTTGCCGTGTTTTCAGCCGGATCAATTAATTCAATGTTTTGGATCATGAATTCCCGGTAAAGGTAATTTCCGTCAGCTGTCTTAAAATCGTATAATTCCCCTAAAACCTTCTCTATCTCCCCTGATAAATATGGATAATGTGTGCATCCTAGAATGATAACCTGAAGCTTATTTTCTGTTTTTGATCTGCGTATCTGTTCCATTAGCGAGATCAGGTGAAAACGCACATAGTTCTCAGCATCATTGATCTGCATAATGGTGCATTCGTCAACATTTTCATTGTCGCACAGCATTTTACCACCGGAAAAATCAAAATTATACGCCTCCAGCAGATTTTTGTCTATTACCATATCACCACTCAGACCCGGACCTTTGTAATCTTCGTGAGGTGCAACAGCATTCTTTTGATAATAATCAGCATCCCCATCCACAGCCTCAGCGATCCCGATTCCACCCTGGGAAAATACTTCAATATTACCAGCAAACTTTTCTTTGTCCTTAAGATCAATAATAGCATTTTCGTAACCTTTAGAACTCACTGTTCCCGATGTGGCCATAACCCCAATGATGGCGTCTTCATCTTTTGTTAAACAATCCAGAGCTCCTTCAACCCCCGCATCTATAACACCAATAACTTTAAGTTCAATGCCTGTCCTGTTTATGAATTCCTCAATATGGTTCTTACCATAGGCCGTGGCAGTGTTGCAGCCAATCACAATGGCTTTTACCTTTTGCTTGTCAGTATTTGCCTCAATATCATTGTCATCGGTATAGTATTTATTACCCAACAGGAAATGGGCATCTTTAATAATATGCTCTTTGAGCAGGTCTATGTTATCCTCACCGGCATAATTACCATATGGCATATTGGCCAGGTCACCAAAATAGATAAATGATTCACTCATAAAATCCCTTAATCCATCGCTTCCACTGATGTGAGTTTCGTTCTGGTGCTGATCATGATTCAGAATGGATTTTAAAACGGTCAATCCACCGGTACCCGAATCAAAAATTCCAATGGGCAGGGTTTTATCATCATCCGGGTAGGAATTAAAATCTACATAATAAAAACTCTCCTTATCCCCGAGGATGGTATCTATGATGTCCTTATCATCACTTCTGCAGCTGACAATCAGGATAGCAATAAAAAATAACCTGACGATATTTGTTTTCATTTTTACACTATTACCTGGAAACGATTGTGATCATAGAATTGCCTGTAAGTTCAACTATTTGTTTCTTTTTTCCAACAGTAACAGTATATGGTGAGCTGAATGTCTTTTCCCCTGACATAAATGAATATTCAGGCAATTCGGGCTTAATACTCCCATCCTGACCGGTCACCTGTTTAAATATTTCTTCGCCATTCTTATCCAGTATCCGGACTTCTTTACCAGCCAGGGGACTTCCTTTTTTATCAGTAACATGTATTTCGAGTATCCAGTATACCTCATAACTATGGTTCTGTCCCGTTGCATCGATCTCGAAACCGGCACCTTCAATTACATTGGAGCGAAATTGCACATCTTTTGCTACACAGCGGTAATATCCATCCCAGCCCATTCTGAATGGTTTGAAATTTTCATCGGCTGTTGCTGATTTAACGATGGTATTCTTGCATATTTTCGTCTCACTGGCAGCTCCATATCGGGATGCCACCCAGGCCGCAGGGGCATTGGTTGTGATTTGATTATCAAAAAAATGTCCCCCTACAGCCCCTCCCCCGATATAGAAAGCAGCTGTTTCATTTTTGGAACCCGGACTCTGATTATTTACCACAATCTGGTTTCCATAGATAAAATTCTCCCCGGCACTGGCAGAGTAAAAAACAGCCCATGCCATGGGGATGTAGTCTGTATATTCAGGGTAATCCCTTCCGGTTATAAAAAACCTGTTGTTGTATATATCATTCCCGAAGCATCCCCTGGCTGAACCAGACCCTGCCCCGTAGTCTGCTATCCGGATGGCCGTTGTGCTGTAATCCTCGTGCCCGTATTCACAGGTAGGTGGTGCAGCCACAACATGTATCTCATTATTAAAGATTTCCATTCCCCTATGAACATATATCTCAATCCCGGATCCGATCTCCGGGATTATTTTATTTTCAAAGATCTGGGAACTGTCGCCCATGGCCATGATACTGTAATGGTTGGTAACCGTCTGCCGGTTGGCAAAGAAGTTGTGATGGATCTTTGAATAATTCCCCTTGAAAACCAGGCATCCCTGTCCCCCGAAAAACTCCGAATAGGATACTTCGGAAGGCCCCTCGCCGATCAAATCGACTGCATAAAATTCAGCTCCGTGACGGTTGATGATAAACGGACTTTTTACATCAAAATAACACTCCGTGATGGTGGCCTGCGGTACATCCACCGCTGATGTATTTATCCCTGATGTAATGATCTTAACATTATCAAGGATGATGTTCACACCTACGGCAGTGGATTGGATACCCCAGGATAAAACCCCGGTAGTTCCGTTTTTGATAACTCCATTCTTTATGGTAACAGTTCCCTTTCCTTTCACAATCGGAATACCCGGAACAGCTTTACCCAGGGATACACCTTCAGTATAATCAAAAAAGGCACTGTGTGCCCTCTCATATAAATGGTCATTGTGCCCCATTGGGTGTGTTTCCTCAACAATGCCTATGCCCACATCCATAGCAGGGCGTATATCGATATGGTCGATCAGGCAATCAGTCTCCGCTTTCACCCTGATGCGGTACCTCCCTGCCATTATTCCGTTTAGGTGGGCATAGACGAATCCACCCCCGAGCCTGGGTGAGCGTTTCTCTATTGGACAACTAATCATGGTGCTGTCTGTATAATCCGTAGTGCATTCTATCTGGTTCCCACCTTCATCCTCAACATAGACACTCACCAGCATTTCCCGTTTGGTGACCCCGCACATGGCAAAGTAGGATCGCTCGTCTAGAGGCAGGTTTATATAGGGAGAGACTATCTCCTCACCTGCTGACAGGCGGAGGATATTTTCACCCGCAAAAACGTGAACCCTGGTATCCTCTATCCTGGCAGAGGGTGCCCCTGACAAATCCCAGCCTGTCAGTCCCTCCTCAAAACTGTAATTGGGAACATGCTCGTAATCTCCTGCTGCATAAAAAACCGTATACCCGTTCAGGTCCAGGGTCACGTTCTTACCCAGGAAAATGGCCGATCTCGGACTGGAGATATCATTTGTGAGGATATAGGTTGTACCTACCTTATCATAGCTTCCCGGTTCACTGACAGGTATTTCCCCTTTGCCAGGTTCCCGATGTTCTGTCTGCTTGTACTGCGAGAAGACAGGGTTTGGAGATAAATAGAAAATCGAGATGATCCAGATAAGGCCCAGGTTTGTCTTTTTCATTTTTCTCTTAAACAATTCATTCTGAAAAATATAGCCACACTTTATCATGCATGGTATACAGTCGGTTATGTTCACCATCAAAAACGAGAATGGGACTGGAATGGTCACCCTCCACGATAGGGTTCTCAGGATATTTTTCCCAATTTACCAGGTCCATTGATACAGCCACATTGGAAGTCCACAGAGCATTGGCATCGGGGTCAGCCCAATCCGGGTTTGAGGAACCATGGTAGTATAAGTAATACTTACCCTCATACTTAAGCACCTGGTTGGCAGCCACAGCTTCTTCATCGTATGCTTCGGGACCCATCTTTATTACAGGCTCATCCTGTACATTTGTCCATGTTTTCTTGTCTTCAGAGGTAGCCAGCCAGATACCCAGGTCATTACGTTCATAGAAAAGATACCATTTACCATCCTCTATCCATACAACCGGTGTTCCGTATGGGGGAGGGATGGGTTTTCCACCAGTATCCATGATCACCAGGTCTCCCTGTTCCTGCCAGCTGATCCCGTCTTCTGAGGTCAGCAGGTGCGCTATGTCATGCGTCCCTTCTGCATACATATAATACATTCCTCCATTCTTGAACACAAACATATCTTCCGTCCATTTCTCGTTGAAAATAGGTTCATCTGAATATCTGCTCCAATTAATCCCGTCATCCGAGGTGGCGTATCCCAGATACTTTGGTTCGGAATCCTCTGTATATCCTGTATACCACATTTTATAAATGCCTTCATCAACCAGGATAAATCCCCGCTCACGAATGTGTTTGTCCCATGTGTTTGTTCCGGTACCCTGGAATACTGGATTGTCATTAAAGGGAGAAAAGCTAACCATAGAACTGGCAAATTTCACATCATCTTCACTCTGACCCGAAGGTTTTTGTTTTGTCCTGCAGCCCATACTCGTCAGGACCAGTACCAATAATATTATCCTGCTTATTGTTCTCATTGCTTATGGGTTAATTCATTCAATAAAAGTGTTTTTACTGGCTTGTATCTCTTTTTCAAAGGCATCTCCCACATCGAATATCCGGTTGTCCCTGTCAATGGCAAATGGCTCTTTGAGAAGGGTAAAGGTATTATCTTCCAGCTTTATGGTCATATCGACCTCCCAGCCAGAATTAAAAAAGAGGTCATTACTGAAAAACTGGTTATCGTGGACATAAGCGGTATATTTCCCCGGGTCTGCTGGTCCCCTGTCCATGCCAATTAACATAATCGCCGTTGCCCAGTCCCCCGTATTTCCATAATCCCCATGCCATACTTCCTTATAATGTGTGATCCCGATAAAGGTATTATCGTAAATCTCATTCATCCCATTCGGATCATAGCAGGCCAGGTTCAAAGGAGTTGGAGGCACATATTCCCAGACCATATAAATGGTATACTCACCAGGATCCTGCACCTCGAAATCTCCATAAAGTGTATTTGCATCATTTCCTGTGATCCTGGCAGGGGGCAGATCGGGATGGTACTTGACAAAATAGAATCTCCATCTGTCCTTTTCCCAATCCTGTCCCTTGTCTACCAGTCTGTCCTTTTCTATGGAAGAAGCGGTCGATCGTATGTAAACACCATTATCCATCTTGTCTTCAGGTTCTCCTTTCCCGTCGGAATCAAAAGGCAAATGTTGATTGATCCTGACAAAATTGTCATGGATCTTGCAATTCTTTGCAGATGTACCCTCGAACTTGATCCCGTGCAATTCGATGAGCCTGTGATGAAAAGGGCGGGTCCTCGCAGGCAGATCACTCAACTGCTGGTGTCCTTTGGTATCAATATAATTCTCATAAAAATGCGTGCCCTCTCCTGTCAGATGGACACCTCTGCCAGAGGATGTCACCTTATTATGGTGGACCAGAGCCCCTGAGCTCGGTGACAGTGCATAACCATTCACATACTGCTGATGATGCTGTATATCATTATGATCAATTTCAATGTTTTTGGCTGATCTGCTGCTGATCCTGATGTTGATCCCCCAATGGCAACCCTCGGTCAGCAGGTTGTCATGAATATGGATATCACCTCCGTATGTATATACCCGCATCAGGGCATTTCCCGGATAATGGCGACATTCAATTTCCGTCACCCTGCTGTATATATGGTTATGATGAATATTGGCCGCATTGGCATGAGTCATTAACAGGGGAAATGCATTGGGCAGATGAACATCTGTACTGATACCGGATATTTCGGTTGGGACCGGGCGGTCAAGGCTGGATATGGCAGAACTGTAATCACGGGATCTTTTTCCCTGTGCAATATGCCCGTTGCATAATCTGGTGTTCCCCGGATCAGCGAACCTGACCCCATACACCTGTTCCGAAGTATTATCCCCAAAAACAATAGTATGTCCGTCCAGGTCCAGGGTCACACCTGAAGCAGCAATCTCAATGGCCGTACCCTCCGCCTTAATATCTTCTGTCAGGAGATAATATGCATCTTTGTGATCCAATATATAAGGTGTTGATCCTGACATATCAGCCGGGATGCGAATGGCATTGTCTTTCTTCTCTGGCTTAATATTAAGGATCTCACTCTCCGTTTTATATTCCCCAGACGGATCAACGAAAACCATTCTGTAATAGTAGGTTTCTCCTGGTTCCAGTCCCTTCAGCCTGTGCCAGTGTGACCACCGTGGTTTCTTTGTAATAGCAGTCTGTTTGCCAAGATCTTCAGTCTTTCCATACTCGATATAGCTATTGGCAGATAGGCCGATTTCTTCCAACTGCCAGTAAATGATGGCAGAAGTCTCAGATACAAAAGTCCATTTCCGCTGAAAGGCCTCACTCCTGATTCGGGTATCAACCATATTTCCACCCTGGTCACCTGGATCCTCAAGGACAATTTCTGTAATTGAAAATCCCAGGAAAAGAAAGGCGAGGACGGTAAATATTGCAGGCAGAATATTTTTTGCGGTCATCCGATAATTTTAAGCTGCTACACTTTGATAAAAGTCCGGTTCCTGTAGAAATACCACAGGACAAGGTATAAAATGAGAAATCCCCCGGTGGCAGTGACCATGTAATAATAATCACCCACATATTGCTCCAGTCCGAATAACAGATTTTCTGAGATGGCTGGCAAATGGATGACATGTGAAATCACATATGCGAAAATGGCATTCATGCCTATTACCTTCAGAAAAAAGGCCCATCTGCGGTATCCTTTCACATCAATCAGCCAGTAAAACAATGCCAGTAAAACAAAGCATAGTCCGGATGAGAACAACACAAAGGAACCGGTCCACAACTTTTTGATAATGGGATGCCATATCCCCCATATCAGTCCCAAAACAATTCCTGCAATACCACAGATCAAAAGGTACAGCGCAACTTTTTCCCTCTTCAGCTTTGACTGTATGATCTCTCCTGCAAACAACCCTGATAAAACCGTTGCAGTGAATCCGAATCCGCTCAGGATCCAGGTATACTGGTAACCGTCTTCAAACCTTCCCATGATCAAGCGGTCTACATACAATGCAAAGTTCTGATCGGGCATCAATGTGCTTTTCCCGACACCTGGCACATGTGGAACAGTTATTAGAATGGCATAAACGATCAGACAGGCCGCAAATAAAATATATCGTCCATTTTTTGAAAGATTCAGATAGGCAATGCATGCCGCGAGATAGCCGACTGCTATTGCTTGCAGGGTGTTGCTAAATATACGGAACTCATTGATATCCAGGTTTAGAAGCCGTCCCTGTACAATCCACCCGAGTATGAATAATATAATAAAACGCCGGATTAAATGCCCGTATAAGCGTGGCTTGCTGGGATCCTTGTCCAGGCGTTTGTTCATAGAAAATGGGATGACTGCTCCCACAACAAATAAGAACAGGGGCATGACCAGGTCCCAAAAATGGAATCCAAACCACTCCGGGTGGGTAAATTGTTCTGCCAGGGATTGAGTAAAGGGGATGTCTGCACCCATGTTCAGTCCCCTGAAAAAACGTCCGAGAAAAATGATCAGCAACATGTCGAAACCGCGCAATGCATCGACAGACATAATACGTTCAGGAATTTTGGGATTGTTCGTCATAATTATTCGTCTTTCATTATGTGATTGTCTTTTATATAATCAATATCCTCCAGGGAATGAAATATGTCTATCCAGACATAATGAAGCTTTTTCCCTGCCTCAACCTTTACGCCATGACTGGATCCCAGGGGGATATGCAGCAGATCTTTCTCCATGAATCTGGCCTCGGCCGAATCTGCTAACACAATCACATCATTTCCCGCAAGACCGAAAAATAGTTGTTCAAGCATTGGATGGGTGTGTGCCTCGACTTCATCGGGACCGCTGGTCTGAACTGATCCGATACACAGGCGGGGTACAATATCTTCTGGCAATATTATCCTGCTGGCGGTTTTCTCACTTTTAATATCATCAACATATTGCCTGCTTTCCGTGTAAGGGATGAAATAGGGAAATTTATCTTCTCGTTCTCCCAACCATAGAAGGTCCTCAGCAGCCAGGTGCACTTTTATTTCAAGGTAATAAAGGTTCTTTTTCCCGCTGGAAATTATAAAGTCCCGGTGAATGTCAGGAACAAACAGTGCAAGCTCATCGATAGCAAAGTTAACACCATCCTGCACGATACTGCCGGTTCCCTCAGTAAATAGTAATATCCTTTGTTCATTTTCTTCCGGGAGGTAATTATTGGCTATCCCCCCATGGAGTTCTGCCCAGAATGTTTTAATCCCAATAATCTCCCCCGGCAATAATAATATCCGGGCAATCCCCCTGTCAAAATCACCTGCCCCGGCTATCTCGCAGCTGGCTGATTTAATTTTCATCTCTGGATGATTTTCCTTTGTGATCATAAGCCTATTCACTATAAATTGGTCCAGTAGCTTGTGGTATACAGAATTCAGAATCGTTAGGATTTATACTCAAATATACATCATATCTCACTTCTTTTATTCTAAATTTACTTTCATTAAATAGACATTTCTCTAATAAAACAATCGTTCCATTCATGAAACGTGTAAATTTTATCAGAACCATAGGCCTGGCAGGTATCGGTCTGGGGATAACGGGACTAACCAAAGGGATGAAGGTAAAAAATACCGAAGAACTTCCTCCCCTGATGGTTGATCCGGAAGGAAAACCAATAAAGTCAATACAGCAATGGAAAAAACAAAGAGATCTTATAAAAAAAAGATGGCTCGATTACCTTGGCGCCCTGGATCCGAACCCAGAAAAGCCGGCGTTAAAAGTTCTGAAAGAGGATAAGCCTGAGGGACTGGTGAGGCAATATGTCGAATATGAAGGAGAGCCCGGGATAATGGTACGTGGATACCTGATAAAGCCCGGCAGGATACATGAACCAATACCAGGTATTGTCGCCATGCATTCTACCAGTGATAACCAGATGCTAGGAATTGCGGGTGTTGAAGAGGGAAAGATCGTTGCCTTCGGCTATAAACTGGCCAAACAAGGATTTGTTGTTTTTTGTCCCCAGTGCTTTTTATGGCATGACAAGGGTGATCGGACCGATGAACAACAAGTGGAGCTCTTTATGGACCGTCATCCAGGTTCCAGGGGAATGGCAAAAATGTTGTTTGATGCTCAGCGGGCCGTTGATGTGCTTGATAGCCTGGCAGAGGTGGATACAGCACGTATCGGGTGCATGGGGCATTCCCTGGGAGCAAAGGAAGCGTTTTACCTGGGTGCATTTGATGACAGGGTGAAGGTCATCGTCAGCAATGAAGGAGGCATTGGTATTAAAATGTCAAACTGGGATGCTGTCTGGTACCTTAGCAAGGATATTGATGTATTTGGACACCAACATCATGAAGTACTTTCCATGGCGGCCCCAAAACCTTTTCTGCTGATCGGTGGGGACTCGGCAGATGGTGAACAGAGGAGTCCCTATATAGATGCGGTTAAACCCGTATACGGTCTGTACAACAAAAACCAGAACATCGAATTGAGAAATCACGGAACGGGTCATTCTGCCATACCCATCACCGAGGAGTGGACCTATGACTGGATGAAAGATCATTTAAACTACATCCGGTAGCTAACTCATTCTTTCTCCTAATGCCATCTTTCTCCGGCGTGAAACAGGGATTCGTGAATTATCGCTTAGCAAGAGGTAACTGTTTTTTGTCTTATAAAAGGATTTTACGTGTGAAAGGTTGACCAGATGAGTTTTATGCACCCTGAAAAACTCAAAATCTTCTAATAGCTCCTCAAATTCAACAAGCGTTTTCGAAGCAAGTATTGACCTACCTCCAATAAGATAAATCCTTGTGTAATTACTTTCACCTTGCAACCTGATTATTGACTGTGTTTTTAGAAATTCCAATTTCCCATCTGAACTGACACCAATCTTGTCATATATGCCCTCTCTAGATAAATTAGCTAGTAGCATGTTTAGCTGATTTACTTTCTGACCCTTTTTTATTTTAGATCTCAGTTTCGATATTGCAGTCTTGAGTTCATCAGGATTTATCGGTTTCAGAATATAATCAAGCGCTGAAAATCTAATTGCTTTTATTGCATAATTATCATAGGCCGTTACAAAAATGACTTCAAAATCAATATTGTCGACTAACTCAAGTAGCTTAAAACCAGATGACCCGGACATCTTTATATCCAGGAATATAACATCAGGTTTGAGTTCTTCCGTCTTTCTCGCTGCAGTATCAACCGAAGATGCCATGCCAACAACCTGAATCGAAGGACAATGCTCGATTAACAAACCATTTAAGTTGTCTCTGGAGTGTTCTTCATCATCCACTATCAGCGCTCTGATTGATGGTTCTCTCATTACTAATACTTACTTTTCATCAGGGATCAATATCTCAACGCAAGTGCCAGCTGAATTGCCATTCTGGTCCTTCTTATCAGTTATTTTAAAATTATAATCTTCTCGACTACTTTTCCTCAGAATTTCCATTCTGGATTCCATAAGTTTAAGTCCTCTGCTTTCATCGGATGAATCCCTGGTTGGTTCTGGATCTCTACCAACACCATTATCCTCAATCAAGAATTGAATTGATTCACCTGATTCGTGAATCCCGATAGTGAGCTTTTTGTCTCCCTCCTTTTGGTCTAAACCATGTAGAATGGCATTCTCTACGATAGGATGCAACAGCATCGGGGGAATCATTACATTGTGAATGTCAACTTTTTCATCAGACAAGATCTCATAGTCAAAATTAAAACGCATCTGTTCCAGTTCAAGATACAATTCGAGACCTTTCAATTCTTCAGAAATCGAGATTTCTTCTTTTTCGGAATTTTTTAAGACCTGCCGGATAAGAACGGCGAACTTTGTGAGATAACGATCAGCATCACTTTTCCTGTCAGTTCTTATAAGGTTCTGAATAGAATTCAAGCAATTGAATAGAAAGTGTGGGTTTAATTGTGCTTTAATGGCTTTTTGTTCAAGTTCAGCAATTTTGCGTTCCAATGATTGTTTCGCCAACCTGCGTCGGTATATAATCCTGTAAAAAATGAATGTCAAGATCATGCCTAGCAGAATCCCGGGTAAAATCCTGGTCCAGACTGCTTTTACAAACTCATTAGGGGGTGCTTCTTCTTTTTGGGCATTTTTAATCTCCCTTTTTAAGTCAAGTCTTACACTATTATTGAAGATTTTCCCATCCTTTCCAATGACGAGATATTTTGCATACCATAGACCTTCAAGAAAAAAGAATTTGTCATTATAGTCCGACTCTCCTCCAGTATAATACATTTGAAAATCTTTATCAGAATATCGTTCATTAAATTCTTTCCAGTTATCATAATCAATTCCCGGACTTATCCTTAAAATAATCACATCCTTTTTGTTTTCACCAAAGTCAGTATATAAATCCTCGCAAAATTGTTGTTCCTGGGTATACTCGTTATAAAGCATCAAAACAATAACTTTGTTTTTTGTTTGTCGCCAGTTAATTTTTTTTCCGTCCATTCCGATTAAATCCATTACCGGCATATTATTTCCTTTCTGGATTCTGGAATAAGCCTCGTATCGACGGATGACATAGTCACGAACTTCCTGGTTGTTGCAGCTTCTTAGAATATTCTGGTATATCGGTGTCTGTAAATAATACTGTGTTGAATTTTGCATTAGCAGCATCTCCATAAGCCTGGTGGCCTCAACATAAAGGGGATAACCTGAAAAGATCATTTTTGCAAATGATATGTTGTCATAATTATTTAATCCCATAGTATGGATTCCAGGATAGATGCTCCCGATAAACCTAATTCGCGACATGGAATGAACGCCGACTAAGGTGTTATACTCTTCCATATTTGAATTGAATTTATACATCGGATTCAGTGTGTCCGGCAGAAATTGAATTGAGTCTTGTAACTGATATTCATTCCTGCCGTGGGTTGCGCGTTCGTTATATTCAACTATTATATTTGTACGCAGCGAAAAGCATAAAATCCTAAACTTCCAATAGTCATAAAATCCTTTACTTAAACTCGTTTTATGATTCTCAAGATAATCAGACATTTCTGGAAGAACTTCAATTAAATCTTTCCAGTTATCATATTTTCGATAGAAAATGGTAAAATATTGTCTGGGGTCCGAGCCCAGGTATCTGGCATATTCTTTTTTATAGTAAAAATCATTCAGGAATTCTGAGTTTTGAAATCCTTTGCCTGTGAAAGTGATGTTTTTATTAATTGAAGTAGATTCTGTTGATATATAAATGCTATCTCCAGGCTCGACATATAATTGTATGGCAGGATTCAGTCTTGCGGGATACTTCTCCAGGTAATATAATTGATATCGTTTTGCCTCTCTTAGATTCAGTGTTTCTGAAAACCTGCCATCATTGTCCAGTTCAATGTAATGATAATCCTTATCAGAGCCTACAATACTGCTTGACGAAACAAGACAGAGACTTTTGGCTGATGGATTACTAATTTCTCCTGCAAGTGTTGTCGTTTTTCTCCACCTGGAAAAATCAACTAGCTCCACACTAGACCTAAAATCAGTTATATCGGATCTTTTCTCATATATTGTATCCGTCCTAGTACTGTCAGGAAATAAATATGTAGCTGATTCAGCACCTTGAAGCAACCCTGTTCCTTTATGAATCTGCATCCGTTTCAGTATTTGCATGCTCTTTCCTAAAACCAAACCGGTTTCTTCGGAATGTTGAGTATATGGCCTTGTAGAAAGAATGGAAAAGGTTGAATCATTCTCACCAAGGAATGTGAAATTCTCAGAATCTTCAGTAATTTGATCAACAGTCCATTTTTGTGGAAAGTTTCCACCATGAGGATAAAAATTAATAAACAGAATTCGCCTTATAATTCTGTAATCGGTGATTCTCAATCTTAGCTCTTTCTTCATGTATTCAGAAACCTGAACGCCCCTCTCCTCCAGGTATTCCATCAAATCCTTGTCGATTTCCTCAAGATTCAATACCTGCAGGGAATTCTCCATTGGAGAAAACAGGATCTTGTATTCAACAGTATTGCGAAAACACTTTGCAATATCGTATACAGAGTTTGAAAAGGGCGGAAACCTTGAATCCTTAATACTTACATCCGATCCCGACCAGTTTTCAGAAATCTCATAATCAGTT
>Ga0255055_10002358_pt1 | contig 13373 bp, 10 predicted proteins | sample JV7_2_27_MG_FD_188633 | JGI IMG/M metagenome (GOLD analysis project Ga0255055, IMG submission 188633) | Seawater microbial communities from Jervis Inlet, British Columbia, Canada - JV7_2_27 | ecosystem: Environmental > Aquatic > Marine > Inlet | place: Canada: British Columbia | collected...
AGGGTCTTCGGCCGGATCTAAAGATTTTGCCAACACGGCAATTGTTGATCTGGGTAAAATTCGGGTACATGGGGTAACGATCATGCCCGGCAAACCGGTTGTCATCGGATCCGTGGAAGACAAACCGGTTTTTGGAATTCCCGGTTACCCGGTGTCGGCCATTATTGCGTTTGAGCAGTTTGTCCAACCTCTGATATACGCTCTGCTGGGTCAACCCGAGCCGGTAAAAGAAACAGTTGACGTCCAACCCACCAAAAAAATTGCCTCCAAGCTCGGCGTGGAAGAATTTGTGCGTGTTAAGCTGGGTGAGGTGGGAGGCCGCATCGTGGCCACGCCGCTGGCCAGGGGAGCTGGCACCATCACCTCCATTACCGAAGCCGACGGCATTATCCGCATACCGAATCATGTGGAGGGCCTCAATGATGACGAGATCGTCTCCGCCGAACTTCTTCGCCCGCTGCCGGCCATCCGCCGGACAATCGTCATCGTAGGAAGTCATGATAATTCTCTGGATGTGCTGGCCGATCAGATCAAGGCCGCTCACAGTGAATTAACCCTGTCCTCAAGCCATGTTGGAAGTATGGGGGGGGTGATGGCCATTAAACGCGGTGTATGCCATCTGGCCGGCACGCACCTTTTGGATACCGAAGATGGGTCTTACAATTTATCTTACCTAAAGAAATACCTGCCGGATACGGCGATCAAACTGATCCATCTGGTCCAACGTGACCAAGGCCTGATCCTAAAACAAGGCAACCCCAAAGGGATTAAGGGTATTGAGGATCTCAGCCGCAAAGACGTTGCCTTTATCAACCGGCAGGTCGGTTCGGGTACGCGAATTTTACTGGACTATAAATTAAAGCAAATGGGTATCAAGGCGGCGGCCATTAATGGGTATCAAAATGAAGAATTCACCCATATGGCCGTGGCCGTATCTGTGCTGAGCGGTGCAGAGGATGCCGGTTTAGGGATTTGTGCAGCGGCCAGAGCCTTAAATCTTGAATTTATGCCGGTCGTTACCGAGCAATACGATCTGGCAATTCCCCTTGAGTATTTCGACACACAACCGATTCAGATCCTGCTTGAAATCATAAATAGCCGGACATTTAAACAGCGCGTGGAAGCATTGGGAGGATACAATACGCAGAATACTGGAGAGATCATCGACATATAGCTCCGCAAAAATGTAGATCTCAAATCTTTTTAGCGCAGCAAACAAATTCGAAGCACAGAGCACGAAATCTTAAACAATATCGTAGGTATCGGATTCAAGGAATATGACTACAATAGAGGCGATTATTCTGGGTATCATCCAGGGATTGACCGAGTTTTTGCCGGTTAGCAGCTCGGGTCATCTGGTGTTATTTCAACAGTTATTCGGACTCAAAGAAGCCGAACTGTTTTTCGATGTTTGTGTCCACCTGGGAACACTGGTGGCGGTCATCGTTGTCTTCCACCGGGAAATACAAAATATAATAGCGGCGCTGTTGCGACTTTTTTCTTTAGCGGGACCCCAAAAAACAATCTTGCAGCAGGTTGAATCCGATCCGGAATTAAAAATGGCTTTGCTTATCGTTATCGGATCCATTCCCACCGCCGTCCTGGGGCTAATGTTTCAAAGCATCGCCGATCAGCTGTTTTCATCGTCATTTTTCACCGGCCTGATGCTGATGGTGACCGGATTGCTTTTATGGTTCACCCGCCGGGCCAAACCCGACAATAAAGCTGCGGGTATCGAAAGCTTTTCCAAAACAAAAGCATTTATAATCGGAATTGTACAGGGATTGGCCATCATCCCCGGTATTTCCAGATCAGGTTCGACAATCAGCATCGGCCTGCTGCTGGGCATAGATCGCGAGGTGGCGGCCAGATACTCGTTTTTACTCTCCATACCGGCCATTGTCGGGGCCGGAGCGCTAAGCCTTAAAGACGGTTTATCCTCGACGGATCCGGCCATTCGGCTTTCACTGATGGGTGCTGCAGCGGCGGCTCTGGTAGGTTACGGTGCCTTAAAGGTGCTGCTTCGTATGGTTAAAAAGGGACGCCTGTATGTGTTTGCACCTTACTGCTGGCTGGTCGGCATCCTGGCAATTCTATTCAGCTGGTAACTGGCTCCTGGTAACTGGCTTCTGGCCTCTGGCTGCTGGCTGCTGGAAACAGGGATCCAGCCAATACTTTCCTTTCCAATCCTATAATTCCTAAGGTTTCAACAAAACACCAAAGAGGTTTCAGGTGTCAGCCATCTGGCCAACGTTACATTTGTTTAATTCGTTCCATTGGTTCGGTTTAAGCCAACCAATTCAACCAATAAGACCAATCAAACAAATCGAACAAGTCCTTGAACCTGAACCTCTGAATCCATTTAAGGCCCTGCCAGATGAAGCCGGAAAGCGATCCGTCTTCGCTCTAGCGAGCTACGCCAGACAGGCAAGTCAGAGCCCCAGGAGGACCAGTCTACGCTTTAGCAAGCTTCGCCGCGGCAGGCTGATTCGGGCCGGAAAGCGACAAGTCTAAAATAAAGGCCGGCACAGAGGCCCCGCCTAAGGGTCGGGATGCAAGCACCGGCCCTACTATGGCTGCCAGCCCTCAGAAGTCAAAAGTAGGGCAGCCCTCGACTCGACTGAGCTCGCCGAAGTCTGTGGCTGCCATTTCTGGCCGGCACGGAGGCCGTCCCTACATAAAATTGAAAATTACATCTTGCAAACCGTAGGGCAGCCCTCTGCGGCTGCCAGAAGCCAGTGGCCGGTGACCAGTCGCCATGAGCCAGTGACCAGTAGCCAGAAGCCAGCAGCCAGAAATCTTCTTGTGCGGAATCAATCCGGGTGCTAAAAGAGAAAACTTTGTGTGAAAAATGTGAAAAGATATATGAATCTAGGTGATAAAAAAATATTTGCGACACTGTTCTTTGCGATATTTGCCACCGTCACAGGTATGGGAATTGTAGTGCCCCTTCTGCCGGTTTACGCCCATGAACTGGGAGCCAGTGGCTTTTACATCGGGATGATCTTTGGCTCCTTTGCCCTGGCCAGGACGTTTTTTTTGCCCTACTTTGGCCGGCTATCAGACCGAAAAGGACGCAAGCCTCTGATTATCCCTGGACTTTTGGCCTATACGCTAGTCTCGGTGGGATTTATTTTTTTTGGAGAAGTCAATGCCCTCATTGTCCTGCGATTTTTTCAGGGAATTGCCTCGGCCATGCTGATGCCCATCATCCAGGCCTATGTCGGTGATATCACACCTCCTGGAAAAGAAGGATTCACAATGGGGCTGTTTAACATGTCCATGTTTTGCGGTTTAAGCCTTGGACCATTTTTGGGCGGTGTCATCCACGACCGTTTCAGTCTGCAAACCTCCTTTATCTGTATGGGGCTTCTGGCCCTGATCGGATTTTTTTTGTGCCACTTTTTGTTACCCCCCACCCGTTCAGAAAAATATATCTCCAGCGGAAAAGTTCCTCATCGATGGAAACAACTATTTCTTGATCGAGATATCGCCAGTATTTTTATTTTCAGATTCTCCCATATTCTGTGCATCGGAATTATCTGGGCCTTTTTGCCGCTGTTTGCAAAATTAAAGTTTGCCGCCACAAGCTCCGCCATCGGCGTATTAATCATGCTGGGGGTGCTTGTCAGCGGCGTACTGCATGTGCCCATGGGGCTGTTGGCAGACAAAATCAGCAAAAAATGGATGGTGGTCACCGGCGGTTTGATAGTTGCGTGCGCCGTCTTTTCTTTTGTATGGGTGCAAAGCTTCCGGGGGATGGTATGGGTCAGTATTATTTTTGGAATCGGCGGGGGCATTTCGATGCCGGCATTGATGGCAATTGCGGTTCTTAAAGGCAGCGAAACCGATTCGATGGGATCTGTGATGGCAATTTTGACACTGGCGCACAGCCTGGGAATGTTTGCCGGATCATTAATCGGCGGTCTAATGATGGACTTATTTCAGTTGCGAGCTGCCTTTCCACTCGGAGCAACCATTATGATAATAACCGTTGCCGTCTTTTTATTTAGCATAAGCCCCCGGAAGAGATTATCCAGTTGTTAAATTGACATCAAACATAGTTGCATTACATTAGAACAAAACCAGTTAGGGGCTTCGCCCGCATTGGAATGGTGGAATGTTGGAATATTGGAAGAATGGGTCTTGGGATACTGTAATATTGGGTAAATGGTAAAATCCGGTTTGACGATAAAGTTTAAAATGGATTATATCCTTTGAAAACCCACTATAGCGCTAAAGCTTCACTTCGTGCCCATCTTTCCACAATTCCATTATTCCATGATTGAAACAAAAGCTCAGGTCGCAAAAAATGCCTTGTATTTTCATAGAATTGTAGAAATTCCGAGGCGTTTAAGTGGGAAGATTTATGAGTAACAAACGGGATTATTACGAAATTTTGAGTGTCGGCCGAAATGCCGGCGACGATGAATTAAAAGCAGCCTACCGCAAGCTTGCATTAAAATACCATCCGGACAGAAATCCAGACGACAAAACAGCTGAAGAAAAATTTAAAGAAGCTGCCGAGGCTTACGAGGTCCTGCGTGATTCGCAGAAACGCGCCCTTTATGATCAATACGGCCATGCCGGGCTCGAAAATACCGGCTTTCAGGGGTTTGGCGGCTTTGAAGATATTTTTTCCAGCTTTGGAGACATTTTTGAGGATTTTTTCGGCTTCACGTCCCGGCGGCGCTCAAGGAGCCGCGCAATGCCCGGAGCCGATCTTCGATATGATCTGAATCTGGATTTCATGGAAGCGGTCTTTGGAACCGAAACCGAGATTGATATCGAAAAGAGACAAATCTGTGCCGAATGCGACGGCAACGGATGCGAAGCAGACACCCAGCCCGAAACCTGCCGGCACTGCGGTGGCACAGGACAAGTTTCCCGAAGCCAGGGATTTTTTACCGTCCGCACCACCTGCCCCACATGCCGCGGCAACGGCCAGACCATTGTTCATCCCTGTCCGAAATGCCGCGGAGCGGGCCAGGTGATGGCCGCTAAAAAAGTGGCGGTCAAGATTCCGGCAGGCGTTGATCACGGCTCCCGGCTGCGCCTGACCGGTGAGGGTGAGCCGGGAGTATACGGGGGACCTCCAGGCGATCTTTATGTTTTCATCCATGCCGGGCCCCATGAGTTTTTCAAGCGCCGGGATACGGATATTATTTGTGAGATTCCAATTTCATTTGTTCAGGCCACCTTGGGAGACAAAATCGGCGTGCCGACTTTAAACGGTAACAAAACCCTTGAAATTCCAAAAGGGACCCAGCCCGGGGATATTTTCTATTTCCATGGTGAAGGCATCCCTTCTTTAAGAGGTCACGGGCAGGGTGATCAGATTATCCAGGTTGCAATTAAAACACCAACCCATCTCACAAAAAAACAGGAAAGCCTTCTGCGCGAATTTGCCAAGCTCGAATCAAAAAAGCTGTCGAATAAAATAAAAAATATTCTCAAAGGGGATGCCGATGTATGAATTAAAAGTTGTCACGCGTTTTGCGGCAGCCCACCAGCTGGCGATGGTCGGATCCAAATGTGAGAATCTGCACGGTCACAATTGGAAAATCGAAGTCTATGTGACCGGAGAAAAACTAAATACCGCAGGCGTCCTGGTGGACTTCGGTGAGATCAAGGCCCATCTGGCCGAGGTTATGAAAAAATTGGATCACAAATTCTTGAACGAGCTGGATCATTTCTCTAATGGGAATCCCTCCTCAGAGAATATTGCCCAATTTGTAGCCAGGGAACTTCAAGCCAAAATAGATAATTCTTCCGCCCGGATCAGCCGGGTCGCCGCCTGGGAGTCCGACGATGCGTGTGCGACATATATCGTTAACAGATGACAGAGGTCAGAGGTCAGAAAACAGAAGTCGAATAAGGTGCATCATGTTTCAGTTTTAACATCTGTTTTCTGTCTTCTGTCATCTGTTTGCGGCGGCGTACCGCTCCATTAGCTCGTCCCGAGTAATAATACGGGAGACATTCGGAACGTGCCGCCGGATATTATCAAGCCCACCTTCCTGGCGATCAACCAGGATCACGGCCTTGATAACATCCAGTCCTTCCGAGCGGGCCCGCTCGACGGCTTTAATCGTAGAGCCGCCGGTGGTGGCCACATCATCGATGATCGCTACCCGCGAGCCCGGCGGAATATCGCCTTCGATCCAGCGAACAATCCCGTGGTCTTTGCGGGATTTACGAATAGAAAAAGCATCGATTGATTTTCCTTTTAATTCGGAGGCAAACGCAGCAGCGACGGCCAATGGATCGGCGCCAAATGTTAGCCCACCAACCCCGGTTACATCTTCGTCTTTGATCGCTTCGAATATCAGGTGTCCCGCCAAAAATATGCCCCGTGCGTTAAGGGTGACCGGCTTGCAGTTAACATAAAACTGGCTCATACGGCCCGAGACCAGTTTATAGATCGGCTCTTCACTAAATTTAAAAGACTTCCGACACAGCATATCGATCAGTTCAGTCTTCATTGCGACCACCTTATCTGTCTGAGGTTATCCATTGTGTAATCTTTCAATGACAGAGACTTTCAGGAACTTTTGACATCCTTAAAATTACCTTTTTATTCGTCATAGTTCCGAAATTCTATACATCACAAAATCTTGAAAATAAATAAGAATCCTATAATTTTCAAAACACGTGATAGCAACGCGTAAAGATCGGTTTCCAAGAAAAGATTGATTTTAAAACCCCGTTTCGATATAAAAAAGCCTCCACCGAAAAGGAAGAAGCCTGTCAATGGGATTCAGTGGAGGCTTTAAGCAAGGAAAACCCACAAAGGCACTCCTTGAGCTCAAAGGGTATTTATCAATAAAATAAACAGGGGTCAAAGGCTTTATGATGTCAAACATGTCTCTTCGAAATCTGTTTTTTTATCTAACGATCGGATGTCTCGCGCTGTTTCCGGTTGCTTCATCCGGTGATGATGCGCCCAAGGCGCTTTCCCTAAAAGAAACGATCGATGCAGCCCTCGAGGCCAACCTGGGTCTCAAGCGATCCCAGGCAGAAGTCCGGGCAGCCGAGGAAATCAAAAAGTCGCGCATAACCCAGTTTCTTCCCACCCTCAGCACCTCCTACGACTATCTGCGTCGTAACAAACCACTAACCCAGCAACTCACCGGTATCGGTCCCCAGCCGGACTTTATTGTGCGCCCTGAGGATGAATATACCTTCGTGACGTCGTTTACCCAACCGGTCTTTCGGGGGTTTTCGCTGATTAACCAGTACGAGATTGCCGATCTGGGTCTCGACGCAGCCGAATTTGGCGAAAAAGTCGTGCGCCAGGATGTGATTCTGGATGCCAAAAATGCCTACTACTCGGTGTTAAAAGCGAAAAAGCTGTTGCGGGTTGCCGAACAGAGGGTCACCCAGATAGCGGCCCAAAAAGATGTGGCTGAAAACTTTTATGAAGTCGGAATGTCCCCGCTAAACGACCTGCTGGAGTCCCAGGCAACGTTGGCAAATGCCAGACAGGCTTTTATTGTAGCAAAAAACAATCTTGAAATCGCCAAATCTCAATTTAACATCGTCCTGCGCCGACGGGTCAATGCAACGGTGGAAATAGAGGACATCCTCGACTATGCGCCGTTTGTCCGGGATATCGACTACTGTCTGTCTGCAGCCAGAGAAAACCGGCTGGAGATTACAGTCGCCGACTTAGAAGTCGATATCGCCGAAAAAGAGGTAAAGCTTGCCAGAAAGGATTATTACCCCTCAATCAATCTGACGGGAAGATATACCCGCATCGGCGATGATTATGATGTCGACGGCGGAGAAGGAATCAGCGATGCCGCCAGCTGGAATATACAGGCTACCGCCCAATGGGATTTCTGGGAATGGGGCCGCACCACATTTGGAATAAGAGAAAGACTGCAGCGGCTTTCCCAGGCCCAGTACCGCCGATCGGAAATCCATGACAATATCGATCTGGAAGTAAAGACGGCGTTTCTGAGGACCAAAGAGGGCGAAAAAAATATTCTTACGGTTGAAAAAGCAATCGAACAGGCTAAAGAAAACTTTCGCATCAATCAGGAACGCTTCAAAGAGCAAGTCGCGACCACCACCGACGTTCTGGATGCCCAAACCCTGCTGTCGGACACCCTGACCAATTACTTCAACGCCTTATATGATTTTAAGATTTCAAAAGCCACATTGTACCGTTCAATGGGCCAGGAAGTGATGGAATGATTGACGCAGATGACAAAAGCTCTGTAATCCGGATGTTCCATGTTCATCATAATTACGGTACCCAAAAAGCCCTGATCGACATCACCCTTGATATTTCTAAAAATGACTTTGTGTTTATCACCGGACCCAGCGGCGCGGGCAAGACGACCCTGCTGAAGCTTTTGTATTTGGCCGAAGCGGTCACCGAAGGTCAGGTGTTGATTGACGGCATGAATCTTTCCCGCATCCCCCGCAAACGCGTCCCGCTTCTGAGAAGAAAATTCGGTATTATATTCCAGGATTACAAACTGATTGCGAACCGAAGCGTATTCGATAATGTATCGCTGGTCCTCGAGGCCGCCGGCAAAAAAAGACGCCTGATCCAAAAAAAGGTCAGGAGTGTGCTTCGATTGGTCGGTATGGAAGACCGACAAACCGCCCTACCGCTGAGCCTATCCGGCGGGGAACAGCAGCGGATTGCCGTCGCTCGGGCAATTGTCGGTGATCCCAAAATCATTCTGGCTGACGAGCCCACCGGCAGCCTGGATGATGATTCCGCCGGCATCGTTATGGATTTGTTAAGAGGCGTTCACATACGAGGAACGACGGTTATCATTGCAACCCATGACAAAGATCTGATCCGTAAAACCGGCGGACGTGTCCTGTACTTAAAAGAGGGACGATTGGACACATCGTCGTATATTGAAAAGGATTATGACGATTCTATTTTTTAAACGGGCCATTGAAGATTTTCGTAACAACCGGCTTCTAAATGTCGTTACCCTTTTGACGGTTTCGTTATCCATTCTGATTGTCAGCACCTTTATCCTATTTTTTATCAATACCAATGAAATCATGAATTTCTGGAAAAAGGGGTTGCGGGTGATGGCTTATCTGAAGGCGGACATCCCCGGCTCCGAAATGCCGGGCTTAAGACGCCAATTTCAAGCCATGTCCGGTGTTGCGAGCGTGACATTCATTTCAAAAGAAGACGCCTTGAAGCAACTGAAAGCACAGATGAAAAGACAGGCCTCGCTGTTTGACAATCTTGTCAAAAATCCCCTGCCCGACGCGTTTGAAATTCGGATGAGTGCCGCAACCCAGAGTTGGGAAACGGTTGAGTTTCTGGCCGCCCAAATTGAATCCTTGGATGAAGTCGAAGAAGTTGAATACGGGCAGAAGTGGCTGGGACGCTTCACGCAAATCTTTGATCTGTTCACATTCACCGGATATGCCATGTGCACAATTTTTTTTATGGCCGCCGTGTTTATCATGGCCAATACCATTCGCCTGGTAATCTATTCCAGGCGAGACGAAATCGAGATTATGCGGCTGGTAGGTGCAGCGGAACGCTTTATCAAGATTCCCTTTTACATTCAGGGCCTGCTACAGGGGGGGCTGGGTGCCGGCATCGGCCTGGCAGTCTTGTTTGTCGCCTTTTTGTTCATGGCATCGAATATAGAGCGCGGATTTATTTCCGGCTTTTTTAATATCCAGTTCCTTTCTCCCCTTATTTCAGGCGCTATTGTTTTAACCAGTATGCTTGTGGGGTGGTTGGGATCTTACCTTTCTCTCAAACAATTTTTAAGATGAAATTTTGCGAAAAAAACAGAGGCTTTCGAATTTCAGGCCTGGTGATCGGCTGCCTTTTGGTTTTTCCTGCCGGTCAGATTCTAAAGGCCCAGGATCAACCTCCCCAAATTGAAGAAATCAAAAAAAGGGCCAAAGACATCGACCGGGAAATTGAGAAGGGCAAGGTAAAAATTCAAAAGTTTACTCACAGGGAAGCTGATATTATTCACAGGTTAAATCAGGTTGATTTGATGTTAAATCAATCTAGGAAAAGGATTTACGCCCTTGGACGGGAAATGACCCGGATCGAAAAAAAGATAACCGCAACAACAATGGCATCCGAAGGTTTCAAGCAACAAATTAAGGCCAGTGAGCCATACGTCGCCAGCCGCATGGTGGCCTTATACAAATTGAACTGGCTGGGCAGATTCCATATACTGGCTTCGGCCGAGAGCCTGAACGAATTGTTGCAGCGCAAAACGGCAATTGAACGCATCCTGACCCATGACCAAAAAGTTATCAAAGCGCTCGTTGACAATCAGTCGAGCCTGAAAAAGGTGCACGTTCAACTGCAAAGCCATAGGGATGCGAAGCGCCAGCGGGCTGCCGAGTACCAAAAGCAAATCGAGCGGATGGCAAATGAACGCGCAAAACGCACTTCATTGCTGTCCCGGGTGCGCAAAGAAAAGTCTGCCCAGCTGCTTGCAATTGAGTCCTTAAAAGAAGCGGCCCTCAATCTGGATCACAAAATAAATAATTTAAGCACCCAATTGGCCGCACTCGATCCGAATCAATATTCCGGGCGTGAACCGTTTCAGGCGTATAAAGGCTTGCTTAAAATGCCGGTTAAAGGTAAAATAGCAAGTCTTTTCGGTAAGTTTAAAAATACCCGGTTTAATACTCTGAATTTTCGCAGCGGCATCGAGATACAAACCGAAAGAGGCGAACCCATTCAAGCGGTCTATGGGGGTAAAATTCTTTATGCTGATTGGTTTAAAGGATATGGAAACATGATTATTATTGATCATGGAGACAGTTATTACACCGTATATGGCCATATTGAAGAAGCCTTCAAAACCGCAGGAGATGTGGTCGAGGCCGGTGAGGTCATGGCAACCGCCGGCGATACCGGATCCATCAATGGTCCAAAACTTTATTTCGAGATCCGGCATCATGGCAAACCTTTGGATCCGATGCAGTGGCTCGAGACAAGCTAGGGTTGCGTCCCGCAAGTAATTTAAAAAACATGGATTAGTTTTATCAATCTGCTTGTTCAAAAATAAAGTCGATTAAATCCCAAATGACAAATTTCAAATCACAAACAAATCTCAAATTCCAAATAATCAAGCTCCAAAAATGTTTGAATCATTGAAAATTCGAATTTGGATATTGTTTGTTATTTGTTAATTGATGCTTGAAATTTTCTCACTTAAAGAACTAGACTGGACTAAAATATACCAAAAGACTTTTGTAACATATTTCGGGGACATGACACTAGTACCAAGTATGTACCTTTATAAGGAGTAACTAATGAACTCAAAGAAGATCCAGCACGTGAAACTTTGGATGGTAATGGTAGCCGCTGTGGCTTTTTGGACTATCGGAGCAGGCTTTTTTGGTGATCTTGCCGCCAAAAGTGATGAGACCTACGAAGGGCTGAAAATTTTTGCGGATGTGATTCAACTTATTGAAAAAGAATATGTTGATGATGTCGAGTCAAAAGAACTTATCCAAAATGCCATCCAGGGCATGGTTCAAAGCTTAGACCCTCACTCTTCGCTATTACCGCCGGAAGCGTTTGAAGATTTGCAAATAGACACCAAAGGAAAATTCACCGGGATTGGAATCCATATCACCATGAAAGATGGATTTGTCACCGTGATCTCGCCGATCGAGGATACCCCCGCCTATAAAGCCGGAATCAAGGCTCAGGATCGAATTGTCAAAGTCGATGGCCAGCCGGTCAAAGATTTGCGGGAGGCCGTAAATATGATGCGGGGACCTAAGGGTACAAAGGTTTTGGTTTCGATCATGCGCGCGGGTGTTAAAAAACCGATTGATTTTGAACTGATTCGCGATGTCATTCCCGTAGTTAGTGTCAAGGCCCTCAAACTTAAACCCGGCTATGGCTATATTCGTTTATCGCAATTTTCGAGCACCAGCACCCAAGAACTCGAGGAGGCCTTGAACAAAATAGAATCGGACGAAGTTCCATTGAAGGGGCTCATTTTAGATTTGCGCAACAATGGTGGGGGATTGCTCAATGCAGCCATTAAAGTGAGCGATATTTTTCTGGAAAATGGCAAAATTCTATCCATCAAGGGACGCGGCAGAACGAATACCAAAGAGTATATGGCCACATCGGATTCGGTGAACCGTAATTACCCGATGGTTGTGCTAATTAACGGGGGCACTGCCAGTGCCTCGGAAATCGTGGCGGGAGCCCTTCAGGACCAAAATCGCGCCCTGATTCTGGGCACAACCTCTTTTGGGAAAGGATCGGTCCAAACAGTGGAAACCTTACGGGACGGTTCCGGCCTTAAGTTAACCATCGCCCGATATTACACCCCCAGCGGCCGCTCGATTCAGGCCAAAGGAATCGAACCGGACATCGTCTTAAAACACAAGCGTCTTGATATCAAAGATTTCCAGGAGGAAGGCCTGTTAAAAGAAAAAGACCTGCTAAATCACCTTGAAGCCGAGCCGGGAAAAAAAGAGGACTTAAAGCCCGATAAGAAAGAATCAAAACCGGAAGCCCGGGAAATGGAATTTAGAGTCGGCCCGCTGAGCCTCGAACAACTTCAAACAGACAACCAGATCATGCGGGCTCTTGAAATCCTTAACAGTTATGACATTTTTAAGAATTTAAATAGTTGATACAGGGGGCCGGGTATCCCTTTCCCTTCCATTTTGCTGAGAGCGCTTAAATGGCTAAACGAAAACCAACCCGAAAAAAGAGACGTCCCCCCAAAAAACGCAAAAAATCCCCTCTTAAAAACTCCCTTTCCAAGGCGTTTGCCGGACTGGCGATTCTTGCTGTGCTGGTCGTCGCAATTGGATTTCTAGTCTATCATCTGGCACCGCCTGAAAAGCCCTCGCCGGCTGTGTCTGTCTCTAAATCGACGCCAGTCAAGGAAAAACCGCTGAAAAAAAAGCCGGCATTTGAAATCTTCCCTAAAGAGAAGACACCGGCCCGTGAGCCACTGGCAAAAATTGATATTCCGAAGTCAATCCCCAGGCCCAAACCGGTGCCGTCAGGAAAATTGCCCCGGGTCGCACTCATTATCGATGATCTGGGTTATGACAGAAAAATGGCCGAAAAATTTTTGGGTCTCGATATTAATTTGACCTTTTCCATTCTGCCGCATAGCCCCTTTCAAAATAAAATTGCCCGCCAAGCGAATTCAAAGGGTTTGGAAATTATGCTGCATATGCCGATGGAACCCGTTGAATATCCGGAAGTGAACCCCGGCCCCGGAACACTGCTAAGCTCGATGACACCTGATGAGCTGATCAACCAGCTCGAGGAAAACCTCAATACAATGCCCGGCGTTAAGGGGATCAACAACCATATGGGTTCAAAATTAACGGCAGAATCGGCCCAGATGTATCAAATTTTT
>Ga0255055_10002359_pt1 | contig 13364 bp, 12 predicted proteins | sample JV7_2_27_MG_FD_188633 | JGI IMG/M metagenome (GOLD analysis project Ga0255055, IMG submission 188633) | Seawater microbial communities from Jervis Inlet, British Columbia, Canada - JV7_2_27 | ecosystem: Environmental > Aquatic > Marine > Inlet | place: Canada: British Columbia | collected...
CTTAGCATACTCCTGTTCAGTGTAGAAGCTCTTCACCCTTGACCCTTTTCTTGCCTTTATAATTGGGGTATTCATAAAGCCGAGGAATGAGTCGATCTTCATCAGCTCAGGCCATTGTGAGTAGAATAGATTAATACATAGTCCCTTGATATGCGCACCATCAAGATCCTGGTCTGTCATTAAAAGCACCTTGCCATATCGAAGCTTTTTGTGTACATCAGCCAATGTTTCATACTTTTGATTGGTTTCCAAGCCCACTATCTTCTTTATGTTAGTGATTTCTGTATTGGCATTCAGTCTAGCCTGTGAAATATCTCCGACATTAAGAAGCTTCCCTTTCAGAGGAAATATACCATAGACATTTCTATCGGACTTCGACAAACCGGAGACAATGCCTGCTTTGGCTGAATCTCCTTCGCAGAGTATCAGAACGCACTTATTAGATCGTCTGGTTCCCGCCCAGTTGGCATCTATAAGTTTAGGGATACCGCGTACAGAACTGGTTTTTCTACCATCTGTTTTCTTTGCAGCCTTTGTATCCTTGATCTCTGTAAGACTTATGGCTGACTCCATGACCCCCAATCGTTTGATAACCGTATCGATGAACTTATCGCTGACCTCGCATCGAGAGCCGAACTTTGAGGATGGAGTGTTCAGATAATTCTTCGTTTGACTGTCGAAAGATGGATTCTCTACTATTACGTTTAGGAACAACATTAGCTGCTCCTTGATCGTAGTTGGTCTGACCTTTATTTTCTTCTTCTGCAGGATATAGGATCCCACCCTTCGGACAATCTGGTTCATTATGTAATCGACATGTTTTCCACCCTTGGCGGTGTAAACGCCATTTACGAAGGATACTTGTGTGAACTCATCTAAAGGCGAGATACATACACCGTATTCCCATCGACCCCGCTTCTCAAACACTCTTTTAGCATCGGACTTATTGCCAATATACAAGTTTAAATAGTCTTCAAATGCCCTAACGGGTACCATTTGGTGATTGAATCTTACCTTAACGCTGCGATCGGTAACAGCAGCTATGTCAAAAGCCCTTTTACGAAGTATATCAAATATATCGCTATTTATACCATCGATGCCAAATCGTTTGAAGTCCGGCTTAAACTGTACCTTAGTGTACGGTTTCGTCTTCTTTGCCTTGGTTATCTTTGGCTTACTGATCGTTGAAAGATTATCAGCAAATTCCTGCACATACTTCAGCCCGCGGACATGGTCGACTGTCTCGATGCGCCCCCATGTTGAGTATATCAGTACAAGCTTGAAACCAAACCCATTCTTCCCTCCTGTAATTTTTTTATCCTTCTTATCGTAATTTGTAGATGTCATTAAATGACCGAATATCATCTCCGGGATGTATATTTTATGCTCTGGATGTAGAGCTACATCGATCCCGTTCCCATCGTTCACCATCGTTATGATTCCAGACTTGACATCAACATGTATATCTATGAGAGTGACTGGTACGATTTCTCCGTGTCCGCTATTCGCCTTAGCCCTCAGTCTGACAAAATGATCTCTACAATTTACTATCCCTTCATCGAAGCACTTGTACAGCCCCGGAATGAATTCAAAAGTCTTGTACACCATTCGATCATCAGACATTGTCCAGTCGGTAACTGCATCTGACTCAATGCCCCCGATATAGGTATCAGGGGCATCTAGAATGTGCTGCTTTTGTGTCTTCTTCTTGTAAGTCTTGGATAGTTGTGCTCCAGTGCTAGCCATACAGGGATTAATATGTCTTTATGATTATCTTTAAATGTATTCAATTTATTCAATTGATACAGAAGAAGGCGAATGCTGCGGAAGTAGGATATTCATCTGGTGCGTTCTAGATGATATTTAGGACAAAACAATATCATCTGAACTTTTTTCTCACCAAGGTATATAATGAAGAAACATATGAGAGGCAAGGATGGCAAATACCATATCAGTGGTGTAATCTTCGAGATTCTTATCGGGTCACGCGCTCAGGTTCATCATGGAACAGCTTACAAAACAACTGGAGGGCTCAAGAAGAAGGATCTTAAGAAAAATAAGCATGGGAAGATTGTCTCGCGCGCGAAGAGTGCCAAAGGCGCTAGCATGTTGAAGCGTCTGACAAGCAAAGGGTATTATACCCGCAAAGGGCATTTTGGTTGGGTCAATAAAGGCTCCAAAGGGAAAGGAACTCGCAAACGCAGACGCAGTCGACGCAGACATAAAGGAAAGTACAAGTGGAAGAGGCATCCCATTAAAGGAATTACTTGGGAAGACCGCTCATATGCCTCTGGACGATTCACAAAAAAGCCAAGTTATCGTCGCTAAGTAGACCAATAATCGTTTAAAATTCGTTTTCTTATAATGTATCTGTCAGGTATTGCCTGACTTATATATTTCTCAAAGTATTTCTTGCTAACTACTTTATAATTGAATTTGTTTGTGCTCCTGGCACAATAGTCTGTATATACGGAATCTATACTCTTTTCGTATGACTCTGGAGAGAATTTATATGTAATTCTGAGATCTTCAAGAATGACTTGTATCTCCTCATTCTTATCCCATAGTAAACACTTGATGTCTCTTATATATTTGTTATCCACTATCGATACGTCATAGAAGTGCTCGATAATAGTCGTTAACGTCTTCTCATTCATATGACTACAATTATCCTTTTTGTCATTTTTGAGCCATGAGTTGTATAGATCGCAAATATCACTAACCTCAAACTCTTCGCCATCATCTGTGACGATGTACATATTCCAAAATTCCTGCAGATTCTTGATAAAGGTTAAGTATTTGCTGGTCACTCCAATGTATTCTTCTCGTTCTTCACTGAGCTCTAAGATGGACTTGAGATTATTCTTCAACGCCTTCATAAACATGACCGATGGTAGATTGTTTCTGTATAGGAACGTTTTCCATAGGTAGTACATTTCCTTCCATGTTATCGAGACGTCCTTGGTATCAACTTTAATTATACTATCTTTTACGAAATCATCTACTATCGACTTTTCTGTTTTACTTCTCAGATAGAAAATATGCTTCGGTACCACATCACTAGATGGTATAGAACTGACATACATGTCAGAGCTTGTATATCGCTTGGAATAGTACACACCCACAGAGATTATATCAAGTATATGATACTTTACGAAAGACGACCAGTAGTTCTGGCTCTCTACCGACTTATTGAAGTTAATAATCCTACAGTTAGTGTAGTTGTGATCCCACCAAGAGTACTTAAATGTAGTCCCGATATGATACTGATGCTTAAAGTAATGAAATATATTGTCTTCAAGTGCTGTTATGAAGTCCTTACATCTAACGTCCAAAAGATGTATTGTATAAGCCCCCTTTTTGAGTATATTGTCCCCGAGCACTGTTAGAAAGTATTTTGCCTCCTCCTTGGTTGCAAGCAGTACTGGAGTAATATGATTAAGAACATACTGAATCGTATGAGACTCTGGAATGATGTCAAAAATATCTACATCTCTGATTATTTTCATTATCATGTTTTTTATCTTATACTTCCACGGAATAATGCGTTTATTTGACGATATCCCTGTCAGGATCTTATGTAATATCTCACTTTCATTTACTATCTTGAACTCTTCTCCATCGTAACGAATGAAAACATTTGATTTGGGTATGTACATGTATCTCATACCAGAGTTTATAAGAAATTCATTTATATAAACATCCGCGCCTTTTTCGAGCTCTTCGTGACGTTTCATTCTCTGTATGTGCGACTCCAATCGCTCAGGCAGCTCTCGCAGTATGAACTCGAGTATCTTTTGTCGGAGTATAGGGTTATCATAAGTATGATAGACTTCTGTTATATTGTGCGTAATTTGTTCCAGAGACATTAGGTAAATATGGGAGAATAATTCTAAGTATTTATTCATCTATCCATTTATGATGAAGGACTTCATCAATAGATGGACGTTCTAGTGGGTCTTGGTGGAACATTCTCATAAATAAGTCGAAAGTAGATTTTGGTATTTTGGACTTATATTCTAAATGGCATTGATTCGGGAAACTGAAGCGTTGGGACGCCGCTTGCCTGTCGTATGCTCCCGACAGCGGGTATGAATGGAACGGAGGGTGTCCCGTCAACATAGTCCAAGCACAGACAGCTAGCGACCATACATCACTCGTAGGGTGATAGAGTCCCTCATAGGTCTCAGCTGCCGAGTATCCTCGTGTTCCTAGAAGCTGAGCCGTTGATTCAAGCTTATGTGAGTATGGAAGTGCGCTCCCAAAGTCGATTAATATTACCTCATACGGGTCGGTTCTGTTTAGTATGAAATTTTCCAACTTGATATCGAGATGTACGAAGCCCCCGTCGTGCAACTTCTTTATACATGAAGCCATGCTTCCGACTATTTCTCCAACTGCCTCGTATTCTATCATTTCGTTTTCTTCTAAATATCCTGATATCCACTCGAAGAGTTCTTGTCCATCCACGTAATCAGTGATAATGTGGAATTGTTCATCTGTCCTGATCATCGCTCGAAAATTCGGCAGACGTGGGGACTTAGGAAGATTCCTTAATACCTTAGTTTCCCTAGTAGCTGTATGTTTCATACTTGTAGGGATACTTTTACAAGTGTAATATTCGTTAGTCTTGTTATCTCTGACTTTATGGACTGTAGATGTGGCACCCGCACCGAGTCTCTTCACCATAGTATATCTAGATAGACTCTTCCTCCCTTTAATTAGCTTAACCAAATTATTGCTTTCGTTGCATATGCTGTTCTTCATGTTCATCATATACTTAACCCACATTGTTATATCTTTAGATAGATGGAAACGCTATCAATTTTATGATCAGTTACTATGCTTATATCCGAAGATTTAAAGGGGTGTGACATAAGTATTTAAAGAGTCGGCACTAAAAATAATATATTATGAGTGACGCGGGTGGTAATGTGTTGGAAATAAAGACAGTACAGATTGCACCATTCCGAACATTGATGACAGCTTTAAAGGATATTCTTCTCGAGACTAATATTACCTTCAAAAAAGACGGAATACGGATAGTGAATATGGACAAATCGCATACAATACTAGCTCATTTATTCCTAGACGCCGACAAATTTGAACACTACTACTGTAAATACCCTAAAATAATAATAGGCGTCAATATGTTTCATCTTTTTAAGCTTATAAATACTATAGATAACGACGATACCCTGACTATATATATTGAAGAGTCAGAGTACAGTGAGGGCATCGTGGATCACCTTGGCCTTAAGTTTGAAAACGGCGATATTAAACAGTGTAAGAATCAAAAACTTAAGCTAATAGAGCCTGAGGAAGAAGAGTTAGATGTACCTGACGTAGAGTTTTCATCGATTATAAACCTGCCCTCCTCAGACTTTCAGAAAATTATCAGAGATCTCTCCAACTTGAGTGACAGATTAGAGATAAAATCTGTCGGAAACGAACTTATATTTAAGTGTAAGGGACCCTTTGCCACCTGCGAAATAACGCGATCTGAAAGCGATGCTGTCACAGAGTTCATAAAAAGTCAAGACAAGAGCAAGATAATCCAAGGCGAATTTTCACTGAAAAACCTAGGGTACTTCATCAAATGCACTAATCTTTGTAGCTCAATAGAAATGTACTTAGAGAATGACTTGCCCCTTATTGTCAAATACTCTGTGGCATCCCTTGGAACGATAAAACTCTGTCTTGCTCCCCTACCAGCGGGGTGAAGCAATGGCTTTGTAATTTATTGCGGTTTGAAGTCCAATAAATTACTAATACTCAGGTTTGTGCCGTTTAAAGATACATCCTTGGATGCTTAATCCAGGTATTTCAGTCAGTTTAGCGGGACTTTGGACACTACAGTTTGCCAACCAAATTTTTATAATACAGAATGATCGTTTTGGCGATATTGTTATTCCGTTGATGATCTTTAGCATCCTGTGGTTATTTGAAAGAGTTTCGCCAACTAGAAGGTAACTGAGATTTTTCCAGACAGTGTATACTGATTTATTAGGGACTTTAAAAGAGAAGCAACCGCCCTGCCTATTCTTTGGGTCCTCCCAGGTAGGAGATACGCCACAACGCATTACAAATAACATACAATTCTTCACCAGTTTCTCAGGTACTATTGAATACAGGGCTAGCACATGCTCTACAGTCGTTATTGTCATTATCTTCTTGTAACTTTTTATCGACCAGTCAGTATCATGTGGTAAGTGGGCCCAAAGAACCCACTTATCGTATAGCGGATTCTGCTTCCTTACCTTGGTCTCTGATATCTCTGACGCTATAGACTCCATGGCTGGTTTGGCCGTATTCATATACAGTATAATAAGTCAATTTTTTATACCTTTTTAATAAACAAGTTTGAAATATAATATATGTATGTCATATAAGGCGCTATGTATGCAGCTTTCACCAAGAGAGGACTTAGCCATACGACTGTGAGAAATCTTTTTGCTACGCGAAAAACTATCCTGTTGAACCAGAATAAGCTATTTGCTGCTTTGATGAGACCAGGAGAACGTTCGCGACGTACAGAACAAGAGCCGGGATACAACCTACACCATTGGCAATTAATTGCACAACTGAGAGAGCTTGAGTTCTGTCTTGCCGATATCGAGACTAAAATAAGTAAGTCCGAAGATACTATTGTATCCAGGTAGTGTGCAACGTTCGCTTCGTTCAGTCCGCATCTGCTACAGCTCCTTCATAGGCTTCTTCGCAGCCATCCGCATCACAATCTACAGTCCTATACTTATTGTCATGCAAAATAACTTTCTGCGAAGGAGATACAGTGAAGACATTGACATCCTTGTCAAATACTTCCAGCATATAATCCGAGGCACACTGAGTATTGTAGTAGTAGGAAAGATACCATTCCAAGAACTTCCTATCAAGTATAGTATTTCCGTTTACATAGAAACCGACTAGCCGTTCGTGAATCTCTAGGGGTTTTCTACTACCGGATGATTTGTCTATATACTCTACTTGAATAAACGGTTTCTCAGCGAACGTCAGATATTCCGTTGAGGAATCAAGAGGATCTGTCGTCCTCTTGAAAAAGACACCGTCTTTTGTCTTACTTCTTATAAACATGATTGAAGGAGCCTCCTTCATGACCGTCTTCATAGCATCTTCATCTATATCACCGAGAAAATAGCTGCATGAGTCAGAGTTATTGAAAAATACTAAACTGCGATCGTCATCGCCACCTTCACTGTCGCCGTCATCATCTGATTCGTTCGCTGCTACAACTGCCGGTGGTAACATTGAGTTGAAGAAATCGCCCCACCAATCAGAGGATACCACATAGAATTTACTCAGTTTCCACGATAGGGTCATTAAACGTTTTTTAGTACAGTCACCTTTATAAAGATGATATACACCAAGAGAGCCGCCTATAACTAGAGACGGATATAGGAAATAATAACAAAATTCGTTATACATACTATGTATATATCTTGTCATCATTTTTAAATGGTTTTCAGCTACTTTTGTAACGGATCAGATTCCAGATGGCTTCTTGACTGTACGACATCTGTGAGGACTTGTTTCTGAGCTGGGGAGATATTAGACTCATCGTACTCACTGTTCAGTTTCTGTCCTTTCCTTTTTTGATGATATTTTGTATCTAGGTAGTCAGGATCTTTCGAACGGCTTTGACGACGATGCCTTGTATGATGCTTTGGTCTTTTGACTATTACCCGAGACCTTCGCCCGGTTAAGGGGTCGAGACCGAACATTAACAAGAGTAATGTAACTATCACGGTCATGAGGATGAAAGGGATAAAGACTATAATCCACGATATTATCCCTAAACCCCTATTACATAAGAAGTTCAGCAGTATAGTAAATATAAGCGCAACCCATAGCTTTATAAATGCGAGGTTATACATCCCTTTCATCGTATCAATGACTATTTGAGTTATGGAAAATACCAAATAGATTAAGGCTGGAGCACAAATCTCTTGTAAGACCATCTTATACTATATTAGGAAAAAAAGGCGTGACCGTCCTCCAAGTGTCCCAATTCTTCTCCGATAATGCCATTGTTGTTAAACTCGAAAAGTTGACCGTTTTTAGGGTCATTCGTGTAATAAGTTGTATCGTTAATAACAATTTCTTCTACCTCCATATCGTCATCTGACGTATCAGACGAAGTCGACGTTGATTGGAGTTCTACGCCAGACGCATCGGCGACTTTTACTACCTTCGCTTCTGGATTTGAGGTATCGTCCCCATCGTCACCTTTTATTAACACGCCTAACACGAATGCCCCGACGCCATCGGAAGAGCCGATTGCGTTTGCACTAGCATCCACCAATCTTCCCTCTTGATTGAAGACTGTGCCATCAATCGTAACCGTTTTTGTGACAGCGGAGTCGTGTGTGTCTGCAAACATAGAAGGTTCATCGTCGTCGTCGTCGTCGTCCGCGTCATAAGAATGGTTAAGAGTCGTATGATCCCGACCATAGCTCATGCCAAATGAAGTGTCCGTATTATTCAACCCATAATGTGACATCGACCCATCCCACTGTCTTGGCGAGTCTATACCGTACGGAGTTATATTACAAAAATATGGATTCAAGTGAGACCTATTCTTTTCGTTGAGCCTTTTTTCATTTTCCATCCTATTGACTTCATCAGATACCAAGGTCGATATATCAGCATAACTTATGGTCTGATTACTATTTTCTAACTCGGTAGTCATTAACTGCACTATTCTGACAGGGTGCATCTCATCGTCATCTTCTGTTTCAGCGTCACACTTCTTAAGTACCGAAATCTGATATTTTAACTTGGAGATCTCTAGATGCGCCTCTTCCAGTTCCTTCTTCAGATTCTTAATAATTGGCAAATTCTTTAGAACATTCTGTGTTGTCTGGTCTATTTCACTACCTTTGTTGATCTCAGACACGACCATCATTAGGTGATTGCTTAATATTTTACTGATGTCATTGACAATCTTTTCGACCACGAGCGACTTATCTCTTGCCTCTTCCATATTATACTATATTGGAAGTAAACGTTTAATACAATTTAAAAACAGTTTTATTGCTATATATATATTATATGGAGTCTGATCCAAGCAATAATACCATTGATGTATCAAAGAACATCTGGACAGAAGAGCATACAAACATCATTAAATATGTCTGCGCTCATACTAACTTGACTCCTGAAGCCGCTTGGAGAGGTCTGCACGTTCATAAAGGGGACTACAAAAAGGTAATAGATGTTGCCAATGCTTTCCAGCTAATAAACATCGTTATGAGACAAACAACCTATACGAGTGAAGAGGCGCTCGGTCGGCTCAGAGCTCATAAGGGGGACCCCATCTCAGTGATAAAGGAATTTATGGGTTCTGGGGCAAAGTTCGTGGATGGTAAAGAGAAGTCAACAAATCAGATGATCTTTAGTGAAATTAGAACATTTATGGATACAGTCAACATAGGATATAATGATAGAAAACGAAAGGCTAATCAGCTTAGCCGAATTCGAGAGTATTATAAGAAGTAGGCTAGACTAGATTGAAGTTTGTACTCAGTAGACTCCGCTTCGTATTTTTTGGCTGTTTTCTATGAAGGCGCAGGAAGCTAGCGCCATTCTTCTGTTCTGTCAGCAAATCGTTGTAGATATTTGGACAATCATTGTTCTCTTCATACAAATCTGGGAGAACTTTTGTCAGTGGTTTGTCCACCACTAGTAGTAGCTGTTGGTTGTTCAGCAACTTCCTGTATTCCAGTATTGTCAAGTTTCCATAAAACTTCTCCAGCGTGTAGTATGGACAAGGGGCCGGTTTGATATTATTAGTATACTTATAGATATCAGAGTATACATGATTCAGGAGGGTGTATCTTTCCCATAATATTGAAGTATCGATTGGCTCTTTCTTAAGATATGCCACAGCGCATTCGGGGCTACAGAAACAGCCATATACTTCTATAATATTGTTTCGTTGCTGTCTAGGTATATAAATTGGAGGGTTATCAAATGCGTATGTACACCAGAAACAGTTCGAACGTTTGCCGGATACGTCGTTATTATGTAGCTTGTTCTTAAGAATTTTGATTTTCTCCCACACATCTTTCTTGTCTATTGATTCACGGTTCGCCCCTGTTATTTGTATTTCGTTGAATATGGTGTTATTCTGTACATCTTCCATATTGAAATATTCCGGACTATTGTTAAAAATTCCTTGATTGATGGCAATAAGATCCTTAGTGGAACATTTCAAATGAAGAACTATGTTCGGCTTTTTTACTATTGTATTTATAACGGTTTTTGCTGTATTCTTGATGATCTTCCCCCCTTTCGGCTTCCTCCCCCTCTTCTTGGGGGGATGCTTCTTCTTTTTCGCCTTTCTGCCCCTCTTCAGCTTGCCCTTCTTTTTCGGCGGCTGTTCCCTCTGCATTTATAAGAGTAGTTTAATTAATTGAATTTAAATACTTTTTGTTATTTCATTTAACATCCCCAATCTTTTCCCATTTGTCTATTTCTTCAGATATCTGCGCAAGTGGTATCCCATGACAGGTCCTACATGTCGGTATATACGACTCGCGTCCTCCTATTACGGTCTGTAATTTGTGGTTTGTTATTCTTCTAGTAAATGCTGCTTTATTCTTACAAACAACACATATCGCATTTAACTTCTCCACTTCATTGCATAACGGTATAAGACTTAAAAGTTGACCAAATTTCTTCATCTGGTAATCCCCGTCTAGACCAGCTATGTATACTGTTTTGTGGTGCTCATTTACTAGGAGTCTTACGCTTTCATACAGGTCATCGAAAAACTGACCTTCGTTGATAAGGTATGTCTGGAAGCCAACATATTCCTTAGATAATATGTCTGATACACTTCTCACCCTAATACACGGTATCATCATTTTATCATGTGTAGACATTTGATATTTGTCATATCTAGTATCATCAGCGTAGTTGATTACACAAGTCGGAATCCCGGCGATTTTGTTATGCTTGTATATCGAGATAAGTTTTGATGTTTTGCCAGAGTACATACACCCGAGAATAATCTTCAGATATCCGCCACGAGGCATTATTTTCGTTCTATAGAGCTTACCGTCCATTTGTTATATTTCAATTTATATTCTTATATAAAAGTATTGTCATTTATAATATAAATGGAACATAGCCCATGGGTAGAAAAGTATAGACCTACAGAATTTGATCAAATTGTACTCGACAGTATTAACAAAAAAATCTTCAAAAACATAATCGCAAAAAACTATTTCCCCAACCTCCTTTTTTATGGACCTCCTGGCACTGGAAAGACTACAACTATAATAAACTTAATCAGCTTATACCAGACTAAGTATGGACAAAAACGCAAGGGGTTTATGATCCACCTCAACGCCAGCGATGACAGGGGAATAGACATTATAAGAAATCAAATTAATCAGTTCGTAAATACGAAGATGTTATTTGGAGTAGGGACAAAGTTCATTATCCTCGACGAAGTTGACTATATGACGAAAAACGCACAACAAGCATTAAGATACATGATACAACAATACTCTACAAATGTGCGTTTTTGCTTAATTTGTAACTACATTAGTAGGATTGACACCGCACTACAACACGAGTTCGTTCGTCTAAGATTTTGCCAACTGCCTAGAGATAAGATATTTGGCTTCCTTGATAAAATTCAGACCGCAGAGCATCTTAATATCTCTAAAGATACATTGATGGCAGTTCAAGATATGTTCAAATCTGATATTCGAAGTATGATAAATTTCATACAATCTAATCATACACCATTTAACCAGCTTATCAAATCAGACATAATATCCGATACCTTATGGGAGGATCTTATATCTGTTATAAAAGAGGAAGACACAGAAAAAGCGGTCTACTTCGCCAGAACGAAGAGCGCTTTCTTTAACATGGAGATCAGAATATTCATTAAGCGTTTTATCTACTATCTGCTCTCAAATAAAAAATACGCACTAAACAGCAAATGGATGAGTCTGTTTAAGTACATAGTGCATCACAGTGCAGCAAATGATAAATATCTCTTGCTCTATTTATTACTTCGACTCGAAGAATTATATAAGCTCTTGTAGTAAATCTTCATTCGCTTCTCTAACTTTCCTAAAAATACGTTTGGTGATGGATTCGTGGGATTAAATAAATTTCGTTTTAGGCAATACTCTTCCAAAATATCTCCTAAAACAGATTTTTTGGATTTTTCTTGGAACCTTGCATTTACATCAGTAGTAGATCCACTTTCGCATCTCCTCATTTTTATATCACTAGAAAATAAATTGAAAGAATAACTTAAAAGCAAACCAGAAAGAGTATAATACTCTATGCAATCGGTTGATGCGGCTTGGGAAGATTTTATCAACAATGACCACACAGAAAGTGAAAAAGTCTCGCCACCTATCCATCAGGATGAGTCACCAATAAATGTTCCTAAATGTACCGACATATACATATCGACACAGACGAAGATCGGATATCTGAACCAGAGCATTCCATTGAACGATGTATTCTGGAAGATCGATGTTATTAAGTATCAGACACCATGCGAAGGCGTTATTAAGAAACAAATGAAAGTTAATTGCAATACCAAGGAAGAGGTATCTGTTCTTGATAAGCAGATAAATAATGTATCAGGGATCGTGGTTATAGACATTATATCTAAAATAGATAACCCCAATGCGAGAAAAGTTAAGTTTAAAGATGTTCGGAAAATCAATGTCGGGCTCTCGAAAAAAGATCTAACTAGTTATCGAACTAAACGTAAAGGAGCGTTCTATAACTGTTTCGTTCTTATTTTGAGAATCGAATGGGAAGGGCGCTATAAAGAATGTCATGTCAAGATTTTCAATACTGGTAAATTAGAAATTCCTGGAATACAGACTACCGCATTCCTCTATAGAGTTCTTGATAAAGTGGTGTCTATTTTGCGGCCTTACTGTGTAAAAGAATTATCATACTCTAAAGAAGGGATTGATACAGTGCTTATCAATTCAAACTTTTCGTGTAACTACTACATAGACAGAGATAAACTTTCGCATATACTAAAATACAAATACAAAATACATGTCGTATATGATCCTTGCTCATATCCTGGCATACAGTGCAAGTTCTACTATAACGAAGATAGTCTTGAAGATAATGGTGTCTGTCTGTGTGGAGAAAAATGTAGCAAGAAAGGCTCTGGAAAAGGAATGAATCAGTGTTTAGAAATATCTTTCATGATATTTCGAACAGGAAGCGTGCTGATCGTAGGGCATTGTGACGAGTTTGTTCTGATGAAGATATATCATTTCGTAAAAGGTCTTCTCGCAACTGAGTATAAGACAATCAGAATTAACGGACCAACAAGCAAACCT
>Ga0255055_10002360_pt1 | contig 13361 bp, 13 predicted proteins | sample JV7_2_27_MG_FD_188633 | JGI IMG/M metagenome (GOLD analysis project Ga0255055, IMG submission 188633) | Seawater microbial communities from Jervis Inlet, British Columbia, Canada - JV7_2_27 | ecosystem: Environmental > Aquatic > Marine > Inlet | place: Canada: British Columbia | collected...
CCGCTCTCCCTGCAGGGACACTCGGCGCTTTACCGCTCGGCTGACGGCAGCATCCAGGTGACTCAGTTCGACCGGCTTGATGAGGAAATCCATGGCGCCGCGGCGCATGCAGTGTGCAGCTATGGCGGCATCGTTCACCACGCTCAGCGCGATGACCGCGAGGTCAGGATCGGTCTCGATGGCCTCCTTGATGAGATCCCCACCACTCATGCCGGGAAGCCCTATGTTCACCACCATGACCCAGGCCCCACGGTTCCGCAGGTGGCTCAGGGCCAGCATGCCATTGTCGACCGCGGTGATCTCGAAGCCGGCGTCCGCCAGGTGCTTGGCATAGGCGGTCCGAAGCTGCTCTCTGTACTCGATGATGAGAACCGACGCGCGCTCGGAACCGCTCATTGCTTCCCTCCCCAGGTCGAGGACCCTGAATATCTGGGTCAGACACACACCCACACCCCGATAGACTGTCCCGCTGGCCAAAGGGACGAGTCCACCGGCGCCGTAGGCCATATTGATGACGCAATGCACAAATTGCGTGCCGGACGCCTGCTCGCCAGACCCGATCTGGGACTTTGGGTGACAGTTTTGGGACATTTGTGGCGGAAACCAGGGCTGGGCCTGGCGATCATCGAAAGTGGGCTAGGAGATCTTCTCTAGGCCGTCTTGTTCGCTCACATCGTGTTCGCCGCTGAGGAACCGCTCCCGCGTGATGCGCAGGGCGTCCTCGGCGCTCAGGGAGACCCGGATCTCCGCCGGCGTCATGCCGAAGACTTCCTTGACGTGCGAGGCAAACGGTCGGGGCTTGGGATAGCCGAGTTTTGCCGCCACATCCTCTACCGTGTATCCGGGATCCTGCAGGAGCCGGTGGGCATGGGCGACCCGAAGGACCATGAGCACCACGCTTGGCGGTGGAAGCTGAGCTTTCGCGAACCAGCGAAGGCAGGTGCGGCGGTCCATGCGGGCCCGTTCCGCCAGGTCCTGCACCGTGTGATAACCGGCCGGGTCGCGCACGATGGTCTGGACGGCCCACTTGAGTTCGCCCGGGAACCCCTTGAGCACGTCCCCTAGCTCCTCGAGCAGCCGATTCGGTAGCGACTGGGCCCCCTCCTCGACCAGTACCTCGCGGAGGCGCGCGGGATGGTCATCGTGTCCCGCGAGGAGCACGGTCTGCACTCCGGCCCTCCCCAGTTGCAGCAGGACCGGAACCAGCTCTGGCGTCAGCGTCGTGTAGACCACGAGTGGGAGTGAAGGGAAGAGCACGTGCAGACGTTCGATCTCCTGAGCCCTTGGAGTGCCATCGAGGGCAGGGTCCAGCACAGCCAACTCCAGCGGCTCCCGGCGGATCACCTCCACCACACCAGCCCACGACGTTGCCTGGCAGAAGGTGAAGCGGTGGCTCTCCGCCCTCTGGAGACGGTCATTCAGCGAATGGGTTACGGCGCTCAGAACCAGCATGAATGTCCCAAATCCTGCACCTGATGTCCCAAAAAGGGCCTATCCGGATCGGTTCCCCGTCGAGAACTTCGGACTAGAAGCATATCGAGCCAAGACGCGAACTTACCGTCGGGAGGACTCATGTCGCGCAGAATCAAACAGCTCGCAGCCGTACTCGTCATCTCCATCGCCCTGGCCGCATCTGGCTGCTCCAGCATCACGGGCCCATCGAGCGGTGACGGATGCACCGGAAGCCAAGGTTCAGGCACCTGCGCCGACACCGGATCACAAGGCTCGGGCACCTGATCCACCGGGAGCGGGCACATCCCGCTTCCTCAGGAGACATTGAGTTGTTCCAAACCTTCGATCGTCGCCTGCAGCTCAGGTAGAGCGGCAGCTTCGGTCGCAGGCTCTGCGTTGATGTGCTTGTCAACGCGGCGCTCCAGCACGTCCTTCAGCACCGCCTCCGCTCGGAACAGCCACTCGGGCAACGCGTGCTCCTCCGCCAGCGCCATTGCCCGTCGCAAGTGAGCCTCGGCCTCAGCCATTCGGCCGAAGCAGGCAAACCCGGAACCGACCTTGAGCTGGAAGTCGACTCGCTCATCGGGCGGCAGGCGCTCGTACTGGCCGACGATCTCGTTCCGCCACCGCTCGAACGAGATGCGATCTCCCATCAGCGCCGCGAGATCTACCAGTTCCACCACCGTCCGGAGCCGGATCTCCGGAGGCGGCTCTTGGTCGATCACGGCGAGGAACGCCATTCTCGCGGGACCATAGAATCCCCGTTCCTTGAGGATCTGTCCCGTGTCGCTGAGCGCTCTGATGCGTTGGGTCGGCTGCTCGTACAGCTGATAGGCTCTGAAGGCGAGCGGTGCGCCTTCGTTTCCACGATTCATGTGATGGAGGCACACGGCCAGGTCATGACTGGCGCGCGCCTCGGCGTCCCGGTCCCCTGTCGAAAAGGCCTCCCGTAGGACCTCACGCAGCACGCGCTCCGACTCTGGCAAATTGCCCGTTTTTTGCAGCACGACTCCTCGACCGATCCGGCTGAGGAACTCCAGGTGTATGTCGCCGATCTCGTTGGCGAGATCGCCCGCGCGCCGGTAGGCGTTCCGAGAGGCATCGTATTGCCCGAGGTGTCTGAGTACTCGGCCCAGCTGGAGGTGCGCCTTGACCCTGATCGGCTCTGGCGAAGACGTGGTGAGGCGCAGTGCGGTAGCCAGCACATCACTTGCCTCCGCGAAGTGGAGTTCTCCCTCCAACCACTCCGCGTATGCCATGAGTCGGCTCATGATCTCTTCCCGCCGACCGGAGTACGACACACTTTCAGCAGTGCGGACGATTTCCTCGAGTTGACCCACTTCCTCGGTGTGCGGCTCGGTCGTCCCCAGGAATTCCCTCGTGGACCAGATCTGGTAATGCAGTGCCGTCAGTTCCCGGTCAGACCGGTCCGCGGCGAACTGATCCATGAGCCGCATGGTGAGGAATGCGCCCAGCGCCACGGTACTCGACTCCGTACCTTCGGCCCTGGCAGCACGCTCGAGGAACGCCTCGTGGAACTCGTCGCTGGAGGCGGCGAGCGAAGCGGAGTTTGGAAGCACGGAAGGTGACTTGATGGCAGGCTCCTTGGGAGAAAAGGCCTCCACCACTAACAAGCAATTATGATGCCTCGGACCGTTCCGGACAAGCCTCAGCGGGGCTTCTTGACCGGCCCGGTGTCTGGTACGTTTCGTCCCAGGCATCCGGTCGCCGGACGGGCCGGAAATCGGTCACTCAACGAGGAGCCAACCGTGGTAAGACGTCTGTTTGTGGCGGTGGCGGCGCTCGCCTCTGCGTCAGCGATCATTGGCCCGCCAGCAGCGGCCCAATTGACCAACATCCCAGTCTACAGCAACCCCGCGGTGAAGGGTTTTCTGATTGCCGGTGACGTCGGTTTTGGCGTCAACGACGAATCCGGGAAGAACACGGCCTTTGCCGCGCGAGGAAACCTCGGGCTGGGGAAGGTCATTCTTGGAGCGGGAATCGGAGTGGTCGGCTTCGACGCCCTGGTGCCCGGCGGAGACACACAGAACGAACCCACTTTCATGGGGTCCGTGGCCTACCGCTTCCTTGGCGATGGCGGCCTGCTCAACGTGTCGCTGCAAGCGGGTGTGGGCTTCACCAGTATTGGGACCGACATAGACAAAGTGAAGACGACCGATATCCCCATCAGCATAGGCGTCGGGACACACTTGCCGATTCCCCTCCTGCTGATCGAGGGCTGGGTGGCTCCGCGCTACACGTTCCGCAGTGTTTCCGCAGACGGCAGCAGTGACGGCAGAAACCACTTCGCTTTCTCCGCCGGTGTCGACGTCAGGCTGCCCTTCGGCATCGGTGCACAAGTCGCCGGAGATTGGGCCTCGCTGCCGGAGTTGGACGGGAACATCACTGACTATCTCAAGCGTCAGCCATTCGTGGCGAGCGTCGGGTTGCAGTTCGGCTTCTAGCACCACACGCCTGCGAGCGTGAAGGAACGCGGGGTCGGGCTGCCGGCCCCGCGTTCTGCGTCTCATAGACAGTCCGGTGCCCGACCAGTAAACTAGCCGCGATGCGCCTTACGTTTCGGCACCGGCTCTTCCTGGCGATGATCGGCCTTGGCACGCTTCCTCTTGCGGTCGCGATGCTGGTGCTTGCGCTACAGGTCCGCTCGACCAGCTCGCCGGCGGGGACGCGTGCCACGCTGGACGCGATCGCCGAAAGCGGCCGAGAGCTGGTTGGCACGGTGGACACGACTCGGCTCACCGCCGCAGGTAGAGAAGCGGTTCGCACCCACGCCGAAACCATCACCCGTCAGACGACTCTGGCACGCCGTGCCGAGCGACTCAGCAGCTATGCGGCAGGAGCACTCGGGATCGCTATCCTACTTGTTGCTGTTGTGCTGATCGCCGCATCGCTCGGTTTTGCCAGGCGTTGGTCGCGGTTCGTGTCAGTTCCCATCGAGGACCTCGTGGACTGGGTGCGACGAATCGAGCGGCGGGAATCGCTACCCGCTGCGCAGCAAGGGGGAGGAGCACCGGAGTTCGAGGCGTTGCGCGCCGCGTTGCGCGAGATGGCCGGTGCGCTCGATCGGGCTCGGCAGCAAGAACTCGAGCAGGAGCGGCTGAGGGCGTTTCGGGAAACATCCCGCAGAGTAGCCCATGAGATGCGTGGGCCGATCACGGCACTCAAGTTCGCGTTACGGCGTCTGACGGCCCCATCGGAGGAAACTGCCGCAGCCGTGCTAGAGGAGGAGACCGCACGTCTCGAGGGGATGGCTCGGGAATTCTCTGAATTCGGCCGACTTCCCGAGGGGCCGGAAGCAGAGATCGACGTCACAGACATGGTGGAGTCCGCGGCCAGCGCGACCGTCCCGACCGACATGCCCATAACCAAGAGGCTGGAGGCCGGCCTTGCGGTTCAGGGTCACTATGAGCCACTCCGGCGAGCGACACAGAACGTCATTCGGAACGCCGTAGAAGCGACGGACGAGCGAGGCATCACGATTGACTGCGTGAGCATCGACGGAACCGTGCGCCTCACCATTGTGGATCACGGTCCGGGCATTCCCGACGACATTCTCGAACGCATCTTCGAGCCGTACTTCACCGCGAAGACCGGTGGAACCGGATTGGGCCTTGCTCTCGTAAGGCAAACTGTGACAGCCCATGGAGGCGATGTCGTGGTGCGGAATCTCGACGAGGGTGGTGCCGCGTTCGTGATCACGCTGCCGGAGGCACAGTGAGCGTGCGAGTTCTCATCGTGGATGATGAGCGGAACATGCGCACAATGCTCCGCGCGGTGCTCGAGGAGGAAGGATACGAGGTCCACGAGGCGGATGGTGGGAATGCGGCGCTGTCGATGGCCGCCAACGTGGATCCCGACGTGATCCTGTTGGACTTGGTGATGCCACCGGGGCCGGACGGGATCACAGTGTTGGAGCAGCTGATGGCACGGCTGACCGATTCGGCAGTCATCATGATGAGTGGCAAGGCAACGCTGCACGATGCGGTTCGAGCGACGAGGCTCGGTGCGTTTCAATTCCTGGAGAAGCCACTCACCCCTGAAGGGGTGCTGACCACGGTCGGGGCTGCCTCGGCGCTGTCCCAGACGCGTGCCGAAAACCGGGCGCTGAGGGCTGGGGAGTCGGCTGAGCACTCGATCATCGGTTCGAGTAGTGCAATGGAGGAAGTGCGCGGGCTCATCGCGCATGTCGGGCCGACGGCGTCCCGGGTCCTCATCATGGGTGAGTCCGGGACCGGCAAGGAGCTGGTCGCACGGGCAATCCACCGGGCAAGCCCTCGTGCGACGCGACCCATGGTCAGCCTCAACTGCGCGTCCGTGCCCCGGGATCTGCTCGAGAGCGAAATGTTCGGGCATGAACGTGGAGCGTTCACCGGCGCGGTCGCGCGGCGGCATGGACGCTTCGAGTTGGCGGACAAGAGCACCCTGTTCCTGGACGAGATCGGTGACATGCACGTCGACCTCCAGGCAAAGCTCCTTCGGGTTCTCGAGACCGGCACTGTGGAGCGCGTGGGTGGGGAAGGCGGCAAGACCGTCGACGTTCGGATCCTCGCGGCCACGAACAAAGATCTAGGACTCGAAGTGGAGGCAGGGGCTTTTCGGGAGGATCTGTTCTATCGCCTGAACGTGTTTCCCCTCGCGGTGCCGCCACTGCGTGACCGGATCGATGACCTACCAGCCCTCGTTTGCCACTTCGCGGCAAGCGCGGGAGCGAAATGCAATCGGGCACCGAGAGTGTTCTCGCCCGGGGCGCTGCGGCAGATGCGAGCCCACGACTGGCCGGGTAACGTTCGCGAGGTGGCGAATCTCGTCGAGCGACTCACGATCGTCGGGGGTCAAGACGACGTCGGTGAAGCGGAGGTGATAGGCGCATTGAAGATGGCCCGGGCCCGGCGCAAGGCCCGGCCGCAGGCGGACGTATCCCAGGGACTCACAGCCGCGCTGGATGCCTACGAGGCTGACATCATTCGACAGGCGATCGCCGAAAGCGGCGGAAACATTGCTGAGGCCGCCCGCCGACTGCAAACGGACCGCGCCAATCTCTACCGACGGATGCGAAGGCTCGGCCTGGGTCGAAGCGACACGTAAGTGTCTATGTGACACGTTTTCCTGGCCCTGCTGGGACAACGTGAGCGATCGTAAATCATTTTAAGGCAACTATATACGCCAATTGACCGACCGGGCATGCGCCATGCTATCTAGGACATCCGGAGGTTCTCATGACCAAACCGGTGTTCATGATATTGATGCCCTTGTGTATGGCGCTGATCGTCGCAAGCGTCCTGTCACTCGCCTACCTGACGCGGGATTCCCTCGTGGCAGCCACCGATCAGAGGATCCAGGTGTGGAAGTACCAGTTCCGGGTCCAAGTTGCGGTCGAGCTGGTGAAGGTCGAAGCCGACAGCGTGGCGATCGTCGCCGACACGCTCGTGGGCGGGGTGTCGCGATGATTGCCCGTCGCTTGCTGGTGGCCGTTGCCATCCCGATGTGGTTTCCCGCGGGTCTTTTGGCCCAGGACCCGTCCGTGGCTCGGCGCGGAGAGATCCCGGGCCAGACATCCCAACTGAACGAGTGGGCGGTGGAGTTCTTCAACGCCTCCACCACCGAGCGGATCATCGGGTCGGCCACCATCGGCCCGAACTCCCGCTACACCGGTGACGTGGCGGTGTATGGCGGATCGCTCGTGGTGGAAGGGAGGATCGAGGGGCGCCTGGTCACGGTCAATGCCGACGTGGAGATCCGGAGCGGTGCGTATATCGGGCGTGACGTCGTCGTGCTGGGAGGCGCGCTGCGCGACGAACCCAGCGCGGATATCCGTGGGACGATGCGGTCCCGCAACGCGACGGTACCAGTTCGTCTCGAGGGAGATCGGCTGCGGCTCACCGAATCTGCGAGAGACACCACGTACCAATGGGAGCGCCGACGGCCACGCGGATACGGGAAGTTCTCGATCCTGCTCGGTCTTGGCGGTACGTACAACCGTGTTGAAGGCCTGCCGTTGCGGCTCGGTGCGAAATACGCCTTCCGGCGCCGCGATCTCGAGTTCCAGGTTGGTGGCTATGGAGTGTTCCGCACGGCCGGAAAGTTCACGGGCACTCGTGAGGACATCGGCTACAACTTCGACGGGTTTCTCCGGTTCGGCTACAGCACCCGGGTCACGATCGGAGGCCGGTACCACGACGTCGTGAGGCCAACCCAAGACTGGCCGCTCGAGTTGATCGAGGTCGGCTGGGGCACGTTCCTGTGGCACCGCGACTACCGCGACTACTTTCTCCAACGCGGTGGCTCGGGATTCCTCGAATTCCAGGCCTTCCCGTTCCCACTCACGCTCAGTGCGGAAGTCGGACGGTTTCTCGAAACATCGATCGCCGAGCGGGATCCATGGACGCCATTCCGGGGGAGTGACCCGTGGCGTGTGAACCCCGCCATCGACGAGGGGGATTTCACGCTAATATCGGCGGCGCTCGAGTACGACGGCCTTCCTGGCAGCCGCTCCCGCCGATCGGGCTGGTATGCACGGCTCGGCTGGGATCGTGGCATCAGTGACAACGTCGTCCAGCAGCCACTGCCGCCTGCTGTCCGCGACCCGCTCCCGACCGAGTCATACACGTGGGACCGCGCCTCTGTTGACCTCCGCCGATATCAGCAGATCGGTAGGGGAGGGCAGTTCCGGCTGCGTGCCTTCTACAGTGGGACGCTCGGCAGCGATCCGCTCCCGATCCAGCGGCGCCATTCGATCGGCGGACCTGATCCAATGAACGGGTATGCGTTCGGAGCGTTCTCGTGCAACGGTGCCGTGGCCGACAGCCTGTACCAGCCGGGACTGTGCGATCGCGTCATGCTGTTCCAGGTGGAGTATCGAGGACATCTCGGGTTCGAGTGGTCGAGCGACCATCGAACAGTTCCCTCGTCCTCCGCCCGACACGCCAGTCCGGACGGTTGGGGTGATTGGGATGACTGGGACGACTGGTTCCGGTTTTCCGGGCCAACACTGGTCCTGTTCAGCAATGCGGGAGCCGGTTGGCTCCAGAGTGAGGACATGGGTTCGCTCAACTGGGACATTGGAGCAGGGATCGAGATGGGAACGGTCGGGTTCTATGTCGCCAAGGCTTTCAGGGAAGGTGAACCGGTGCGTGTGACGCTCCGCATCAAGCGTCGCTTCTGACCGTGCGGGCTTCGCTCCTGGCCGCCGCCTGTCTCAGCGCCCTCGCCACGGGGGTGCTGGGCCAGGAGCGTCCCGAGCTTCAGGTGGCGTTGAGAGGTAGTGCCTCTCCCGAGGTCGACGTCTCCCTGCGCGGACTGCTCGCCGACAACCGCTTCCTCGACGCGATGGAATCGGGCTTCCCGCTGTACGTGGAGTTCCGTGTGGAACTGCGCCAGTCCCGGTCGCTGTGGGATCGAACGGTCGCCAGGGAGGAGTGGGAATTTGTCGTGCTCTACGACCCCGTGCGCGATCGCTATGTGCTCGAGGAGGCGGAGGGAACCGAGTACATACCGACGCGCCGCTTGCTCGAGGATCGTCTGCAGGATGTTTACGGGGTGAGAATCCGCCCCGACCGAGACGGTGAGTTCCACTTCCACGCAGCCGTCGATGCCCGCACACTCTCAGACGAGGATGTCGACGAGGTCTTTGCCTGGCTCAAGGGTGAAGATGTTGACTCACTTCCGGTCGAGCGGCCCGGTTGGTTCACACGGACAGCGCGACGGTTGTTGGTGCAGGTGGCGCCATTGCCGAGAGTGCATCTCGAAGGCAGGACGGAAGACTTCCCATCGCAGCGACCGTAGTTGGCCGTCAGCCGGGTGGGGCGCTAGCTTTGCGGCGTTGACCACCCACGTCACCCAAGATCGAGAATCCGGCACAATGACGACCGCTCACGTGGACGGGGACAAATTCCGCACGGCCTTCCTGCTGCTCCTGGTCATTGGGATCTCGCTGCTCTTCCTGGCCATGATCCGCAACTTCCTGATGGCGTTGCTGTTGGCGGCAATCTTCGCCGGTATGGCTCGTCCGCTCTACCGCCGATTGGTGCCCGTCTGCCGACAGAAGAAACCGATGGCGTCGATCCTGACGCTCGTAATCTTGATCGTCGTCGTGCTCATCCCGTTCGGCGCGTTCGTGGGCATTGTGACGACACAGGCGATCCAGATCGCAGAGAACGCGTATCCGTGGATTCAAGCTCAGTTGAGTGAGCCCAATACCATTGACGGGTGGATCGAGCGGGCACCGCTTGCAGAGCGGCTCGTACCGTACCACGAGTTCATCGTGACGAAGGTCGGCCAGTTTGCGGAGTCCATCGGGTCGTTTGCCGTGAGGCAACTGGCGGCTGCCGGAACCAAGACCGTGACGTTTCTCTTCATGCTCTTCGTCATGTTGTACGCGATGTTCTACTTCCTGATCGACGGACCGCGTATGCTCGACCGTATCCTGTACTACATGCCACTCGATTCGAAGGAAGAGGATCAACTCGTGGCGCGCTTTGGCTCGGTGACCAGGGCGACGATCAAGGGCACGTTGGTGATCGGCATCGTGCAGGGGACGCTTGCCGGACTCGGCTTTTGGGTGGCAGGCGTCGGTGGTGCGGTGTTTTGGGGAACGGTCATGGCCGTTCTCTCGATCATCCCCGGGGTCGGGACGGCACTGATTTGGATTCCAGCGGTGCTCTACCTCGTAGGCGGTGGCCATTACGCGGCAGCGGGGTTGCTCGCGGTGTGGTGCATCATCGTCGTAGGAACGGTTGACAACGTGCTGCGGCCGTGGCTCGTGGGGAGGGACACCAAGATGCCCGACATCATGATCCTCGTGAGTACGCTAGGCGGCCTCGTCTTGTTCGGCGCCGTGGGCATTCTCATCGGTCCCATCGTGGCGGCGCTGTTCTTGACGGTATGGGAACTCTACGGGGAAGCGTTCAAGGACGTACTACCGGCGACGAGCCGAACGGGGGACACGCAACATTGAATACTTCGAATCTCGAATTTCGAATTTCGAATATCGAAGTGCCTTCACCTCAGAATTCAGCGTTCGATATTCACTATTCACTCTTCGATATTCGATATTCGCTATTCGACATTCCATCCATCCACTCCGGGAGCCCCGTGGGTGCTGGGCGCTTTCCATAGAGGAAATCATCTCCCCAGATCGCAGCTCGGCGAAAGAGGGAGGAGTTTTTGACGCCGCGTCGCACGAGGTTGTGCAGCAGATTGTCGGGGTGCGAATACGGACACACGGCCATGCAGCGCGCGCAATCGGTTCCCACCTGACACCAAAAGGTGAAGCACGCCTCCGAGTCGATCTGCCAGCGCTTCACGCCGTCGATTTCCACTCTGTCGCCTGACGGGATAGCCTGGCTCGGGCACACGTCTGCGCACTTGCGGCAGTGTGTGCAGAAATCGATGACCGTGTGGTCGTGGCGGCGTCGATCGGGAACCAGCGGTAGGTCGGTGGTCACGACCGCGATGCGCACGCGCGGGCCGAGCTCGGGTGTCATGAGCAGTCCCATGCGACCGATTTCACCCAGCCCCGCGTCTCGCGCCACCAGCGGGCACACGACGCGGTAGTTGCCATCGATGTGGGCGCGGGCTGGATAGCCGATGTTGCGAATGTACTGTGCGATCTGAACGGCGATGACGCCGGCCTCGACGTACTGTTGAGCCGACTCCATGACCGCAGGGGCCAGAGGGGCACTGTCGAGCATTGCTTTGTCCATCTCGACGGTGAGCGCGACAGCTTTCTTTTGGCTCACCGCCACCGGTTCTCCGTAATCGTCACCCCGACCCACCACGGTGTAGAGATGGTAGTCGTGGATTTCGGTCAAACCGACAGAAACGGCACCGAGCTTCTTTGCCCACTCCTTGATAAACCGGGTGACGGCCTGTACATCCGTGGGCACCCGTTCGGCGGCGGGTTCACCGTCCACGAACGGGCGGAGACGCTCGATCGTCCAGAAGCTTGCGTCGGAAGCACCGAACAGATGCGGGTTGTAGGCCGACGAGCCCTTCATGAGCAATCCGGGCTTCTCGCGGAACGCGTCGTCGAGCGGCTTCTTCGCGGGGTTGGCTGCGTAGTACTCCTCGAACCGCGCTGTACCGGGTTTCAGGAGACGCCGAGAGAACATGATGTCCCGCTCGTCGATTCTCGAGCGCGGAGTATCATCCTCGTCCGGAGCGTTCCTTCCCAATGGCAGAAGGAGTAGGATGCCAACGGTGACGGTTCCGGAAACCAAAACGGCCCCTACGAGCGTTTCACCTTGGAAGGCCCCGAAACCAACGATCAGGAATGGAGTAGGGAGCAACACCCCTAGCAGCAACGTGAGAAATGCTGCTCTCGGTTCGTTCTCCCGCAGTGACGTGATCGACGCGTATAGGAGCCCGAGAGCCAACAGGACCCCGATTACGATCGTGATGATTTCCAATAGTGTGAGTTCGTCCATGACCGGGGTTCGCTTGACGGCCACTCCGCATTATGCTATCAGCCGGTGAGAGAATAGCTCACCGAACATCGCTGCAACAGTGAAGACCCTTACCTCCCGGAGGATCTCATGCCCGATGCGCCACGCCACCGATTCGTGTGGTACGACCTCATGACTACCGACCCCGCCAAGGGGACCGAGTTCTATACCCAGCTGATCGGCTGGGGAACGCAGGCCTGGGAAGGTCCCATGCCCTATGAGATGTGGACGAATGAGGGCAAACCGCTGGGCGGAGTCATGGAGCTACCCGAAGACGCCAAGAAGGGTGGGGCCCCACCCCACTGGCTCGCATATGTCTTTGTCGATGATGTGGATGCCACCGTGGAGCAAGCCACGGGGCTGGGGGCCACTATTCTGGTCCCGGGAACCGATATCCCCAACGCCGGCAAGTTCGCGGTGCTGATGGATCCGCAGGGAGCGGCGTTTGCCGTCTACAACTCAGACCAGGAGTCCCCGGAGGTTCGTTGGCCGGCCGGAATAGGTGAGTTCTCGTGGCACGAGCTGGCCACGACCGACTATGAAGCGGCGTTCGGGTTCTACAGCACGCTGTTTGGCTGGGAGATGACTGAGAAGATGGACATGGGAGGGGGCGCGATCTACCAGATGTATGGGGGAGGAGACCAGACGTTGGGTGGCATGTTCAACAAGCCGGCCGAAATGCCTGGACCGCCGTTCTGGCTGTTCTACATCTCGGTGCCGGATGTCGAGGTATCAGTCGAAAAGGTCAGGGAACTCGGTGGGCAGGTGCTGAACGGGCCCATGGAAGTTCCGGGCGGCGACAAGGTGGCGCAGTGCTGCGATCCGCAGGGCGCAGCGTTTGCGCTGCATTCAAAGCCGGCGGGGTAGGGGCAGGGCGGCATAGCGGGCCGGTATCTCCTTCCGCGCGCCGCGGTACGCTTCCCCCGCGGCAGAAACACGATGCCGAGAGGTCGCGTACCAAGCGCGCTTCAGGCGACACCGGCCCGCTACGCCGTCTCCTGACACTCCGACCATCCCCTTGCGCCCCGCGGTACCCACCCCGATGCTCCATCCAACGCCCTGAAGACTGATAACCGACTACTGACGACCTGACACATGGACTGCATCACCATACGACTGAGCGACGAGCAGCGCACCGCCATTCGCGAGGCGACGGGCAAGGAGATCAAGGCACTGTCGATCGCGACGGCGGAGCTGGACCGCCGAGCGGTGGATCCGGACGACCTCGCGACCGTCGACGACGACCAGTTGATCTGGGAGTGCCTCAACCCCTATCCGTGATGTGAATACACCTGCTCAGAAGTAGAATCGCACCGCTATCTGTCCGTTGTTCATCAAGAGACTGCCGCTGACCTCTCTAGTCGAGCCGGGATCCGGCTCGATGCTCTCGTCGCCTACCATGGCGTAGTCCAACTGGATCTCGGCACCGACGCTGAAGTGGCGGGT
>Ga0255055_10002361_pt1 | contig 13358 bp, 9 predicted proteins | sample JV7_2_27_MG_FD_188633 | JGI IMG/M metagenome (GOLD analysis project Ga0255055, IMG submission 188633) | Seawater microbial communities from Jervis Inlet, British Columbia, Canada - JV7_2_27 | ecosystem: Environmental > Aquatic > Marine > Inlet | place: Canada: British Columbia | collected...
GTCGGGATGAGAACGGATCAATGTGCAAGTCACCAGAAGATGGGTCATGTATGTCTTGCCCGATAATTGACGTTCTCCGAATGGTGTTAAGCTGTTAAATTTTATAAATATTTAATCAGTCGATGGGCGACGGCTTGCAAAGATGCCCTTGCTCCATGGCCACGCGGCCGCATCCATTGCCATATACTGTAACTCAATATGCTTATAAAACTCAAAAAGTCAAGCAGGGAGCAGGTTTCGTATGTTTGCGTCATTTCCCACATTTCGATGTGGCATTTTCCTCAAAAAAACGTGTGCTAAACTTTGTGTTTTTTTGCATTTAAATCTAAGTATTTGAAATATTGTTAAATACAGTAAAGCTGCAGTGTTGGCATCATACTTGCGTAAGTAAAAACACAAATTTGCTTCACACTACGGATTTAAAAGGGGTCAGGTATGAATGCATTTAGTCACTTAAAAGATATCAAAGTTTTGCTGGTGGATAAAAGTAAATTCACTCAAAATACGCTGAAACTGGCTTTTGCAGATTTGGGATTGATCCTACACGTTACCGAGTCGGCCCAGGAAGCCCTGCGTTTACTGGAACAAAATAGCGTTGATGTCATTCTTTGCGATGATACTTTACCAGATATGACCGGTCTTGATTTTTTCAAGCGAGTGATGCGCTCCTGTCACAATACAGTAAATGTACTCATCTCTGCAGCCGGAGATGATGAGATAATTTCGCGGGCTTACGGAATTGGCATCCAGGATTTCCTTCAGAAACCATTTTTACTCAAAACAATTTTAGCAACCCTGACGCTGCATATCAGAAAGCAAATAAGACATACCAGAAGGCCTCTGATTGAGCCATTGATAGCGGCCTAATATGATGGATAAAAGTCATTACCTTTTGCAAAGAGGGGGGCGGTAAGCCAAGGGTCTCACTTTGAGATCGCCGGATTGCCTTAATTATAAGGCAATCCGGTTTTTTTTAGTGTTTTTGCCAACCCCTGTAAAAACTTCCGCCAAACTTCCGCAATTTGACCTGATTTACCTTGATTTCTTGCCATACAAACCGTGTGCTCCGCACCCGGTTGCAAGTGCACCGATAATAGCACTGTAGTGCTTTTACCATTTCGGCCTATGGCCGAAATGGCAAGCCGCCCGCTCTGCGGCTGGTCGTTGACTTTCCGGCTTTTAAGGTTTAAGATAAAAAAGGGATTTCGGACATAAGTATCCAAAATCCCTCTATATTTTACGGAGCCGACGGGCGGATTCGAACCGCCTACCTGCTGATTACGAATCAGCTGCTCTACCGACTGAGCTACGTCGGCGTATACAGGCCACCTTCTACTTTGTTTATGAGCCAAAATCAAGAAAATTATTCACTAAGGTCACTGGTCGCTAAAATTGCGGACAGGCAAGAGCCCATTGAATGTAACGGATTGTCAGGCTCGAGTGTTGCCTTCTTGGCATCTCGAATATACCTGGAAATTCAGACGCCTGTTTTTTTTATCGTATCTTCGCCTAAAGACGCAGAAAGACTTCTGGCTGACCTGCAGTATTTTTTAAGACAGGTTGCTTCGGAAGTCCATTATTTTCCTCCCTATAACATTTCGCCCTTCAGATACCTTTCTTATCACAACGAAACGGCAGCCAAGCGAATACGAACTCTCTATAAGATGATGACCGCTGAATCACCGCCGGTTGTGGTAACCACCGTGGAAGCATGTTTACAAAAAATAATCCCCAGAAAAGAGCTCGGCAATTATGCTGAACTCATAATGGCCGGTGAAGAAATTGACCGGGATTATCTGGTCGAAAAGCTTATTAGCGGTGGTTATGTTCGTGCGGCCATCGTTGAAGAACCGGGGGATTTTTGCGTCAGGGGCGGCATTTTGGATATTTTTTCTTCCATGTATTCTGATCCGCTGCGCCTGGAGTTATTGGGTGATAGTATTGAATCTTTGAGATTTTTTTCCAGCACCAATCAAAGAAAAATTAAAACCCTCGATGAAGCGGTTATTCTTCCGGCCAAGGAGGCCATTCTTAAAAAGAAATGGATGGTTGAGATCATAAACCGGGTGCGAAAACAGGCATCATATCTGGGTTTACCGGTTAGTCAGGTCCGGCAACTCATAGATCGTATTAAAAATGAGGGCGTATTTCCAGGTGTTGAAAGTCTAATTCCGCTGATCTATCCTGAGCTTGATACGGTCTTTGATTATGCACCCCCTGACTGCCTTTTTATTCAAATCGAACCTGAAGAACTCCAGGCGACGGCACAGGATTATGAAAAACAGTCTGTTGACAATTATTTATCAGCCGTGAGCGAAGGACGCTTATGCGTTGAGCACGATCAGCAGTATCTTGGGTGGCAAGATATTCAAAAAATCATGCGACCCAGAAATCCCCTGGCAATAAAAATGCTTCCCGTATTGAGATCTGAAGAAAATGGGGAAAAAGCACCTATCCGGGTCAATTTCGATGTTAAAGATAATTCTGAGATAAGCACGGCGCTGAATAACCCCCAACCCAATGAAAATATGCTTTTGCCGATCGTCGATTGGATCAACAAAAAAAAACAACAGGGCCTTACCATCATAATTGTCTGCCACTCTAAAATTCAAATCGGCAGACTTGAATCCCTTTTTAGGCCCTATGGTATTCGACCCCGGCCCATCCAAGGCTGTCCGGAACTCAAAAATAGCGAGGGCATCGTTTATCTTGGTCTGGGAGATGTATCCCCGGGCTTCGTGTGGCCGGAAGCCTTGCTGGCGATTATCACCGATGCGGAAATATTCGGCGCCAAGGGCTACCGCAGACCGCGTGCCAAAGAAAAAGTTCGAACACAGCTGCTTGCTTTCGAGGATCTAAAAAAAGGCGACCTTGTGGTCCACAACGAACACGGCATCGGACGGTATCAAGGATTATCAAAATTAAAAATAAACGGATCAACCAATGACTTCCTCTTAATCGTATACAAAGATGACGACAAACTCTATCTGCCCGTTGACCGCATGCGTAAGGTCGAGAAATACACCGGTGTGGATGGTTTTACACCCGTCCTGGACAAAATGGGCGGACGTTCATGGTCGCGGGTTAAATCCCGGGTCAAAAAATCTGCCGAAAAAATTGCCGGGGAGCTCCTTAAGCTGTATGCTGCCCGCAAAGTCGAAACAGGCTTTGCTTTTAATGCCACCGATGAATATTTTAGGGACTTTGAAGCCGGCTTTTTTTATGAGGAAACCGCCGACCAGAACAGCGCCATCGACAACGTTTTGAAGGATATGCAGAAACCGCTCCCAATGGACCGGCTGATATGTGGAGATGTGGGCTACGGCAAAACAGAGGTTGCGCTGCGGGCCTCGTTTGTGGCCGTTAACAACGGCAAGCAGGTTGCCGCGCTTGTACCGACCACGGTTCTTGCAGAACAGCATTTTATGACTTTTGCTGAACGCTTTAAACGCTATCCGGTTAACATCGTATGTTTGAGTCGATTTCGGTCGACAGCCGAACAACGTAAAATTATAACAGATCTGCGGGAGGGCAGGATTGACATTGTTGTCGGAACCCATAGACTTCTTTCAAAAGATGTTGGCTTTAAAGATCTTGGGCTTTTGGTTCTCGATGAAGAACAACGCTTCGGGGTCAAGCATAAAGAAAAGTTAAAAAACCTAAGACGAACTGTAGATGTTCTTACTTTAACGGCCACGCCCATCCCCCGAACCCTTCATATGAGTTTGATGGGTATACGCGATATAAGCATAATTTCAACACCGCCTGAACATCGCCGGGCGATTATGACTTATATATCTGAATTTGATGATGCCGTTGTTAGAGATGCCATCCAAAAGGAATTAAAGAGGAAGGGGCAGATTTTCTTTGTTCATAATAATATTTCTACCATACAAAAATATGCCAACAAATTAAAGGAGCTGGTACCCGAAGTGCGATTGGCTGTTGCCCATGGTCGTTTAAGCGAAGAAGAGCTGGAACGCGTGATGATTTGGTTTGTCAACAAGCAAATCGACATGCTGGTTTGTACCACCATCATAGAGTCAGGGCTTGATATACCTTCAGCCAATACCATGCTCGTTAACCGGGCGGATAAATTCGGATTGGCACAGATGTATCAGCTGCGGGGCCGGGTGGGGCGATCCAATGAGCAGGCTTACGCTTACCTCTTTATCCCCAGGCAATCTTCTTTAGGTCGTAATGCCCAGAAGCGGTTAAAAGTATTGATGGAATACAGCGATTTGGGCTCAGGCTTTCAAATTGCCATGAGCGATTTAAAAATCAGAGGCGGCGGCACCTTATTGGGGGCCTCTCAATCCGGTCATATTGCCGCAGTTGGATATGATATGTTTTTGAAACTCATGGAAAGCGCCATAGCTGATATAAAAGGCGAACCCCTCCAGGAGAACCTGGAGCCTGAAGTTAACCTCAACATTTCCGCTTTTATCCCGGAATCTTATATTTCTGATATTGATCAACGGCTATCTGCTTATCGCCGTCTGGCCCGGATAGATACCCTCGAAGAGATCCAAGACTTTAAATCCGAATTGATTGATCGCTTTGGCAATTTAATGGATGAAACCGCCAATCTTTTTCTAAAAGTTGTGCTTAAAATATTATCCGTAAGGGCTGGAGTGAGGCGTCTGGATTTAAGGGGATCGGAGCTTTCCCTTTATTTTTCGCCTGATCATCAGCGACGGCCTTTTGGGTTAGTAGATATGGTTGCCTCAGATCCCCATCGATTTAATTTTTCATCTGGCAATATACTCACAGCCAGCCTCAAAAAAGGCAATCCCGGCAGCATGTTGGGTCAACTTAAAAACATCTTGAAACAAATAGCCCATCATGTTAACAATTAAAGGTTATATAATCTTATCAGGCGTGCAGGCACTGCCGACGCGCCAATGTCTAAAACGTTTTCAGTCATAATCCGGTGTTTGTGCGATGATAAAATCAATCGATTTTTTGTATCGGGTAATCCCATTGCTGGTTGCCATAGCCTTGATCGGTTGCGCCGATTCGAAATCCGAGGATCAAGAGGAGTATCTCATCCGGGTTGGAGATAATGTAGTGACGGTTCTCGATTTTAACAAAGCTTTTGAAATATCAAAAACGGCTTACTCACATAATATGATGCAGGATCCGGCTGCTTTCAGGGAAGCGCAGCTTAGACTTTTGAATCAAATGACCGAAGAGCTGATTTTGATCGAACGGGCCAAAGAGCTCAATATCAGTGTCTCCGCTCAAGAGGTCGACAAGATGATTGCAAAAATAAAAAGCGATTATCCGGATGATGTTTTTGATCAGGTTTTGCTCGAGTATGCCGTTTCTTACCAATCCTGGAAAAAAGGGCTACAGACGCGCTTGCTTATGGAAAAACTGGTTGAGCAAGAGTTGAAAGACCAGATAGTGATAACTGCGGAGGATATCGAAAAACATTATGAACAAAATTATAAAGGTGATGACCTGCAGACGGAATTTGCAGAAAAATCGAAGGATATCAACGAAAAGATAATCAAACATCTTCGCAGAAAGAAAACCGAGAAAGCATACAAAACATGGATAGAACGAATACAAAAAAGATACAAGATTGAGATTAATAAAGAGCAGTGGGAAAATATCGTATCTTCCTGAAACAAGAGAGATTTAATTGGGGAAAATAATCGACGATCATCAATATCCTGTAATACGGTTGACTTTTCTGGCCGGATGCTTTTTTATCATTGGTATTTTTATAATTACCAAAAACCTGGGCGCCGAATTGGTAGACCGCATTGTGGCAGTGGTTAACAATGATATTATTTCCCTTCAAGAACTCAACCGGATAACAAAACCCTACGTTGAAAGGATTAAAAAAACCCGCTATTCAAATGAAAAAGAACAAAGGCTGCTCTTTGAAATCAGGCGCAAGGTCCTCAACCAACTTATTGATGAAAAACTAACCGACCAGGAGTTGAAAAAGCATAACATCACCATTAGTACAATTGAAATTGACAGGACCATCGAACGCGTAAAGGAGATGGCCTTGATAACTGATGAACAATTAAGATCCGAACTGGCTTCCCAAGGTCTATCCATGGAAGAATATCGGGTGCGGACTAAGGAACAATTGCTCCGGAGAAAACTGATCAACCGTGAAGTAAGATCCAAGATCGTGATCACCCAGGAGGATGTTAATGCTTATTATGACAGCCATATGGATGCTTATGCAGGGGAAAAAAAATATCACCTCCGCAATATAATCATGACTGTATCGGCGTTGGCCAGTGATGCTGAGAAGCAAACGGTTTTTACCAATATGGAAAATGTTTTGGAAAAATTGGAGCAAGGAGAGGATTTCAGCAAATTGGCTGAAATATATTCACAATCTTCAATGGCATCAGAAGGGGGTGATTTGGGCTTTTTCCGGCTTGATGAAATTTCTCCCCTGCTGAAACCGGAAATAGAAAAGCTCAAGGCCGGTGAGTTCACCTCGATCATTGATACCGAAATGGGATATCAGATTTTTTTTGTCGAAGAAGTGGTTGAAAAACCGGGCAAATCATCGGCAGATGCCACGCCTGAAATAACAGAGAAACTGTACACTGAAATTGTTGACCAGAAGTATCAAGCCTGGCTCGAAAACCTGCGTACGCGATCGCATATAAAAATTATCAATTAAGGTTTAAAAACCGCCCGAAAAGGGCTTTAACAAAACAATATCTAACAATATGCCAAAATTAGAAGATAAAGCTAATCTATCCTTTGGTCGTTACCTTCAGGCTATTCGACTTGAAAAAGCAATTAGTCTGGAGATGGTTTCAAAGGAGACCAGGATCAGGAAAGATGTGTTGGCGTTGATTGAGGAAGACAACCATAATAAATTACCGGATGAGGTTTTTGTTAAAGGATTCATACGCGCATATGCCAAAGCTGTCGGTGCCGACGGAGATGAAGCAATTCGTCGATATAATTCAAGATTGCAGGTTATTCAAAAAATTCAAAAATCAGAAAAGGATTTACAAAAATCGACTCTGAAATTCTGGCCCCGCGTGATATTGTCTATCGGAACATTACTATGTCTGATTTTCTTATCCGTTTTGGGGGTCTCTATTTTCCTAAAATCACCTTCTACCGGTGGACAGGAGCAGCCACAAGAAAAACAGCAGGAGATCAAACCGAATACAGACGAGGCTTTTCCGAGTTCTCAGCCATCTACTGAGAGCATTGAGGAACAAAAAGAAGAAAAAAAAATTGGGGAAAATTTTTTGCTCAAGATAATGGCTAATGAAAAAACCTGGTTGAAAGTCATCATCGATGACAAAGAACAGATTGAATACAGTCTGGAAGCGGGTGATAACATAACGCTTGAAGCCGACACCGGTTATAATCTCCTGATTGGCAATGCCGGGGGCGTTGAGTTGCTATTAAACGACAAAGCGATATCGCTGCAGGGTAAAAGCGGGCAGGTGGTGAATGTTCAGATTCCATGAGCCCTCAACGTAGGTGATGGATTATACGCATGAAACAGGACTCCAGCAAAATACTGGTTGACAGCACTAAAAGATTGCTCAGACGCGATGCCAACAGACATCTGAAGAAGATTGTCAACAAGACCCATGCTGCAGATTTATCTATCGTGTTTCGTTCGCTGTCTTTAGCGGATCAGTTTCGTCTTTTCAACATGATAGAAGGCAACGAAACGAAAGGTGTTCTATTTAGTGAACTCGAAGAAGATATCCTGTTGGAACTGGTTGATAGTTTGAAACTGGATGAAATCGTCGAAATTCTGGAAACCATGCCCACTGATGATGTTGCCGATCTGCTCGGGGGGTTACCTGAAGAAAAAGCTGACGCCATTCTCAAAAAAATGAAAAAGGAGGGGTCCGATGAGGTTGAAGACTTACTCAGCTATGAGGATGACACAGCCGGTGGCATTATGGTTCCCGATTTTATCGCCTTACGGGAGGATACAACAGTGTCCGAAGCCATAGCATCCTTGCAGGAAGAACATCAGGATGTGGAAATGCCGTTTTATCTTTATGTTGTCGACGAATACGGAAAACTGGTAGGTGTCAGTTCCTTGAGACAACTTGTGGTGGTTCCTGCTCACACGCCGCTAAAAGAATTCATGACGACAGACGTATTTTCGGTGCAAACAAATATGGACCAGGAAGAGGTTGCCAAAATCGTTGCTCGTTACGATATTTTAGCTGTGCCGGTCGTTGATGATACCCATCGTTTGGTGGGGATTGTTACGGTAGATGATGTTATAGATATCTTTAGGCAAGAAGCCACGGAGGATATTTTGAGAATGGCCGGTGCGGGGGAGGAATTCATTGAAACAAAATCCGTTTTAAAAAGCACCCGCATCCGTCTGCCATGGCTGTTTGCAAGTTGCGCGGGGGGTATAATTGCCTTGTTTATCATCAATCACTTTGAAGGCAGTTTAAATAAATTTGTTTATCTGGCCGCCTTCATACCCGTGATAATGGGGATGGGGGGTAATATCGGCACCCAGTCATCCACTATCGTGGTCCGGGGATTGGCGACCGGCCGATTAAACATACGGGATGTATGGTCGGTTGTTTTTAAAGAACTGGCTGTCGGCTGCATTTTGGGTCTGGTTTACGGATTGCTTATCGGAACGGTGGCCCAAGTACGTTATAGCAAAGAGATGCTAGCCCTGACAGTAGGGCTTGCCGTTATTTGTTCAATGGCCGTTGCAGCGTTGGTCGGCTCGTTCGTACCGATGGCCTTTGCCCGCATAAATATCGATCCTGCCGTGGCTACCGGGCCTTTTGTAACTACGGCCATGGACATCATCAGCGTTTTTTTCTACTTCATGATTGCCACAGCACTTCTTGGTATATGAGCGCATGCCTGTTTTTTCAACGCCTGCCATTTTGTTGCGACGTATTAATTTTGGCGATTATGACCTTATCATTACCTTTTTCACCCTGAATAAAGGTAAGCTGTCTGTAATTGCAAAATCCGCTAAAAAGAGTACCAAGCGTTTTTCCGGCATCCTGGAACTGTTTTCTGTGCTTCAAATTGTCGTCAGTGCAGGGCGCCGCAAAGGGCTGCCGGTGCTCCAGGAGGCTGTATTAAAACACCCTTTCGCTAACATACGCGCGGATATAAAGAAGACAGGCTACGCCAGCTACTGGGCTGAGTTGATTAATGAATGGATGGAAGATGGCGTTAAACATGTACAACTTTTTCGTCTTCTTCAATTTGTACTCGAAAAACTTGATGGCGGCAAAATACCGGATCCGGCATTAAGTATTTTGTTTCAAATGCGCTTTACCAAACTATCGGGCCACAGTCCCAATCTCAGGCAGTGCTGCGTCTGTCGAACGCCGCTGGACAAAATCAAAACAAACAAGATTCTGTTCGATCACAAGCGAGGTGGACTTTTGTGCCCAAGTTGTGCGACTGGCGCCAGCGGATATAGCCCCCTTACAAAGGGTACCGTAAAACAGCTTCTGTGGACCGAAAAAAAGGACTTAATCCAAGCAGGAAGAATTAGATTTACATCCCAGGCGATAAGAGAAGGTCTAGAATTTTTGGAGGCTTTTGTCCCGTATCATCTGGGTAAAGAACCGCGAAGTCTAAAATTCCTTCGAGAGATAAGGGAAAATTAGTTCAAAGTTCCGGGTTCAACGTTCAGGGTTAAACCTGAAATGAAGCCCCCTGCCAGTTAATAGAGCCACAACGATCATCTTGAGAAGTGGTAGCCGATCATGTCAAATACATTGCGAGACATCATTGAACAAGAGCCGGTGACCGTATCGGCTCCTTGCAGAGTGGATATGGGCGGTACCCTCGATATTGACACCTTTCGTTTCCCACTGCATCAATTTTCACCCTGTACATTTAATATCGCCTTAAATCTCAGAACCCAGGTCAGTCTGCTTCCCTACCGTGCCGGCATGGTAAAAGTATCCTCAAAAGGCTTTAAATCTGCGGCCTATCCATTTGACCGGGCCCCTTTTGATCATCCGCTTGGATTGATGTTTGCCATAGCTGCTTATTTTAGCGTTGAAGGTGTGCATATCGTTATTGAATCTTCTTCTCCGCCGCGGAGTGCCCTGGGGGGATCGTCTGCTGCCGCCGTTGCATTGGTGGCCGCTTTTTTAAAGGTGACGGAGAAAAAACCCATAACCCATTATTATCGGCAGAAAATAGCGTTACTTGCCCATGCCCTGGAGGGGATTGTTGCAGGCGTGCCCTGCGGCAGACAAGATCAGCTTGCAGCGGTTTATGGCGGTGTCAATGCATGGCACTGGCAATCAAATATCGGCGGCTCCATATACCGGAAAAAGATCGTTGTCCAGCGGCAATATCACAATTCGCTTGCGCAACACCTGTTGCTGGCTTATTGTGGCATTCCTCACCAATCAAAAAATATAAACAGCTTGTGGGTCAAGCAGTTTCTCTCCGCTCAATATCGTGATCAATGGATCGAAATTGTTTCAGAAACTAAAAAGTTTGTTGACGCTCTAAGCCGTAAAAATTATAAAGAGGCCGCCGCTGCCATGAACAAAGAGGTGGCCATTCGAAGACAGATGACCCCCGATGTGCTCGACAATATGGGCCGGGATCTGGTTGCATCCGCCATCCAGCATAACTGTGGCGCAAGATTTACCGGTGCCGGAGGTGGCGGTTGCATCTGGGCTTTAGGGGAAAAGGCTAACATTAACCGGCTGGCGCCGGTCTGGCAAGAATTGCTGGCAGAGAGACAAGGTGCCGAACTGCTTGATGTGGGTATAGATTCGGAAGGGATCAAGGCCTGACGGATAATTCTAATAGCACAGAGGTAAAACCATGAAATTCCAAGATCTCATCATGTCACTTAACAAATTCTGGGCGCGCAAAGGATGTATTATGACCCAACCCTATGATTTGGAGGTGGGCGCCGGCACATTCCATCCGAATACACTTTTAAAGGCTCTCGGCCCTGAACCGTGGAATGTTGCCTATGTGCAACCATCTCGGCGGCCGACGGATGGCCGCTACGGTGATAACCCCAACCGACTGCAGCATTACTATCAATATCAGGTCATTTTGAAACCATCGCCTTTTGACGTGCAGAAGCTATATTTGGATAGCTTGAAAGTGTTGGGGATCGATCCCCTCGATCACGATATCCGTTTCGTGGAAGATGACTGGGAATCACCAACTCTTGGGGCCTCAGGGTTGGGATGGGAGGTCTGGCTGGATGGTATGGAAATCACCCAATTCACATATTTCCAGCTGGCCGGCAGTATTGAATTGAAGCCGATATCGGTAGAGCTTACATACGGGCTGGAGCGGATCGCCATGTATCTTCAGCGCGTCGATAATGTATATGATCTCAAATGGAATGATGAAATTACTTACGGCGATGTGCATCATCAACAGGAGGTTGAACAATCAACCTACAATTTCGAAAAAGCCGATGTCGCCATGTTGTTCGATCTATTCGACAAATACGAAGCTGAATCATTGCGCCAAATAGAGGCAAGCCTTGTTTTACCGGCCTATGAATGCTGTTTGAAATGTTCTCATACCTTTAATCTTCTCGATGCTCGAGGCGCCATCAGTGTCACCGAAAGAACCGGTTACATTGCCCGGATACGGAATCTGGCACGCGGCAGCGCTGAAGCTTTCGTAAAGCAAAGGCAAGAAATGGGTTTTCCGTTGTTAAAAGATAATCAGAGGTAATCATGGATAGTTTGTTACTGGAAATTGGAACCGAGGAAATACCCGCGAGTTATATAAATCCTGCTTTGGAAGCACTTTCCTCATCGCTACTGAAAAAATTGACTGTTGCACGCATTGAACATGGCGCGGCCAAAGTATTCGGAACGCCGCGCAAGCTTGCTGTGAAAGTTGAAAATTTAGCCGGCAAGCAGAAATCCATCGAAACGGAAGTTATCGGCCCACCCGCAAAGATCGGTTTGGATGAAAAGGGCAATCCCACTGTGGCCGCCCGCAAATTTGCCCAGAAGGTAAACCTGGCCGTGGATAAACTGTCGATAAAGGAGACTGCCAAAGGATCCTACCTGTGCGTTAAAAAAACCGAAAAAGGACAGCCGACCCGAAACATACTGAAAAATATTCTTCCGGAAGTAGTATTATCTACACCGTTTCCGAAAAAAATGAGATGGGCGGATTTGGACATCGAATTTGCACGACCGATCTTTTCCATTTTAGCGCTTCTGGGAAAATCAGTTATTTCATTTCAGTTGGGTAATTTAAAAAGCAGCCGCTATACCCATGGCCATTATTTTATGTCACCCGGTAAGATAAAGATAACGGATGCTGATGACTATGTTGAAGCATTGCGCCGCGCCCATGTGCTGGTCGATATTGATGAAAGACGGGAAAAACTCAAGCAGGATATAAACAAAGTGGCCCGGAATCTTGGTGGACGCATCTTGCCTGACGAGGAACTGATAGACATTAACACCAATCTGGTTGAATATCCGATTGCCGTCGCAGGCAACTTTGACCAAGAATTTCTCGAGGTTCCCGATGAGGTGCTTATAAACGCCATGCGGGAGCACCAGAAATACTTTTCAGTAATCGGCCCGGACGGAAGGTTGATGCCCTGCCTAATAGCGGTGAACAATACGGTGGCAAGAGATATGGCATTGGTAGCAAGCGGTCACGAACGGGTGATTCGGGCCCGCCTGGCAGATGCCCAATTTTTCTATCGCGGTGATCTCGAAGTTTCTAATGACGTACGTGTAGATAAGTTAAAAAAGGTTCTTTTCCAGGCCCAGCTGGGAACGATGTATGAAAAAACTGAACGGATCGGTAAGATTGCCGAATATCTGGCTTCAGCAGTCCTTGACGGTTCAGGTCTTGAAAAAGCAGGCCATGATTTAAAAAAACAGGTATCCAGAGCCGCCCGATTGTGCAAGGCCGATCTGGTGAGTCAGGTCGTCGGAGAATTTCCTAAACTGCAAGGGGTTATTGGTAAAGTATACGCAAACCTAGCGGGCGAGTCGCCCAACGTGGCGGCTGCCATTGAAGAGCACTATCGGCCGGTTTACTCCGGTGCTCCTCTCCCGGAAACCCTTGTTGGTGCAATACTCGGCATCGCTGATAAGATCGATTCCATCTGCGGGTGCTTCAGCGCCGGGTTGGTGCCGACCGGGGCATCCGATCCATATGCGCTCCGGCGACAGGGTATCGGCATCATTCAAATCATGAATGCTAAGGGTTTTTCATTTTCACTGAAAGAATTGATTCTTCAGAGCTTAACGCATTTCGATCCAAGAAGCACAGCCGACATTAACGATCTGACGGAAAAGGTCTATACTTTTATAAAAAACCGTATCGCACATCAGTTGGCGGAAGAGGATTATTCTAAAGACATCATAACG
>Ga0255055_10002362_pt1 | contig 13357 bp, 13 predicted proteins | sample JV7_2_27_MG_FD_188633 | JGI IMG/M metagenome (GOLD analysis project Ga0255055, IMG submission 188633) | Seawater microbial communities from Jervis Inlet, British Columbia, Canada - JV7_2_27 | ecosystem: Environmental > Aquatic > Marine > Inlet | place: Canada: British Columbia | collected...
TCTGCAAAGGCTGAAGGAGGAGCAGGCCGCGTGCATTAGCTTGCTAGCGACACCGAAAGACAAATCGGCTTTCGGATACGGTGAAGCAAGTGGCACATACCATGGCTTGTGTCGCGCCGAGCAGCTGTTCGAAGAAGTGGTTGGGGAAGAAGACGACAGGACCTAATGATGGTAGCGAGTGCTCAAAGATTGCAGTTGGACTACGATTCCGTAGATCAGGCCTTTCCGGATTTAGATCCGGGTCTGACGCCTTTTGGCAGCAGGGTTTTGGTTCAGAAGCGGTCGCCGAGAACGCTAACTAGGGGGGGACTCATTGTTCCACATGAGACCCAAGAGACTGAGTTCTGGAACACTCAAGTCGCAAAAGTTATCACGCTTGGTCCAGCCGCTTTTAAGAATCGCGACACTCTGGAAGTCTGGCCCGAAGGCAACTGGTGTAAACCGGGTGCCTATGTCCGCGTCCCCAAATACGGGGGCGACAAATGGTTCGTGTATACATCTGAAGAGGTGGCTAAGGAGACAGGTGTCGAGAAAGCCTGCTTCGTTTTGTACAACGATCTGGACCTGATCGGCGAAATCACGTGTGACCCCATGGACGTAATCGCTTATCTGTAGGAGATAAAGCATGCTACCCGACGAAAAAGACATCGAAGACGTCAAAGACGACGAGCAGGAAGAAGAATTCGTTGCTGTCGAAGAGGAATCGGAAGGTTCTGAGTCTGACGACGATGAGGCGCAAGACGATGGAGAAGACACACGTCTTGCTGCAGATGATGATGCAGATGACGAAGATGACAAGAAAGCTAAACGTCGAACCGAAAATAAGAATCGTCGTCAGCGTCAAAAAGAAGCGCGGGATCGTAGTGACCGTGAACTAAACTTCCTCCGTACTCGGAATGCAGATTTGGAGCAACGCTTCAGTCGTTTCGAGCAAGAAACTGATGCCCGTATGGCTGGCAGCGAGATAGCCAATGTGGATCAGGCAATCAACAAAGCGCGTGCTGATCTGCAGCTTGCCAACACTGTTATTAAGCAGGCTGTTGATCAGAATGACGGTGCGAATCTCGCCGAGGCTCTCGATCATCGTGACACCATCCGCGATAATCTTCGCGATCTGGGAGAGGCTAAAAATTACCTGTCTACGAATCGTCGAAGTGGCGGCGATGCCATACAGCAGCAGTTAGACCCACGACACGTTGCCCATGCGCAGCAGTTCATGATGGACCACGACTGGTGGGACCCACAGGGGCGTGATCAGGATTCCGTTAAAGTGTTGGAGATTGACCGCTCGCTGGTCATGGAGGGGTTTGATCCCACACAAAAAGATTACTGGGACGAGTTACGAACTCGTACCGACGAAGCATTACCCAGCCGGTCGGATTCCCGAACCGGCTCCCGTGGAGACGATTCCGGAGGCAACGGACAGGAAAGGCCTTCGAATAAGAACCGCGGACCTCAATTCCGAACTGGTGGGCGTGAACGTCCATTGAAGAAGAATGAGGTTTACATCAGCCCAGAGCGGAAAGCCGCAATGGAAGAAGCTGGTGTATGGGATGATCCAGTGCTCCGCAATAAGTACTTGAAGTCGTATTCAGATTACGATAAGCAAGCTGCGGAGGGAGCATAATCATGGTAGCAAAACGTAGAACAGACACGAGACTGAATTCCGATACATCGGGAGCGCGTTCAGACCGTCACATGGAAGATAGAGATGTGACGCAAGACAAAGCGCTGTCAGACGATGAGCGGGTGGCTGAGTTTCGCCAGCAATACTTTCAATCTGCATTGCCAGACATTCCGAAAATACCGGGTTACCACGTTTGTTGGCTGACCACGGAAAACCCACGTGATCCGATTCACGCACGCATTCGGCTGGGCTACGAGCCGATCAAAACATCGGACATCCCCGGCTGGGACCATGCGTCCATCAAGTCGGGTGAGTGGGAAGGCTGTATTGGTGTAAACGAGATGATTGCTTTCAAGCTTCCTCTCGAACTGTACGAATCGTACATGCGCATCAATCATCATGAGCAACCTCTCGAAGAAGAGAAAGCGCTCAGTAGCCAACTCCGTGCGATGGAAGAAGAAATGAACGCAGCCGCGAAGCGCGGCACCGTAAGTTTGGAACTGGAAGATGGCACAGCAGCATTGGGAGTGGCACCGGAACCCCCTCCTTTTGCACTTTCATCGGGGGAGGGACCGGATGATCTTTAATCTAGCATTCGGAGGCTCATATCATGAGTTCAGTAGCTTCTCCGTTCGGACTAAAGCCAGCTTTCCATCCCTCAGGCATTATTAGGCAACAGCTGAGTACGATTGTCAGCGGGCAACCTCTGGACATTTTTCAGTTTTCTCCAGTGCGTATTGACGACGCAACGGGCGCTCTCGTGCCCGCTGCGGCTGCATCATCCCAAATACTTGGCGTCTTCGCGGGCGTTGAGTTCACGGGCACTGATGGCAGACGTCGCGTCGGCAATTTTTGGGAAGGTGGACAGGTGGGGACAGAAATTGTCGCCTACTACGTCGGCGACCCATTAATGGTGTATGAAATCCAAGGCGACGGTCCTGTTCTGCAGGCCAACGTCGGCGACATGGGTGATTACACTGCACTCGCTGGAAATACCACAACCGGTCTGTCTAGCGTCGCGCTGGACGTATCCTCACTGGCTAACGCTCAAGCACAACTTCGTGTGGTTGGCGTTAATCCTGCGGCTGATAATGTAGTTGGTGACGATTTCACCATCGCACAGGTTCAGATCGCTGAGCATGCGTATCAGCTCAACGCTGTCGTTAAGGCTTAATCGGTTCAACTAACAGGAGACTAAGTTATGGCTGTCCCAATGAGGTCAACCGACTTTAGGTCCATTGTTGAGCCAATCCTCAATGAGACCTTTGACGGTATTTACAACCAACGCGCCGATGAATGGAAAGGCGTCTTCAAAGATCGGAAGGGCACCCCCCGTTCGTATCACGAAGAGCCGGTCCTGTTCGGTTTCAACGCTGCGCCGGAAATGCCTGATGGCACTCCGGTCACGTTCGACGCAGGCGGAGTGCTGTTCATTCAGCGTTACGTCTACAAGGTTTTTGGCTTGGCGTTCGCGCTGACCAAGGTCTTGGTCGAAGATGGCGATCACATCCGCATCGGAAGAATCTATTCCGAGCATCTCGCTCAGTCGATGATCGAGACGAAGGAAACACTGTGTGCGAACATCCTTAACCGGGCGTTCAACGGTGCTTTCGTCGGGGGTGATGGCGTAGCACTCAACGTGACCAACCATCCGATTGCACCGGGAGGTACAGCGGGTGGTGTGTTCTCGAATCTGTTAACGACTGCTGCGGCTCTGTCGCAAACGTCACTTGAGCAACAGCTCATTCAGATTCGCAATGCTGTGGACAATAACGGCAAGCGAATCCGACTGACGCCGCTCAAGATCGTTACGGGTCCGAGTCAGGTCTTCCAAGCTGAAGTCCTCTTGAAGTCTGTCCTGCGTGCAGGAACGGCTAACAATGACATCAACCCGATTATGTCCATGGGGCTTCTGTCTCAAGGGCAGGCGAACCTGTCGCGTATCACCTCGACGACTGCATGGTGGGTCCAGACGGATGCACCTCGTGGTCTGCAGATGATGATGCGTCGCGGGCTCGAAAAGTCGATGGAAGGCGACTTCGAGACCGACTCGATGCGGTACAAGTCCACCGAGCGTTACATTCCGGACTGGACTGATCCGCGAGCTGTTTTCGGTACTCCGGGACTCTGAACGAGGGTTCTTTTCTACGTCATGGTGGAGCCCGGAGAATTGGGCTCCACCTTTCCTAGCTTAATCAGGAGTTAGACATGCCTTTGAATATTGAAGTAACACAATTTCCGAATGGTGTCGGTACCGCTAAAGACAACAGCGTACTGAATGCTATTCCTCTTCCCGGTCCCATTGCTGCACTGAGTGTCGAAGATTTCGGTCAAGACACAGGCATTGCAGATTGGACTGATCTTGCAATTGGTGCGGGGGTGGCTGGCGACGTATTCCCTCTTGGCGCTAACGGTGTCCTTCAGCAGGTTTCTGCTGGTGCAGCGACTGATGGAAATAAACTTTCCATACAACTCGCTGGCGCGGATACCTTCGGGATCGCAGTCGGTCAGGAAGCGTGGTTCGGAATTCGCTTCAGAATTAGCGACGCGCTCAACACCATCCTTCTCTTTGGCTTCACCCCTGCGGCTGCGACAGCTTCTGCAGCAGACGGTGTCTTCCTACGCAGTGACGACCTTACCAGTGAATTGATCCTCCTCTCTGTCAACAGTGGTGCAGGCAACTCGCAGGTCAGTCTCGGTACGCTCGAAGATGACACGTGGTACGAAGCAGCGTTCTACTGGGACGGCATCGACAAGGTCTCTGGTCAGTTCAGTGGACCTGACGGTGTCATCGGTGGTGGTGGAACCATCATACCGGGTGCGAACCTACCGGCGCTTGGATTGAATCCGGGCTTCCTCTTCTCTGATGGTGCGGATGCCGCAGCGAAGACATTGGACGTTGACTGGGTTCTCTTCGGAGGCTCTCGCTAACAGGGAGGGCTCGCCATGAGACCTATTGTTCAAACGCGGCAACTTGCCGCTGCCGTTGCTAATGGCATCGCTCAGGACCAGCAGTTAGGAGCTGCTGGTGACCTGACGCTCGACGGATCGCTTGTCGATTCGGATGGTGTTGCACAGCTTGGCGCTCAACGACAAGTAGCGTTCGAGTCGGCTGGCAACATCGCGACCGTAGTCTTCACGATTACGGGTACCGATGATCAGGGGCAAACGATCAGCGAGACCGTTACCGGCATCAACGCCAGTACCGAGTTGACCCTGCTCAACTACGCGACTGTGACGCAGATTTCTGCGGACATAGCGTTCGCTTCAGACGTGGAAGTTGGGACGACCGGAGTCGGAGCTTCTTCGGTAGTTCCCCTCGATCAGTACATCTCTCCGTTCAACGTGAGTCTCGGTGTCATCATAACTGGAACGGTAGACGTTACTGTCGAGTACACGTTCGACGATATATTCGGTGACGCTCCCGGACCTTTCAGTTGGACGGATCATCCGGATCTTACCAACGTCGCAGCTGACGCAGATGGAACGTTCATCTCACCTGTCAGCGCCTGTAGATTGCTGACCAACTCTGGTGTTGGTGAGGCAGTCCTGAGGATAGTTCAAGCCGGTCTCACCTAATGGGTGATGCAATCGCAAGAGGAGTGGTGACCGATCCTTTGGTCACCAGTTCCCCTGCGACTCAAGGTATTACGTCGGGAACGGTCGTCGGACCTCCGGGTGGAGTTACTCCTCCGCCCTCCGTGGTCAGTCAGCCCGCGAGTGCGTATGAAGTCAAGCAGTCTGCTGCTAATCCAGAGGGTCTTAGTGGCAGCATCAGATACGACTGGGACTTCAAGTCCGACGGGACGAAGGCGTATACGTGGCGCAACGGCACAATATCCTCTAACAGTTTCAGGGAGTACGACATAGCTACTCCGTGGAGCATTCTTGGTGCTGATTGGTCATTTGTATCAAGTACGTTGATCAGTGGAGCTAATACCAGAACATTCCAGTGGTCTCCTGACGGTACGATTTTGTGTACGCTCAGTCGATGGTTCAGTTCGAACTACCGACTCATCAATTACGATCAATCAGCTACTCCGTGGGCGTCAGCAGTTCTTGGCGCAGCTACGGTTGCAACGAACATATCAACAAGTTCGTTCGGTTTGAGATGGAGACCCGACGGACTCGTAGTCTACGTAGATCACAATGCCGGTTTTATTGATGCACTGACTGTCGGTGTCGCGTTCGATGCTTCGACCGTTGTCACGACGCCACTGTACACTTTCAATTCGCAAACTGATGCGGGCGCTCGTAGCGCGGAGATGGCTTTTTCGGCCAATGGCGACAGGCTCTACTCCGTCACTGCCGCAAACTTCTTGTGTTCGTGGGATCTTGCAACACCGTACGACCTAACGACGGCATCAAACTTCAGTCTCGGCGTCAGCGTGGTTCTTCCGACACCCCTGCAAGTTCCGAGGGGCATAATCTATAGAAACGACACCGGAGACATTTTCCTAGAGCGTGATCAAAGTAGCCAGAACGTCAGGTGCTGGAAAACTAAGATACCCTCTACTGATACTCTTCTCATTGATGACGGTGGCGACGCTCTACTCATTGATGACGCTACTTCAGACAATCGACTCATAGAGGATTAGCACATGGCTAACTCAACTATCCCTAATTTAAATGCTGTCACAGTTCCGGCGCTCACCGATCTGTTCGGTGTTCGTCAGAGTGGCGACACGCGAGACAAAAAATTAACGGCTTCGCAGCTGTTATCTCTTGGAGGAGACGTATCTAAAGTCGGCACTCCTGTCAACAACCAGATCGGTGTGTGGACTGGCGACGGTACGATTGAAGGAGTCTCTGAACTTACTTATACCGGGGTTGACTTTATTCTCGGCTTTAACACGGGCCGCATCAAAGGAAGCAACACCAATGCTGGAGCGATTCTAAACGAAGCGTCTTCGCTTGGTAATCCGACGCTGGTTCCTAATACCGCAGATTCCCAGACAGGTATTGGAGGAACAGCAAATAATCTTGGAGTTATTGTCCGGGGCGTTGCCGGGACACGGTGGCAGCACTCTACCGCTGGTGGTGGAGAGGTTCGACAGTTCCAAGACCTTACTACCGGCATCGTTGCGTCTACGACGCAGACTCAGGGCAACGGTTTGGTCAATGGTGCTGCGTTTACCGAAGTTACGACAGTAGCAAATCCGGATGACGTCATCACGTTGCACAACACTGGTGCCGCAGAATACTGGACTACCATCATTAACACTGGCGCAAATCGTTTGCAGATTTTCCCGCCGGTCGGTGATGCGATTTTACCGGGCATCGTGAATGCGTCGATAACACTTGACGTGAATAAAGCGGTGACGCTCTACACTCTCGACGGGACTAACTGGATCAGGCTGGTTGACCCTGCCGGTGCAGGTGGTGGCGACGTAACGAAAGTTGGTACTCCTGCGAATAATCAGCTAGGTGTATGGACAGGTGACGGCACGATAGAAGGCGACTCTGGTCTTACATGGGACGGATCAGTATTAACATCCACAGGTTCAATACAGATAGCTGGTGGTACTCCCGGCGCAGCCGCATACAGCTTCGCTGGTGATGGCAACACTGGTGTCTACAGTCCAGCAGTCGGTGTAGTTGGCTTCACGGCTGATGGTCAGTTTGGCTTCAAGATAGTCGAGACTGCTGGTCAACTAGCATACGACGTTCATACCGCAGGTGGCTTGAGTGCAAGTACCACGCAAACCCAAGGTCAAAACCCTGTCGAACGCTCATACGGTATCTACACTGTTGTCGCCAACGAAGGTGACACCGTTACGTTACCAGCAGTTTTCGCCTTAGGCAGAGTAGTCCACTTTAAGAACGATGGCGCGAACGGTATGCAGATATTCCCTGCGTCAGGCGACACGATTACGGGTGAGGCTGTGAATGCCTCAATAACATTACCCTCTGGTACTTGGGTAACATTCATAGGTACTACAGCCAACTCAGTTTGGGGCATACTTTCTACTGGCGGTGGTGTAATCGGTGGAGGAGGAGGCGGAGGAGATGTAACGAAGGTCGGAACGCCAGTAAATAATCAACTTGGCATCTGGACAGGTGACGGCACACTTGAAGGGACTGACCAGTTTACTTTAGTGAGCGATCTTCTCCGAAGCGGAGTGGGCAATGGACCCGGAATGCGGAACATCGCATCAACGAGCGGGACTGTTCCCAGTCTTCTCCCCAGACATGGTGACCCGGATACAGGTGTCTCTAATGCGGGAGATGATCGAATTGCGCTGACCGCAGGCGGAGTGATGGCTCTCCGTGCCATTGAAGCCTCTGCCTCGATCTCTGTCATTGATCTCTTTGGTCCGACTGTCGTCACTGGAAGAATCAGAGTATCTACCGGTACAGGTCCCGCAATGCAGGACGAGGCTGTATCGGGTACAAATCCGACACTGACTCCGAACCTATCAGACGATGATTCAGGCATAGGTCAGAATGCAGTTGATCAAGTCTCGATCATTGCGGGTGGTGCTGAAGGCTTCCGCGTAACAGAGGCAGCTGCGGTGATCACCAATACGATTTTCGGTAACTTGGTAGCGAACGGCGGAGCTGGCGCAGGACCCATGATGAAGAACGAAGGTCCGAGTTCAACGAACCCAACATTTGTTCCGAACCAAGCCGATCCTGATACAGGTCTCGGACGTGATGCTGTTGACAGTCTCTCACTGATTGCTGGTGGCGTAGGCTGTCTGCGCGTAAGAGAGATAGGCGGTGCACGGGCAGTCGGTTTCTATACAACTACACCAATCGTACAACAGACCGGCGTTGCAGTCACTGCCGGTGCAATTCACGCAGCTCTCGTTGCACTGGGACTGATTACTGCTTAACAGGAGAAAGAAGATGGGAACATGGGATGATTTATACTCAGACGGTGAACGTCTAGGCTTCAAGAAAGGTGGCGCGGTCAAGAAGACGGGTCAGGGCACGATGAAAACCAGCAAACAGAACTCCATGGATCATGGCAATCAACCGGCTAAGAAAGGGACGAGCCAGCAAGAGATCGAAGCTGGTGGTACTCCGAAGCTTCGTCCTGGATACAAGAAGGGTGGCAGGTCTGCTAAGAAAGGCCAGGAGAAGATGGCTGAGAAAGGGAAGAGCGAACTGAAGAAAACTCTTGGCGCTACAGCTGGTGAGAAGGAAATGAAAAGAGCAAGAAAAGTAAAGAGACGGTAGGAGCTACTAATGCCAACGTCAGGAACAGTCGCTACAACCGTCTTCAAAACTCGGAAGGTTATTGACCACGCCTTTCGACGTTGCAAGATGGTGCCTCAGCAGATTACGAGTGAACATCTCGATACTGCTTTAGATCTGTTGTTTCTTGAATTGTCTGCTTTAGGCAATCGAGGTATCCCACTGTGGACTATTGAAAGAATCTTGTTGCCTATCTACTGGCGCACTGCCCAGGTTCCTACTCCTGCAGGGACTATTGATGTCTTCAATGTTAACCTGAGGGAGAATCAAAGGCTCAGTGGGGCTAACACTGCAAGCGAGGGTACTGCTGACAATGCGTTCGATGCAGACCTCGACACGGCTTGCACTCAGGTTACTCCCGCCGGTAATATCACGATGGAGCTGGTGTCGGCCAATACCGTGCCGATCTATGGCATCTTGCCTAACGTCACAGGTACTTGGGACATCACCCTGCAATACTCAGATGATGGCATCACGTACACAGATATCTTCACCGAGGCTGCGTTGGACGTTGTAGCAGGGGAATGGTTCTGGAGAGACGTTGAGGGAGTGGGAAATCATCAGTTCTGGCGCCTTCAAGCCAACGGACTGACTGTCCTGGACGTGACAGAACTTGTTTTCCAGAACACGCCGCAAGAGATTCCTTTTTATCAGCTTAACCGAACGGACTATAGCAACCTTCCGAACAAGACGAGGACAGGGAGACCTACTCAGTTCTGGTATGACAAGACCCGACAGCGACCTGAGTTGGTTATTTGGCCTAATCCTGACATCCAATTCACGTTTTCTCAGATCACCGGGTTCCTTCATCGACAGATTCAGGACGTTGGAACCATGCAAATGGAGTTGGAGTTCCCTCAGAGGTGGTATTTAGCTATCGTTCTGCAGCTTGCGAAGCACTTATGCAAGGAAGTCAAGGAAATTCAGCCCGAAGTCATCCCAATAGTCGAGAGTGATGCGGCTTGGGAGCTCAAAAGAGCTTGGGATGGTGAAGGTGATGGCTCAGATGCTTTCTTTAGACCCAACATCAGACCTTATACGGCTTAATCATGTCTATTTGGCTCGACCCAACAGGCAAATCGAACTTCGGAATAGGAATCTGTGACCGATGTAGTCGCAAATTCTCTCTGACAGAGCTTTATTCGGACCCAAACACTCCTGGACTCAAAGTTTGCGAGGATGATATTGATGAATATGATCCTTACCGACTTCCAGCGCGCAAAACAGAGAATATTGTCCTCCGCTTCGTGCGGCCTGACGTACCCCTGACTGATTTAGAGATTGGAGCAGTTTCTCCAGCCTTCGGATTGTTCGGTGTACGGGTTGCCATCGGCAGCATCAACCCTCGAATCACAGAAGATGGCAGTATTCGAGTAATGGAAGATCCATATCAGTTAAACGAACCTCTAGGACCGTGATATGCCTAATGTAAGAATCTCAGATCTACCTCCCGCGACTCTTCCACTTGCTGGGACAGAGATCCTAGAAATCACTCAACAGGACCTTAGTCGTAAGGTTGCTGTCACTGACATCAGTTCTGCTCTAGGACTGGATGCGTCGTTTGTTACGGTTACTCCAAACGCAGTTCTTCCGAATGAGCGACTCCTGACTGCTGGTACTGGCATAAGTATCGTTGATAGCGGTCCTGGTCTTCCTATCACAGTCGCAGCAACGAGCGGTGGTCTCTCTGGATTGGGTGAATGGAGAGCTCGCACGGAGACGGTGACTCCTCCCGCCAGTGGGCAGATCAGGTTTAACAACGCTGACCCTGAACTAGCAACTGAGTTATACATCTCTGAGACGAATGATGGCAGTACAGATGTAGGAGCATTCCTTGCTCTGTTGACTGCAGGTTCCCTTATCTACATACAAGAAAAGGCGGACTCCGCCAACTTCATTCTCGTGGAGGTTGGGTCCAACACCGACAGCGGAACTTTTGTAACGATTGGCATTGCCAACATAATTCAACAGGGCGCAGCACTCTCTCAAAACACTCGCGTGATTCTTGTCATCAATATCTCAGGTGGCGTAAGTACTAATGTCGTCGCTGGAACCGTTGATGGTCAGCAGCTGATCTGGGATGTCGGCAACAACCAGTATGAACCAGTTAATGATGCAATTCTTCGAATCAACCCGGCAGCACCGCCTACGTCTCCATTAGGGAGAATATCGGCTGCTGGCTTTAATACGACCGATGTTCGCAAGTCTTTCATACACATGAACGTGGGAGCATCGGTTGGAACAGTTTGGTCTACCGATAGGAATGGAGGCACTCCCGCAGGTTTCTACGGCAGGTCTTCTTTTAACTTCAGTCCAGAGCATGATTGGGGGTATTGGGAGTCTCCCGGAAGTCAGACTGGCGTTCCGATCTTCTCAATAACTGAAGACTCAGAGTTTATCTTTAAGTTCTCTTCGTTCTACGATGAAAGAGCAGCAGCATTGTCGAGCGTCGCTGCTCGTGGCCAGCTTTGGGTACGCAATGATGTACCGAATGTTCTAGTCTACACCAACGATGCAGGAACTGACTTCGATCTTAATGGCATTCTGCCAGTAGGCACGGTAGATGGTGCAGGTCTCTTCTGGGATGTTGGCAATACTGCTTGGGAAGAACGTCCTCAGTTCACCTACGAAGAACAGGTTGATCTCGGGAACGGGACTGGCAACTGGCTCACCATAACCAACTCGGTAGCCAACAGAACCGGCATCCGCCTCTTGGTCCCCGGCATTGAAGACTTCACTATCTATGCTGATGACACAGACTTCACTACTCATATCGTCACTCAGGCGATTGAGGTCTCAGCGCCTAGCGGTACGAATTTCCTTCACACGTTACGAGCGGTCCAGCTTGCGAATAATTACATTGAACTCGGTGCCTCAGGTCCTAACAAACAAATCTCCACAGGTTCTCTCGGTGGTGATTTACAAATCCTCGCTGGCAACGGGTCGGATGATCTGGTTCTGGTGTTCGGTACGAGCCTGTTCATGGAAGAAAAGACAACTGCTCGTGCTTCTACTGCCGCTCGTGGTCAGTTCTGGGTGCGTGACGATATTCCCAACGTACCTGTGTTCACAGACGACGCTGGTACTGACTTCGTCTTGAACACTCCCGCTGGTGATGTATTCAAGGTTGGTACTCCAGTTGACAATCAGGTTGGAGTATGGACTGGTGACGGGACTCTTGAAGGAACTGCGAATTTCACGTATGACAACGGCACTAAGACCTTCGGACTCGGTGCTGGTTCTACGTTCTTCACCGGGTCTAGCACCTACTTTTTCCAAGATGGCAACCTGTCATTGGATGGTGAGAGTACGATCATTCCCGTCATAAGTATCATCCAAGGCGGAATCAATAATCAAAGTCTAGCTCTTACTCCGACAGCTATGACGTTTGGTCATGGTGCTGGTGGTCTCGTATTTAACGTCAGCGGTAACTTAGCGCGCTGGGAATTTGAGACTGCTGTGAGAGTAACCAATGCCTCCGGTACGGATTGGATAGAGCAGGATCACGATGGTACGGATTACAATCTCACAGCCGTCAATACAGCCGACATCAATATCACTGGTCTCTCTGGTCGAATTCTGCAGGGTGCGGAGACTTTGGCATTCGTCTCCGAGCTTCCAGTTCTCAACGATGCTGTTCAGGCTCGACGCACGACCGGCTACGTTCTCACCACAGCTTTCGTGGACGTTACACTCGACACAACTGATGTTGAAACTGACGCTGCCGTGTTGAATCACGATCTTGTTACTAATACTGACAACATCATTGCTGTCGTAGCCGGAACTTATCACGTCAGTTATCAGTTCGACATAATCAACTCCTCTGTTGTAAATACAATAATCGAAGCAGAGGCAAGAGTGCGATTGAATGATGCCGGTACTGGTATTCCCGGCTCATTAGCTGGCACCATGAATATGCGGAACCATGGAACTCAATTGCCTACTCACTTAACTTGCGACTTTATTGTTACTCTGGCCGCGACTGATTTCATCACGTTGCAGGTTCAGAAGATTGAGTTGGACGACAGTCAGACGTACACAATCAATGAAGTATCAGTTAAAGCAACGAGGTTACTCTAATGGCAAAAGTAGTTGTAACGAATACGCAGGACTGGCGGAAGATTGCCGAGATGGCAGGCGGAGACCCACTCCTCATCATGTTTGATCCTGCTACCAGCGAATTGGAAGTGGACGATGTTACTCAGGCCGCGCTCGATACGGCTCACGCGGCATACGTGGCAGATCAGGCGAATATAGATGCCGCAACTGCGCAGACGATAACTGTTGCAAATCGCGGTCTTGCAGAAGATCTTCCTGACAGATCAGCGCAAGATGGAATGAGCGCTCGTTCGATTATCGAGATATTTAACAAGCGAGACAACTTCTTAACGACACGCATCATCGAGTTACAAGCTGCGATGGATGCGATGAAGGCATCCGTTGGAGCAGCAGATGCTATACGAGCCGCAATCCCGGCGAACTTCTTACCCACAACAACGCGCCCACGGAATGACGCGATTCAAGACT
>Ga0255055_10002363_pt1 | contig 13354 bp, 8 predicted proteins | sample JV7_2_27_MG_FD_188633 | JGI IMG/M metagenome (GOLD analysis project Ga0255055, IMG submission 188633) | Seawater microbial communities from Jervis Inlet, British Columbia, Canada - JV7_2_27 | ecosystem: Environmental > Aquatic > Marine > Inlet | place: Canada: British Columbia | collected...
TGGAATGCGGGTGGTCTGGCTCCCCAAACAGGACTCGAACTGACGACCCGGTGGTTAACAGGCGTCGACCGGCGGTCGCAACCCACCAAAGTAGCCTACTCTTCGCTGCCTCGGCCGCCGTTCGCTGCCGTTGGTCTAGGAACGCCAGCAGAAGGCGATGGTGCTTCGCCACTTCCAGATAGGCGGCATCGTATGCCGCGATTCCGCGTTCGATCGTCAACTCGTACAACCGAGCCATCGTCTGGGTGTCGTCCTGTCTCGGTCGGTCGAGTAAGCCGGGTAGGGATACACTCCAGCGGTTGGGGGACGTAATTGACATAGCGTGTTTATGTCGGACATTGGCGGGGCTTGACATGGCGGGGCTGCCCTACCTCGAGGCAGAGACCCAGGGGTGCTCCTCCACATTGATCGGAACCGCAGGAGTCTTGCCGCGGGATCGTTCGACAAGTCTCCCGCTGATCCGTCGTCGAGTTCCGGGTGGCGTTCGGCGGCACCATCTCGACAAGAGACACCTGATCGTCGGTGAGCCTACTTCTTCCTCAACAGCGGTATCATCGTCGGGAATCTCATGAATCCGTCGAGGTGCCCGTGAAGCCACTCCACCAATGGTCCACGTCTCATCTGGTGATCGGGATCGCCATCGTCGCGGTGGCGATCGTTATCGTCCTTGAACTCGCGGAGCGGGTGTTCGCGCCGGACGAACCTGTCCGAGCGGAATCGACGCCCGAGGAGCCCGCGCGGCGCCAGCCACTCGAGGTCGAGGTGTTCATCGATGACGAGGACAGGGTGGTGGTGGAGACCGCGGACCACCAGCGAACGCGTGTCGGGACCGATGGAGATACGGCCGCCGCCGAGGCCCTCGCAGACTGCATCCGCGAGGAGATCGATCGCATTTCGCAGGAACCGTTCTCGGACGAGGATCGCGGCGAGGAAACACTCATCATGTTCGGCCTGCGCATCCAGGGTCACGGATCCGACCCACGGGTCAAACGCGGCGGCCAGTCGAGGCTATCCGCAACCTCGCGCACGATATCCCGGGGCATGCCGAAGTGCTCGACCACAGCGTCGACCAGCGCTGCGCGATCCGGAATCGACTCCAAGGAGTAGGTGTCGCCTCGCGCCCTTACGAGCTGATCCTTCAGAAGCTCGACGTTGCCGTCATCGAGGAAGCGCGAGATCCGCAACTGTGTCATGAAGTTCGCCGTGGGGCGGTACGAGTCGAGAACAACCTCCCGGAAGAACGCGAGATCCCTCGGCGTCGGTTTCGCGAGATAGCCGTGAATCTCCCGCCCCTCGCGATGGTGCTCCATCTGCGAGCGACCCTGGCCGTCCTGGGGCTGTAGAACGTACCGGTCCCTGCCAAGTCGAATCGTCATCGGTTCTTCGCGATCCCGCGGCATCGGCTCGTAGAAAGGGGCACCGTAGCCGACGTCGACCAGGTATTCGCGGTCCTCGAGCCGAACGATCACCACGGCGTGAACGTCGGCACCGCTCACCATGTCCGCCCCGCAATACGTTGCATCGAACTCTACGAAACGCAGCAGCGAGGCGAGATGGTGGTTGTTCGAGTAACAGGTGCCGCCGAACCGACACTGATCTATGCCGTCCAGGTAGAGGTCGAGTTCGGGGACGCCCTTGAAATGCCGCGACCGGGCGAGATACAGCTTGGAAACGTTCTCGAAAGGCACCCGAGTCAACTGCGCGCGCACCAGGCGCCGCAAGGTGTCGAGGTCCGGTCTTGCGTCGGCGACACCGAGGATGCTCAGATATCGTTCGAACTCGTCATCACGCGCCACTTCGGGTCCCCGGAGGAAAACTACGATATCCCTGAACGAGGAGCACTTCCGGAAGTTGGAGCGAACCTACCTGGCCGCTCCCACCAACCAATACTACAAGACGCGGGCTCGACTAGAATGATCGGCGGTGCGCCGATGATTCTCCGCGAAGAGCTGTGCAAGATCGTCGATCCCGAGCGGGTGCTCACCCGCCGGATCGATCGTATCGCGTTCGCCAACGACGCGAGCGTCTACCGCCTCGTCCCGCGCGCGGTCGTCCTGCCGGAGACGATCGACGAGATCCGGGCACTGTTCCGTTTCAGCCGCGAACACGGCGTCCCGCTGACCTTCCGCGCCGCGGGGACGAGCCTGTCGGGTCAGGCCGTCACCGACGGCATCCTGGTCGTCCTCTCGCGCCACTGGCGCGGCGTACGCGTCGAGGATGGCGGCAAGCGCGTGTGGGTCCAGCCGGGCATCATCGGCGGCGTCGTCAACCAGCACCTGCAGCCGTTCGGCACGAAGATCGGCCCCGACCCTGCATCGATCAACGCCTGCATGATGGGCGGCATCCTGGCCAACAACTCGAGCGGCATGTGCTGCGGCGTCGTGCAGAACGCCTACCACACGCTGCATTCGATTCGGTTCGTGCTGCCCAACGGCCTGGTCGTCGACACCGGCCGGCCGGATGCCGACCAAGATCTGCGTCGCGAGGCACCGGGCCTCGCGGAAGGCTTGCTGGAACTCCGGGAGCGCGTGACGAACAACGCGGCGCTACGAGAGCGGATCCGCGCCAAGTACAAGATGAAGAACACGACCGGCTATTCGCTGAACGCCTTCATCGACTTCGAGCGGCCGGTCGACATCCTGGCTCACCTGATGATCGGCTCGGAGGGCACGCTGGGCTTCATCTCCGAGGCCGTGCTCGACACGGTGCCGGACCACGCGCTGAAATACACGGGCCTGCTGTTTTTCGACGATGTCCCGAGCGCCTGCGCGTCGATCGCCGCGCTGCGCGAGTCGGGGGCTCGGGCGCTGGAGCTGATGGACCGCGCCTCGCTGCGCTCGATCGCCGACCAGCCCGGCGTCCCCGGCGCAATCCGCGGCCTACCGTCGCGGGCCGCGGCGCTGCTGGTCGAGTATCAGTGCGAGGACGACGGCGAGCTAGAGCGGCGCACGAGCGACTGCCGCGACCTTCTGCCTTCCCTGCACCTGCTGCACGAGCCCGACTTCACGAGAGACGCCGACCGGCAGGCGGCGCTGTGGCGTGTGCGCAAGGGACTGATTCCATCGGTCGGCGCGATGCGCCGGCGCGGCACCTCGTTCATTCTCGAAGACGTCGTCTTCCCCATCCCGCGCCTGTCGGACGGCGTCTCCGATCTCCAGTCGCTGTTCGCCGAGTTCGGCTACGACGACGCGATCGTCTTCGGCCACGCCAAGGACGGCAACCTGCACTTCGTGCTGATCCAGGCCTTCGACGATCCCGCGGACGTCGAACGCTACGATCGCTTCATGCAGGCCCTCTCCGACGTCGTCGTCGGCCGCTACGACGGGGCGCTGAAGGCCGAGCACGGGACCGGCCGCAACATGGCTCCGTTCGTGACCTCGGAGTGGGGAAACGAGGCCTACGCGATCATGCGAGAGCTCAAACGGTTGGTCGACCCGGACGGCCTGCTCAACCCCGGCGTCATCCTCAACGACGATCCGCGCGCCCACGTGACGCATCTGAAGGGGTTGTCTACCGTCGAGGAAGAAATCGACCAGTGCATCGAGTGCGGGTTCTGCGAGCGCATGTGCCCCAGCCGCGACCTGACCCTGACACCCAGACAGCGCATCGTCGTTCGGCGCGAGATGGCGCGTCTGCGCGCGGAAGAGCCCGGCGCCGCGGCGCTGCGCGAGCTCGAGGCCGATTACGGCTACGACTCCCTGGACACCTGCGCCGCGGACGGCATGTGCGCCCTGGCCTGCCCGGTGGGCATCGACACCGGAAGCCTGGTCAAGCGGCTGCGCTCGGAATCGCACGGGCGGGTGGCCGAGGAGTACGCCGCCCGGCTCGCGGAGCGGATGGCCTGGTTCGAGCCGTGGGCTCGTCTGGGCCTGCGCGTCGGCCGACTGTTCGATCGTCGCCTACCGCGCGCGGCTCGAGGCGATCTGCCGCGCACGACGAAACACGATGCACGCGCCGTTTACTTCCCGAGCTGTGTCTCCCGCATCGTGGGTCCGCACGACGGTGCCGGAGAAGCCTCGGTCGTCGAACTGCTCGCGCGTGTCGCCGAACGTGCCGGTGCGCCGGTCTGGATCCCCGACGACGTGCCGGGGACCTGTTGCGGGATGCCCTTCTCGTCAAAAGGCTTTCGCACCGCCCACGACGACGCCGTCAATCGCGCCGTCGAGAGCATGTGGCGCTGGTCGAACGAGGGCGAGTTGCCGGTCGTCCTCGACACGAGCCCCTGCGCCTTCACCCTGAAGCAGGCCCGTCCCGAGCTCAATCTGATCAACCGCGTGCGCTTCGACTCGTTGACCATCCTCGACGGAATCGAGCTTGCCGAGCGGCTGCTGGCCAATGGCCTGAAGCCCGTACGCAGGAAGGGCTCGGTCGTGCTCCACCCCGTCTGCTCGGTGCACAAGATGGAGCTGGTCGACAGGCTCGAGGCCGTCGCACGCGCCTGCGCCGAGGATGTCCTGGTACCGATCGACGCCGGTTGCTGCGGCTTCGCCGGCGACCGCGGTTTCAGGCATCCGGAGTTGACCGCCGCTGCGCTGCGCGGAGAGGCCTCGGAAGTCCTGACCGGCGAGCACGACGGCTACTACAGCAGCAGCCGCACCTGCGAGATCGGTCTGTCGCGCGCGACCGGCAGGTCCTATCGCAGCCTCTGGTCGCTCCTCGACGACGTCACGCGCTGACCACGTACTTCGGTGTGACGACTTCTCAGAAAGATCCTTCGTCGGCCTCGAGGGACCAGATGTCCCCGCGCACCTCTTCGATCGTGCACACGATGCGACGTCCGTCGCGCGAGACGTCGAAGGTGCCGAGGAAAACCGATTCGCCGAGTATCAGCGGATCGTGCAAGCTGGAGACCGCACCGTCCTTCAGATCGACACGCCGGATCTCGCGCAGGCGCCCTCCCCACGAACCGCTGACCCACAGCGCCTGACCTCCGGGGTTCCAGCGAACGAACAGAGCCTCCGCGCCGGTGGTGATCTGCCGGGGCGAAACGCTGCCGTCGGCGTTCAGGATCACGACCTCCGTGCCGCTCTCCCGCGCCGTGAGATAGGCGAGACGCCGTCCGTCGGGTGACCAAGCCGGATAGAGATCGGTGGTCTCCCCGAATGTGAGCTGCCTCGCCTCGCCCTGCCTGGCGCCGTTCGCGACGGGAGCCACCCAGAGATGATCGCGACCGTCCCGGTCCGAGACGAACGCGAGCGTCTCGCCGTCGGGGGACCAGGCGGGATGGAGATCGATGGCCGGATGATCGGTGAAACGCCGCGGCTCTCCGCCCTGTGTCGGGATGATCCAGATGTCTCGTTGCCGGTCCAGGACCCTGGCGTAGGCGAGCCAGTCGCCATCCGGCGAGATCGTCTTGGTCGAGGCGCTTCCGGGATGATCGGTGAGTCTTTGCGGCGCTCCCACCGGGCGGCCGTCGGTCAGCTTCTGCACCCAGAGATCGAACCCGTCTTCCCGGTCCGAGCTGAAGACGATCTTGCTCCCGTCGGGCGCGAAGACGGGCGAGATCTCTCTGTCCGGGCCCGGGACGCGCGTGCGCTGACGCGTTTCCAGATCGATGATCTCCAGATCCGTGTTGAACCAGTAAGTCGAGTAGGCGATGCGCCGTCCGTTTTGCGAAATGGTCGGTTGGGACTCGGGCCCCGTGCCCAGCGTCAGTCGGACAGGAACGCCCGAGTCGACGTCGACACGCCACAGCGCCAGGTTCCCCTCTCGAAACGCGTCGAAAAAGACGTGCCTCCCGTGTGGGCACCAGACGGGATAGCGATCGGTCTCTTGGTGCTCCGTCAGGCGCCGGGCCTCGCCACCGGTGGACGGAACGACCCACAGATCTTTGAAATCGTTGTAGCTGAGAGAGCGCCCGTCGGGAGACCAGACGGGATGGACGTGGTCCAACATACCGTCGTCACCGTCGGTGACGAAAACCGCACGCGCCGCATCGTCGAGCGGCGCAACGGCGATACGATAGTGGTCCTCGGCTCCGATACGGGCGAAGGCGATACGGGTCCCGTCGGGCGAGATCGCCGGGTCGATCGCAGCCGGAACCAGGTGTACGGCCGCACCGCCCAGACGCGGCACCTTCCAGATCGACTCGGCGCCGTTCCGCTCCGAAACGAACGCGATGGCGCTGCCGTCGGGAAACCAGGCCGGAGCGGATTCCGTCGTCGGCTCCTCGGTCAGCTGCAGAGCGTCGCCTCCGCGAGCGTCAGAGACCCACAGATCGGGGTTTCCGCTCTTGTTGGAGACGTAGGCCACGAGATCGCCGTCCGGGGAGAGCGCCGGGTCTTTCTCCCAACCGGGATCGCTCGTGATCTGGCGCGGCGTCCACGGGGGAAGGCGGTTGGCGAACTGATTTTCCAGCCAGGGCAGGCCCCAGATCAGCGCGACCGCGAGAAACAGGGCCGCAGTCATGATGCCGAGCGCCACGCGAAGGCGACGGCTCCCGGGGATCGTCGCCCGTTCGCCGGAACCGGGAGCGTGCAGCCCCGAGCTCGACTCGTGATCGGTCTTTAGCTCTTCCAACTCGTTGCGCAATCCTTTTGCCGTCTGGTAACGACGCTCGGGATCCTTCTGCAGGCAGTGGCGGATGATGCGACCGAGATCGATCGGCAGGTCGGGCTTCAGATCAGTCACCGACTGCGGCGATTCGCGTCGGATCGTGGCCATCAGGTCTTCGTGGGAACCGCCGCGGAACGGGCGTTGCCCCGTGGCCATCTCGTAGAAGATCACGCCGAGCGAGAACAGGTCCGAACGGTGATCGACAGAACCGCCTTCAACCTGTTCGGGCGACATGTAGGGAATCGTGCCGACCATCGCGCCCGTCTGGGTCAGCGCCGTCGACTGTGCTACTTCGTCCGACAGGCGCTCCTCGACGACCTCGTGATGAAGCTTGGCCAGACCGAAATCCAGGATCTTGATGCGTCCCTCGGCGGTGATCATGATGTTGGCCGGCTTGAGGTCGCGGTGCGTGATCCCCTGCTCGTGGGCGGCGCTGACGGCGTCGGCGATCGGAACGGCGTAGTCCAGGAATGCCTCCAGCGGCATACCCTGCCTGGAGATGCGCCTCGACAACGGTTCGCCCCGGACGAACTCCATCGTCAGGTAGTGGACGTCGCCTTCCGACTCGACCGTGTGCACCGTGACGATACTGGGATGGCTGAGGGCGGCGAGGGCCTTGGCCTCTCGCTCGAAGCGCCGAAGACGCTTCGGATTCGCGGTCATCTCGGGTGGTAGAACCTTGAGCGCCACGCTGCGCCCGAGCGAGACCTGCGTCGCCTCGTAGACGATGCCCATGGAGCCGCGGCCAATCTCACGGACGATCCGGAAGTCGCCGAGCCGGCCGAGCTGCGGATGGCTGTTGCCGTGAAGGTCCGAGATCAGGTCTATGGCCTTGAGCTGCTCCAGGAGGTCGAGCTTCTGCCCGTCGACCGCCGAGCCTAGCTCGTCGTCCCACTCGACTCGCGACCGGTCGGCGACGGCGCCGACGAGGTCATCGATGTGGCCGCGCTCGAGTTTCATGCGCCATTTCCTCGACCAGGCGTCGCAGAGCTCGACTCACCGCCATCCGGGCGGCATCGGGGGACGGCTTGGCCAGCACGACGGCGACTTGCTGCCAGCTCTGCCCCAGCTCCAGACGCGATACGATGGCCTCGCGGTCCTTGTCGTCGAGCCGTTCGAGTCCCCTCTCGTACCGCTCGAGCAGTTCGTGCGCGACGGCCTCCTGAGACGGAGAGGGGCGGCCGTCGCCTTGCTTGCTGTTCAGTGTCGCGGCCTGTCCGTGTCGCTGAGCCCGCCGCACCTCGTCGCGGATGCGATTGCGAAGTGCCTGGCGCATGTAGGCCTGCAGCGCGCCGTCGCCGCGCGGCTCGAAGCTGGGCAGGTGTTGAATGGTGTGCAGCAGGGTGTCCTGCACGAGATCCTCGGTGTCGATGGCTCCCCGGGCCCACTGCGGGAGGCGCCCCCGGGCCCAGTTGCGAAAAGCGGGCAGGTAGCGTTCGATCAGGCGGTTGCGCGCCTGGCTTTCTCCGTCCTGCGCACGACGGAGAAGCTCCACGGAGGTTTCCATGGCGTCATCGGGTCTCGACGCGGAACTCTCCTCTTCACGCGGTGGTTCATCCCCGGTCACGGCGACCCCTCTCTGACCTCGCGCGGTGTGGGACTTGATGCTCTGCCAGATGATAACGCCGAATCGCGGAGGATGTCACTTGGGAGCGGCGATGGCAGGGATTCTTGCTGCTCCCCGGTAAGCAACTACGAGCTTGTTGAGATTCTCTACGATTCGGGTGTTCGATCCAGCGCGTTTCGACGTTTTGATCTGTAGGAGGAGGTCGGACGAGCCCTGAAAGGAGGTGGACGATGAAACACCTCGAGAATCGTCGGGCAAGGTCACTGATCCTCCTCACGCTGGGAGTCGCCGTCGTCTTCGGCCTCTCGCCCGCGATGAGTCAGGAGCGAGGGCGCTGCGCGACAACCGAGCTACCCGGCCACCTGATCCTCCCGGATGGAACGGTCCACGAGGCCGGCGAGATCAAGATCTGCTTCGAGGGCTGGCTCTGGCCCGGAACCGGGCGGCACGCCATCCACGTCAACGGCCAAATCTGGGGCTACCTGATGAGCCGGTCGGGCCGGGCCGAATCGGAGGAGCGCCGTGCCGAAACTCCGCTGCTCGTCTTTACGCCGCGTACAGAGTTCAACCACGTGCGGTTGATCGGCTACGCCTGGCCCACGCGTGACGGCATGCAGACGCACGTGCTGCATCAGCCGGGCAAGAAGCTGAGCAAAACGTTCGCGGACGCTTCGCGGCTGCTCGAGCGCGCGGAGGAGGAACAGCTCTATCTCGCCGCCGGGCGGTTCGAGTGACGTTCCGGCGTAGGGCTTTTCGTGCTTCCGGTCAGTGAGGCTCGGGGACGAGCTCCTCGAACAGCGACCGGCTGCCTAGGGAGACGAAGAACGCGTAGGCCGCAAGACCGATACAGATCAGCAGCGCCAGCATCGACGTGGCGAAGTAGGGTGCGTCGGGGTTCAACGTGATCGGGTAGTAGGCGACCGCGTTGGCGACGAACAACGCGCCGACGGTAGCCAACAGACCGAAGCGCAGGATCAGGACGATCATGAACAGGCCCGTGATCACGCCGATCACCAGGCTCATGACCACTACTGCCGGCGTGACTCGCTGGGCGCCGTAGGCGACGAAGTCAATGATGTTGAACCCTGCAAAGATGAGGCAGAAGACGCTGGCCGCGATCCACTGCTTCCTGAAGATGATGCGCATCAACAACACCAGGAGCGTGTAGGCCAGCGCCCCGGCGAGACTGGCCAGCAGCATGGAGAAAACGTTGCCCAGGGCCCAACGGCCACCCATCAAACCCTGCATGCCATAGGGCAACGGGGGGAGTGTGGGGAGCCCGAACAATGACGGAAGCTGGTGGCTCGCGTAGCCCAGGTACTGAATGGCGACACCGAACCCGAACCCGATCAGCAGATCGCGACCGACCAGCGGATCGCGTAGCCGCCCCGACAACAGGCGGCTCCAGGCAACGAGCGCCTCGGGCCACAGCCGGCGCACATAGGGCTCCAGTGCCATGTAGAGCAGCCAGGTTATCGTGGATATCAGCAAAGCCTGGCCGAGAGCCGTGATCATCATGCTGAACTCGCCTTCGAAGTCGGGCACGTGATGACCGACGACGATCCACAGCAAGACCCTCAACGAGAAGACGTAGAGCGCCACGCGTAGCGCGCCTCTTCGATCCCCCCGGCCGCGACGCCAATTGAACAGCGTGAGGATTACCGCTCCACCGACGAAGATCACGAGCATGATCACGAAGAAACCGATGAGAGCCGCGTAGTTGGCCACCTCGGTCTCCTGGGCGGCGCTCTCCTCGGACCACAGGGGATCGTCCGGCGTGACCAACCGGAAGTAGACGGGGCGCCCGCCGACCGAAGCGGTTTCGACACGGACCGGTGTGTCGTCCGGCGCCTGCGTTCCGGTCCAGGCCGCGCGCTCGTCGTAGAAGAGCTGTGGCTGCAGCGTCGGCGGGGCCGGTTCGAATTCGTCGATCTCCATCCCCGCTTGCCGGAACAGGTTGCTCCAGTCGGTCGGCGGAGGGGGGTCGGTCAAGTGGTTGACCCACGGCGAGATCGCGCGGAGGTAGATCAGACGTCCCTGTAGATCGAGATTCATCTGGACGTCGCCGGGTCCCGGGGGAGGATCGCGCGACGTCACGAGGCCGGCGAAGTTGGCCGGGGCCAAGGGTCGTTCGCTCTGCCGGTAGGTCAGGTAGAGCGACCGCTGGGACGGGTCGGCGAGGCACTCCCACGCGGACGGGTCCGACGCGTTCTGCGCGATCCTACGAAGCTCGCCCAGGTTCGGCGTGAACCTCGCGACCTGGTCCGAGGGCGGTTCGGTGTAGCCGAGCCGTTGCGCGATGTCACGTGCGTTGTCCCTGAGCACGGCGATCGGCTTCTCGAAGCGGACGTTGCCGTACAGGGTGATGTCCTCGAAGAAGACGGCGTAGCCCAGCAGCGCTGCAACGAATACGACCAACCACGACAGGGCGACGGCCGGACGGAGTCCGCCGTCGGGACCCGCCGCTGCCACCATCTCCGGCGACGGCGTTTCGCCCGCGGCGAGAGCGGCGGCCAGCGGGTCGCCGCCGGGCAGCCCCGCGGAAGCGGCGAGAGCCGAGGCCGGTCGTTCGGACGGGTCCTTGGACAGGCAGCGCAGGATGACGCGTTCGACGGCGGGATCGATGTTGCTCACCAGGGTCGACGGGCTGGCGGGCGTGGCGGTCGCCTGCATGTGCTTGAGCTCGACGAGGGTGTCGGCTCGGAAGGCCGGCTTGCCCGTGAACAGCTCGTAGAGCACGAGGCCGAGCGCGTAGAGGTCGCTCTTGACCGACACCTCCTTTCCCGAGAGCTGCTCGGGAGACATGTAGTCCGGCGTGCCGGCCCGGATCTCGTCGCCGCTGATCCCGCGGGCCAGACCGGCCAGGCCAAAGTCGGTGATGCGCACCTGGCCACGGCCGTCGATCATCACGTTGGCCGGCTTGAGGTCGCGGTGAACCATGCCCCGGTGGTGGATCGCCGCCAGGCCGGTGCAGATCTGGCGAGCGATCTGAACCGCCTTGTCGTGCTCGAGCCGGCCGATGCGCCGCGTCAGGGATGCGAGGTCCTCACCGTCGACGTACTCCATCGACAGGTAGTGCTGGTCGTGGACCTCGCCGATGTCGTAGACCCGGCAAACGTTGGGGTGCGAGACCTGCCGGGCGAGCTTGACCTCGTTGAGGAACCGGTCCAGCCGCCGTTCATTTTTTTCCAGAGCCTCGGGCAGGAATTTCAGCGCCACGGGTTGGCCCAGCTTGAGGTCGTCGGCGCGATAGACTTCGCCCATTCCGCCCTTGCCGATCAGGCCGACGATCCGGTAGCGGCCGGCGACGACGTCGCCGGGGAGGAAGCGGCCCTCGATCAGGTCGTCCGTGCTCGGTCCACCCGAGATTCGCCTGGCCTCGGTTGTCGGTACGGAGGTTTGGGTGGGAAGCGAAGTCGTCGGTTCGAGGGACGAGCCGCAACCGGAGCAGAAACGGCTGCCTTCGACGACTTCCCGGTCGCAGGTGGGGCAGTTCAGCATGGTCTGGTGATTCGTGGTGACCATCCTCGAGCGTCTCGACGAGAAGGTTGACTGCAACCCTATCGTTTCACCGCGCCTGGAGCACCGTTCCACACGCGAGACTACACCAGATCGAGATTCGCCCGCAATCCGTCGGTTGGGGCTCTCGAATCTCTCTTGAATTTCTCTATCGGCTATACGATGCTTCGGCCGATCAGGTTTCCCAGGAGGATGGCCATGCGCGGGCGATGCCGGAATAGGGCGACTGTGTGGATGATCGTGTTGACCGTGTCGAGTGTGGCGGTGGTGAGCGGTGCGCTAGCCAAGGGTGAAAAAGGGGGAGAGTTGGGATTCGAGTTCGGTGCCGTGTTGCCGGACGAGGATCTTTCCGGCGAGCCGGGCAAGCTCGAGAACGTCGAGCCGGTTTTCGGGATTCGCGGAGATTACCTGTTCTCACCGCACTGGGGATGGTTCACCGACGCGTCGGTTACGGTCTTCGACACCTCCACGGGTGCGGGCGACACGACGTTCTACGCGGCCCGAACCGGATTCGAGTTGTTTCACGCGCCGCACTGGGAGGACTACCAGACCTTCGTCACCTTCGGCGGCGGTTGGTTGGGCGTCAACCAGAACAGCGGCAGCGACTTCAGCCGGTGGTTCGCTTCGCTCAGTGCGGGCCAGCGATTCACCATCGGCCCGAACCAGTTGATCCGGTGGGAGCTGCGCGTGGACGACACGTTCACGAACGACGGCCTGAGCGGCAAGAATCTGACCACGGCCTACGCCCTGCTGGGCTACACGTGGGGCATGCCCAACCGGGCGCGCGACAGCGACGGCGACGGCGTGCCCGACCGTAAGGACGACTGCCCCGACACTCCGCGGGGAGCGATCGTCGACTCGCGGGGCTGCCCGCTGGACAGCGACGGCGACGGGGTTCCGGACGGCATCGATCAATGTCCCGGCACGCCTGCGGGCTGGCCGGTCGACAGTGTCGGCTGCCCGCTGGACAGCGACGGCGACGGCGTACCCGACGGCATCGATCAATGTCGCGGAACGCCCGCGGGCTGGCCGGTCGACAGTGTCGGCTGCCCGCTGGACAGCGACGGTGACGGCGTGCCCGACGGCATCGACGAGTGCCCGGACACTCCGACATTCGCGCACGTCGACGATCGCGGTTGCCCGATCGACAGCGACGGCGATGGCGTTTACGACGGTCTGGATCGTTGCCCGCAGACACCGCGCGGCACCCCGGTCGACGAGCACGGCTGTCCGATCGCCAAGCCGTTGTTCGAGGAGGAGCGCGCGACGTTGGTGCTGGAAGGCGTTTACTTCCAGCTCAACAGCGCGGAGCTCACCCTGAACTCGGAAGAGATCCTCGACGGCGTGGCCGCGTCGCTGCTGGCCTGGTCCGAGGTGCGCGTCGAGATCGGCGGGCACACCGACTCGACGGGTGCCGACGCCTACAATCTGCAGTTGTCACGCCGGCGCGCGGAGGCGGTCCGCGCGTACCTGATCGCCAAGGGCGTGCCCGCGGCACAGTTGGAGGCTCGGGGATACGGCGAATCCAACCCGATCGCGGACAACCGCTCGAACGCCGGACGGGCCAAGAACCGCCGAGTAGAACTGCGCAAACTGTAGGGGGAGACCGGGGACGTTTCCCAAACGCGGAGAATGGGGACGTTTCCCGATCCCCGGTTCTGGGGACAGGTCAAGCTCGTCGAGTCCAAGATCGATCAACACGGATCGCTTGAC
>Ga0255055_10002364_pt1 | contig 13351 bp, 11 predicted proteins | sample JV7_2_27_MG_FD_188633 | JGI IMG/M metagenome (GOLD analysis project Ga0255055, IMG submission 188633) | Seawater microbial communities from Jervis Inlet, British Columbia, Canada - JV7_2_27 | ecosystem: Environmental > Aquatic > Marine > Inlet | place: Canada: British Columbia | collected...
TCGGATCCGACCGAAAAACGGGCAACTGTTTCTTCGCAGTGTGGGACTCCTGCAGGCTGTGACACTCGATCCATCGTCAGGGATGCTGCGTACCGTTTGGCAACAAGAGCTACCGGTCGGAGTAAATCGTCGGTGGGGGGGACTGCGTCTGGAGAGCCCGTCGGTTGCGTACTGGAGCGGCTACGAATCGTCACCGATGCGACTGGTCGTGGGTCCGGAAGCCCTTGGAGCTCGCCGACTTCGCAGCCTTTTGCTGACCGTTGATGATCACAATCCACCATTGTCTCTGGAAGCCTGGTCCAGGTTTTCGAATCTCGAGGAATTGGAGGAGAGCTGGTTTGTGAGCTTCGAGGGGGCTCCAGCCCTGCTGGTTACCACGGTTCTGGCCGACAAGCACGGTGTCTTCGAGAAGAAGAAGTTGCGCCTTTTTACACTGTCTGCGGATCGCACGCGCTCGGGAACCACCCCGCTGCTCGAGACCATGACCAAGAGCCGTAATTGGTATGGCACCTGTGCCGGGATCGCCGATATCAACGGTGATGGTCTGGACGATGTGGTGTCCGCGCAACCCAAAGGCCTGGGCGCCGGCAAGCTCTGGGTAGAGGCGCATCTGGCCCGCAAGACCCGGGGATTCGATCCCAAGGTCCGGGGCTCTGAGATCCCCGTGGACGAGGGCGAGCACTGCACCCTGAGTGTCGATGTGAGTGGCGATGGCCAGATCGATCTGGTGATCGTCGAGGGTAGCGACCTGCTGGTATTCCCGCTGATCCGGGGCGCGAAGGAGAAGGCTGTGGTCGCTAATTCACCGTTCTGGCGTGCCCGTTTCCATGACATCGATGGCCGCCCCCGTCCGGCTCGTCTGTTTCATACCTCCATGGCACAAGTCGTTCTGTTGGGCCACACTGAGGGTGGCCGGCAGGCCATCAGAGTCGTACGGTTCCACGAGGAGTAGCCGCTATTCCAACCTTTTCTGCGGGTCGTTCGTTCTGAGTATGGACGAAGCTGGCGACAGGCCATGGGCAGATCGACCCTTTCGGAATCGCTGAACGCTCTGCTCCCGCGCTGTCGCCGCGGTGAGCAGGAGGCATTCGTGGAAGCGTATCGGCTGGTGGGATCATCGCTCTATGGCACGGCGCTGCGGATTCTCGGTCGACCGGAAGAGGCTGAGGAGGCGCTCCAGGAGTCTTTTATCCGGTTCTATGAGAAGGCTTCGTCCATCCGTGCCGGCAATCTTCGAGGCTGGCTCCACCGGGTCACCGTCAATCATTGTCTCGACCGACTGAGGTCCAAAGCGGGCCAGTTCGAAGAGCTTCCGTCCGAGCTCCCCGGCGGTGGTGGTGGCTCCAGTCCGATCGCCCGGCTCGACCTTGCACGGGCGGTCGCCAGACTTCCCGAGCAAGCCCGTCTGGTATTTCTGCTCCACGACCTGGAAGGGTACAAACACCGTGAAGTGGCACAGGCCCTCGGGATCAACGAAGGCACCAGCAAATCGCAGTTGTTTCGGGCGCGAGAAATGCTCCGCGGATGGCTCGAGCCCGCGGCGGGGATCGAGAGATGAGCTGCGGCCAGTTCCAACTGTGGGTTGTCTCGAACTCTGCGGAGGATCGCCGCCTGGCCGAGGAGCATGCGGCGGAGTGTGACCGCTGCGCGGAGATCCTGAGAGGACATCTGGATCTACAGGAGCAGGTTGCCTCTTGGCGAGAGGCGTCCGCGGCTCCAGCCAATCTCGAAGACAGGATCAGCCTTGCCCTTGATGGGCTGACCGTCCGTCCGTTGGCAGACCGGCAGTCACCAGAAACAGGGACAACGCCAAGGAGAGGTCACTCCGTCATTTGGATCGGCTTGGCTGCAAGCTTTCTCATCGGCATCGGCCTGGGATGGCTGCAGCTTTCCTGGGGTCCCCAGGCTCCTGAACAGACACGGCGGCTCCTGGCGGCGAGTGATCTGGAAGTAGCACGCGAGACCGAGCATACACAGGTGCAGACGATCGCTCAGCTCGAGAAAGAGGTCGCTCCTATCTTCGCTCGAGTCCGCAACGCCAATCTTGCCGCTCACCAGGCGGCCGTGCTGCTGGAGTACCGGAATCGAATCGCGTCCCTGAATGTGGCCATCGACGATGTCCGTGGCTTTGTCGACGAGAACCCTGGGCATCCCCGAGCTCGAACCATGCTTCAGGATGCCTATCGAGAAAAGACCGAACTGTTGCGCGAGGTGCTCGCGCTCGAGGAGAGGTCGTCATGATCAACAGAATCTCATTGCTGCTTGTGCTCATCATTACGCTCATCACCATTCCGGCGCCCGGCGAGACGGACTCTCGGGTGTCCCCTGATAGGGATGGGCCTTCGGGGAGCTCGGAGAAACGGATCGAGAAGAAAGTCGGTGTTCGAGGACGCCTGGTGTCGCTGGAGAGCAAGGCAGCCGACATCGTCGTCGAGCCCGCAAGCGGTGACCAGCTCCTGCTGGTCGTCGACCTGGAGTTCTGGTCGAGCGACGAGAAATGGATGGAGACCGTCGAGCAAGAATTCGATGTCGAGGTGCAGGAGAGCGACTCGCAAATCACTCTTCAGCTCGCCGGCATGCCGGAGCGCGTAGACAAGGGGCTTCTCAAGCGCATTTTCGGTGGGGGAGAGACCTTCTATTCGCTGGAGATCTCACTCGAGGTTCCGCGTGGTACAGCCCTCGAGATTAGCAATCGTTACGGGGACATCGACGTCGAGGGCGTCGGTGGGGCTCTGGATATCGTCAACAGCTCGGGCGACGTTACCGCCTCCGAAGTTCGAGGCGGCGCCGATATCGAGAACAGTTACGGTGATGCCACGGTCGCCGATGTAGAAGGAGGGCTGACCCTGGTCGTAGCCAGCGGAATCGTGGAGGTCGAGAAGGTTGTTGGTGATACCAAGATCTCGAACCGCTACGGAGAATCACAGGTAAGCGAGATTACAGGTCATCTCGACCTCGAGACCTCGAGCAGCGAGATCCGGGTCAGCAGTGTGGCCGGCTCCGCCGTGATCGTGGGCTCCTATGCTGACGCCGAGGTGGAGGACGTTGAAGGCCCGCTGAAGATAGAAGTCTCCTCGGGGAGTGTCAACTTGTCTGGGATCCGCGGTCGAACCGAAATCGCTGCGTCCTATGGCACCGTCATGGTCTCCGAGGTGGCCGGCGAGTTGATTCTGCGCTCCTCATCCGGCGAGGTCGAGGCGCGCAACATCGGCGGCAACGTCCGGATCGAGAACTCCTATGGCCCAGTGTTGGTTGAAGAAGTCGAGGGCTCAGTCGAGGTCAAAAATCCGAGTGGTGGGGTAACCGTCGAGCAGATCGCCGGTGATCTGTCGATCCGCTCGAGCTACGACGCGGTACGGGTCCGAGACATTCAGGGCGATCTCGATATCGCAGCCTCGAGCTCCGGGGTGGACGCAGAGGATATTGGTGGAAGCGTTGAGGTGGTGACGAGCTACGCGGGTGTAGTGATCGTCGGGATCGGAGGCACGGTGGATATCCGCAATCAAAGCGGGCGCGTGGAGGTTCGCGAGCTCAAAGGGGCAGCGTTGGCGGGACAGCATCGAGTCGAGACCTCCTACGGCGATGTCGATTTCACTTGGCCAGCTGCCAACGGGACCCTGTCGTTTGTGCTCGAGTCCACCTACGGGAGCACCCATAGTGATTTCGCAGCGACGGTGAGCAAGCGGGGATCGCGAGAGAGCGCCGAGGGACGCTTGGGAACAGAGGGCAGCCATCCCGCTGCGACTGTATCGCTCACTGCGCGCAGCGGCAGTGTCTTCCTGCGGCGGGACTAGAGACAAGAAAAGGCGCTGGAGGGATCTCGATCTCTCCAGCGCCGAATCTGCGTCGCCGACCCTACATCAGAACTACAAGCGTCACTCTGCGGTTGAGGGACCGACCCTCGTCGGTAGAGTTGTCGGCGATGGGCGCCGACATGCCGTAGGAGATCACCGACATCCGGTGCAGCGGGATGCCGCTTTGGCTCAGGTACCGGCGGACCGATTGGGCCCGACGCTCGCCCAGGATCCTGTTGTACTCTGCACCGCCGATCGAGTCGGTGTGACCCTGGATCTCGATAAAAACATCCTGGTTTCTCGCCTTGAGATCGTCGACAAAGAACCCCAAGGCCTGCTCGGCCGTGTCGGTCAAGTCGGCTTCATCAAAGCCGAACCGCACCTTGTCATCGGAGAAGACGGTCTCATAGAGGAACTTCCCCTCCGCAAGCTGGCCTGCAGCGATCGCTCGCTCGAGGGCTTCCTGGGCAGTCTGCGAGATCTCGCCGATGTTGTCTTCTTGGGAGTCGAGTCGGGTCTGGTTCTGCTCGACCTGGGTTTCTATGCCATCCATTCGGGCAGTGGATGCGGCCTCCGCCGCTGCGACCTCGGTGGTGACGTACTTCTTCGAAGCACAGCCACTGGCCATCACCGCCAGGGTGAGGCCGATTAGCAAAGTGCTGATTCTCCAATCTTTCGCCATGGTAATCCTCCTTGGATTCAACTTCGCGACCTAGCCGGCCTTGCCTCCGGAGAGCTTCTGCTGATGAGGCTGCTCCTCCTTCTGCTCTTTTCTTTGCCGTACCGCCGCGGCGATATTCTGCTTGTCCTCATTGGGTTGCATGTCGACCGCACCGTGAAACTGGGCGCCGTCCTCGATGTTCACTCGGGGTGCAGTCGCATTGCCGTGCACCTTGCCCGACTTGCGGATAACCACGATCTCCTGCCCGTACAGGTTGCCTTGCACCTCGCCTTCGACAAAGATCTGCTTGCAATAGAGATCCGCGTCGACGCGACCACGCTTACCGACGGTCACCGCATGCTGTTTGAACGAGACCTCACCCTGGACTTTCCCCTCGATCAGAAAGTCCTCTTGGCCGGAAAGCGTGCCCTTGATCGTGATGGACGGGCCCAAAACGGCCTGCCGATCGGATGGGGGGGAGGGCCTGGGAGTCGGAGTAGGCTCGGGTTTTGCTTCATACTCTTCGGGTTCGGATTCTGATTTGTTCCACACGATAAGGCGTCCTCCTGAAAAAGCAGGGATTGAGTTGGCGCAATACGTCAAATGAAGTCAAGGCAACCCTCGTGCCAGAACTAGCCAAACCGTTTAAGTTATTGCAATATAAGGGCTTAGTGGTTCCCGAGAGAAAGCAGTCAGGATTGGTGTGCAGACCGAGGAGGAAATCTTCCCGGATTGGGCTCGCCGAGCGAGTGTGGTCGAGCTAGACTAGGGAAAAATTCCCGAGTGTTTTCATGATGCCAGACAAAAAATTCAAGATTCTGGTGGTGGACGACGAGCCGGCGATGCGAGAGGTGCTGCAGGCCCGTTTGGAGAAATGGGGCTATCAGGTCACCTTGGCGGAAGATGGGGCTCAGGCTCGATCGCTGGTGAGAGAGACCGCCCCGGATATCGCCATCTCCGATGTCGTTCTCCCCGACACCTCTGGTTTGGAGCTGACGCAAGCACTCAAGGCTGGGGATTCCGATCGTCCAGTCATCCTGATCACCGCCTATGGCACCGTCGATACCGCGGTGGAAGCGATGAAGAAGGGAGCCTTGGACTTTCTGACCAAGCCGATGGACTACGACAAGCTCAAGGCGACGCTCGAGCATGCCTGCGAGCGACTGGAAGGCCGTAGCCGAACCGAGGCGCTCAAGCAGGAGCTCTCTCGCAGACACGGCCTCGGCCGCTTTGTCGGCACGTCACGACCAATGGTCGAGATGTACGAGGCGTTGCAAGTGCTCGCAGTAAGTGATGCGGCAGCCATCATTACCGGCGACAGTGGGACTGGCAAGGAGCTGGCGGCGCGGACTGTTCACGATCTCAGTAACCGACGACAGAGCCCGTTTATCGCTGTCAACACGGCGGCGATCGCCGAGGGGGTCATGGAAAGCGAGCTCTTTGGCCACGTCAAGGGCGCGTTCACCGGTGCCACCACAGATCGGGTCGGCTTCTTCGAACTAGCGGACAGCGGCACTCTGTTCCTGGACGAAATATCGGAGATGCCGGCCGTGCTGCAGCCCAAGCTGCTGCGGGTCCTGGAAGACGGTCGGGTCCGCAGGGTTGGCGGCAAGCGGGAGCACCAGGTGGATGTACGGATTCTGGCCGCCACCAACCGTGATCCCGAGGAGGCGCTGCGAGAGGGGGCCTTGCGGCGGGATCTCTACTACCGGCTGAGCGTCTTCACGGTCCGACTGCCGCAACTCAAGACTCGCCGGGAGGATGTGCCACTCCTAGTACAGCACTTTGTCGAGGAGTTCAATCAAAAGCACGCGGCCGACGTAGACGGTGTTTCATCAGTAGCCCTACAAGAGTTGAAAGGCTATGAATGGCCCGGCAATGTGAGGGAGCTGCGCAACGTCGTCGAGAGAGCGGTGATTCTGGCCCGCTCCGGGTGGGTCGAGCGAGTTCATCTGCCGCCTTATCTGCGCGGGGTCGAGGAGCTCTCACCCATGGGTCTTCGACTGCCAGAAGAGGTCACGGTCGCCGAGGCGGAAAGAATCCTGATCCTCCATACTCTCGAGCAAGTGGGATACAACAAGACACAGGCGGCTAGACAGCTGGGTGTCGATGTGAAGACCATTCGTAACAAGCTGAAGACCTACGAAATCAGCCAGGAGCCGGAGTGAGAGTCGCATCCAGAGTGGCGCTTGGCTCCGGAGTAGCCGTCATTCTCCTGCTGGCTGTTTTGGCCTGGGATCTGTCCCTGGTGGACCGCCTGGCGGATGAGCATCAGGAGCTGTCGCAGATCGATTTTCGCGCCTCCAATATCGCCCTCCAACAGGCCAAGCTGATGAATCAGGTCGACGAGTTCACGCGCAAGCTCTATATCACTGGTGATTCCGCCTACGCCGATCGTCTCGCGGAGCTGAGAACACTCTTTGCCCAACATCTGGCGGAGCTCTCGGCCCTCGATGTGTCGCCGGAGGTGAGAGCCGAGATCCAGCAACTGGCGCAGACCTGGGAGTCGTATCGCCGGCAGCTGTCTCGGTTTCCTTCGGTACCGTCCGAATCCGATCTGCTGGCCGAGGTCAATCTCTTGGGGTCCCAGGTCGACCGGGTGAGCCAGGCGGCCCAGGAGGCGGTGACCTTGCAGGCGGCCAATTCTGCCGAGGTGAGTGGACAGGCACGGCGGATCTCGTGGGGCGTGGCAGCAGCAGCCTTGCTGGTGAGTGTGATCATCCTGGGGCTGACGATCCGGTCCATCAATCGTCCGTTGTCTCTGCTCACCCGAGGTACGGAGGCCGTGGCCGAGGGCGAGTTCGATATCGAGCTCGAAACCGTGGGCAGCGACGAGCTCTCGAAGCTGGCCGCGAGCTTCAATCAAATGGTTCGTCGTCTGGGTGAGGCCGAGAGCGCCAAAAAGGAATTCTTATCCCATGTCTCTCACGAGCTCAAAACGCCTCTCGCCTCCATGCACGAGACCAACGAGCTGCTGCTGGAGGAGATTCCGGGTCCGCTCAACGAAAAACAGAAGCGGTTCCTGGTGCTGAATCTCGACAGCAGCAGACGTCTATCGGCGATGATCTCGAAGCTGCTCGACCTGTCGAGACTCGAGGCTGGGGCGATGGACTATGACTTCCGCAGTCACGAGCTGGCGGATGTGATCAAGATCGCGGTCGCGGGTTTCGAGGCCCGGGCGCGCGACCAAGGGGTACGTTTGGCTTTCAGAGATTCTTCCGGTGGTGTGGTGGTGTCCTGCGATCGGGATCGTCTGATCCAGATTGTGGAGAACCTGATCGACAACGCCCTTAAGTACTCACCGCGAAGTGATGTTGTGCAAGTCAGCCTCCGGTATTCCGTCATCGGGCAGGACAATGGAACCGTGTGGGTCGGGACGCCGCGACCTGGCCGGCGGTCGGCTACCGATGCGATGGCCCTGATCGAGGTGGCGGATTCCGGGCCTGGGATTCCCGATGATCAAAAGGGCCAGATCTTCGATCGATTTCACCAGCTCAAGGTGAACGGGCCTACAGCGGCGCCCCGGGGCGTGGGGCTGGGCTTGGCCATTTGTCGAGAGATTGCAGCGGCGCACAATGGGACGATTGGTGTCCGCAACAACGAGGGAGGCGGGTCGGTGTTCATGGTAGCCCTGCCGGCAGAGCTGGCGGATAGCGAGCCCTATGAGACGATCGATGAAGCAGGCGCCGAGATTCGGTCGGTGGCCACCTAGCTGGCAGGCGAGACTAGTCATGAAGCGTTCCCATGTCTCCTCGATTCTGTGCCTGCTGCTGTTGGTGCTGGCGTGCAGCTCGGCCAAGAGGATCGGGGACTACTACTTCGAGAGCGGTCGGTATGTGGAGGCGGAGGCGGCCTACCAGGTCTACCTTGACGAGGAGCCACAGGACGCACGCAGGATCGCTCGCTCCATGTACCGTCTCGGGGTGATCTACGCGCTTCCCGAAAGTCCGGTTTACGATCCCGAGCGCGCGGCTGAGATCCTCGATCGACTGCTCTCGATCAATCCAGGAGGTCCATACAGCAGCGAGGCCGAACTGATTCGCCATCTGCAGCTCGAGGTCGTCAGAACCCGGGATGAGCTCGCGGACGACCGACTGCAGATCCAAGAGCTCGAGGAGGAGCTGGAACTCGTGGAACTCGAGCTCGAGGAGACCCAGGTCGAACTAGGAGAGGGTGCCGAGCAGGTCGAAACCCTCACCCAACAGACCGAGTCTCTACGCAGAAGAATCCGGGGACTGTCCGGCGACCTGGCAACCAAAGAGCAGGAGCTCGAACGCCTGAAGGCGATCGACCTGCAACAGCCGCCGTAGGGCTTACCTACACTTCTTCCCCCTGCAGACATGGTCCCCAAACTAGCCTTCGGCAGCTCGACGGTCTTGGCTGGGGTCAAGCGAAGCCCCGTGACTTCGTCTGGCTGATAAGGAGTAGCTATAAGGGGAGAAACGTGACAGGAGGTCATGTGCACACAACAGCCTCAGCACCTACCTTCTTGGGCGGTGCGATCACTTCGCGCGTTTCCTTTGCTAAGCTCGAAACCGTTCCCTCAAAATTGACGGACAACGCAAGCACATTTCAACTGCCAGAGAGGAGACCGTGATGGCCAAGAAGACCGACGAACTGACGATTTTTCTGAAGTACGTACCTATCTTGGAGACCGTTGCCGGCGTCGATTACCTTCTTGGAGATACTATCGAGGTCAGCCCCGATCCGGCTTTTCTCGATGAAGGTGAGTTCAAGAAGGTGGAGTGGGTGGTCCTGAACGGGGGTGGACAGCTCGACTGGAGCATCAAGAAGAAGAACTTTCACAAAATTGCCGATATCAACTATCCACACAACAGCGACGTGACCCCGATCAACATCGGGAAGGGCTCGATGAACTATTCGGTCTTCGTTACGGGCACCAACGTCTGGGGTCACACCGTCGCCGCCTCCAAAGATCCGGAGATTCACTGGGGGAGACGGGGAGGCTAGCCTCAGTCGCCGACGAGCGCTACAAAATCGGGGTGCTTCCTGAGTTCCTGAAACTCGCGCTCCTGGCGGATGATTTCGGGGGATTCGCCCAGAGCTATGGCCTGGCGGAGAGCCTGGATGGCTTTGTCCGGTCGGTCACAAAGAGCGAAGATGTAGCCACGGCGATGGGCAAGGCGGGCGGTGTCTTGGTCCGCATCCACGGGTGGTGCCGTACCCTCTAGGGCGGTATCGCAGTCCTGGGCCTTGGCGGAATAGAGCGCCATTCGCGATCGCAGCTCGAGATCTTGGGGAGTCTGTGCCAGCTCCTCTTCGGTAAGATCCCTGGCGATTCTGTAGCTTTCGCGTGCCTCGCCTGAACGCTCCAGTTGGGCGTAGAGGTCGCCGAGGTTGGCGCGATTGATTGCATCGCGCGGCCGCAACTGCACCGCCAATCGATAGTACTCCTCGACCTTTTGCCACTTGTCGGCTCGATCGGAGAAGAAATAGGCCGTGCCGATGTTGGTAGCCAGGCGACCGTCGCGAATCGGCCCTGGAATCTTCTCGTAGGCCTCGATCGCATCATCGATGCGTCCTTCTGCAAGATCGATCGTTGCCAGGTTCTCATAGGGGAGAGTTGCCCCTGACGGTGCCAGCTCCAGGGTCCGTTCGAAGGCCTCACGAGCCTCTGGATACTTGCCATGGCTGGCGAGGGTCATCCCCAGCGTGTTCCAGTTGAGCCAGTTCTCGGGTGCCAAGGCCGTCGCGCCGCGGAGGGCCTCTTCCGCTTGGTCGAGATCACCCACCACCTCGTAGCTGATCGCGAGCTCCCGGAGGGCCTCGTCGGGCTTGGGGTGACGAGCCAGCACTGCAGAGAGCTCCTCGATCGAATTGGATGAGCGGCCCGTGCTCCGGTACACACGAGCGACCGCCAACTGAGCCTCGGGTAGATTGGGGTCGATTCGCACCGCCTCCTCGGCGGATCGAACGGCGTCCTCGAGAGCGCTCTGGTCGAAGTCTCGATGATACACACGCCACAATGCCTCGCTGAGGCCGACATGAGCGAGTCCGAACTCGGGATCGATGCGCAGGGCCTGTTTGAAGTTCTCGGCGGCCAAGTCCGGGCTATCAGGATTCTCGATCAGATCGAGAAGCCGCTGTCCTTCCACGTAGTAGTCATAGGCCTGCACAGAACCGGTGGGGTTCTTGGCAAGCCGTTCGCGGTCCTCGACCGACAACGGGATCGAGAGAAAGGTCGCTAGACCTCGGGCGATCTGATCTTGCAGTTCGAAGAGGCCATCGGGATCGACCGCATAGCTCTCGGACCAGAGAACGAATCCCGTATAGGCGTCGGTGAGGCTGACCGAAGCGCGAATCAGAGGATCTGTTTCCTGAAGCTCGCCATCGATAACGCCCCCGATCCCGAGCTCAGCACCAAGCTCGGTGGCACTGAGCCCCGCGTCAAGATAGCTCCAGGCCTCGCTGCGACTCGCGAGCTGCACCCCTGGAATCTGACGGAGCTTTGAGATCAGCCCGGCGCTCAGCGCCATACCCACATGCTCCTTGGCCGGGTCACCGGTCAGGTTGGCAAAAGGCATCACCGCAACGGACTGGAGTGCGGTGGCAGGTCGGCGCACCCATCGTACAAGAACGAGACTTCCCAAGAGGACGGCGAGCACCACGGCCGTTCCGATAACCCACGGGCGCAGGGTACGTCTATCTTTCGGGGGAACCGGATAGATCGACTCCGAGTCGGAGGGCGCTTCCCCCCGCGCGACCTCCTCTCGCAACTCAACGAGCTCGTTCCTCACATCCAGCGCGGTCTGAAACCGATGCGACGGGTCTTTCTCGAGACAGTGACGAATCATCCTCCCGAGATGCCGGGGCAAAGCGGGCTTGAACTCCGAAACCCTCGGTGGTTCCTCGGTCAGGATGGCCGAGATGACCTCCGCCGAGCTGTCGCGCGTGAAAGGGTGATTACCGGTAGCCATCATATAGAGCACCACACCCAATGCGAAGATGTCTGAGCGAGCATCCAGAGGTTGGCCTTTGAGTTGCTCCGGCGACATGAATGGCGTGGTTCCCACGATCCGTCCATCGGCCGTGAGGGTGTCGGTGAGTCCCTTGGTGTCGACCGTCTGAGTCGGTTGGGAGCGGCTCTCCATCAGCTTGGCCAGTCCAAAGTCCAGCACCCGCACTCGACCACTGCGGTCCACCATCACATTGGAGGGCTTGAGGTCCCGATGAACGATGCCGTGCTCATGCGCTGCGGTCAACGCTTCCGCCAAAGGAATGGCGAAATCAAAGAACTTCTCGAGTGTGAAACCGTTTTTTGGGGTCAGCTCGGCCAGAGTGGGACCGTCCACATACTCCATCGTCAAGAAGTGGGTGTCGTCGACCGCCTCGACCGAATAGATGGTGACGATGTAGGGGTGATTCAAGGCGGCGACAGCCTTTGCCTCGCGCCTGAATCGCAGCAAGCGGTCCTGTTGGGTAGCCGTTTCGGACCGCAAGACCTTGAGGGCCACGTCGCGGTCCAACTCGGTGTCGCGGGCCAGAAAGACCTCACCCATGCCGCCTTCGCCCAGTTTGCGAAGGATCTTGTAGTGAGAAATGGTGTCACCGAGCATCGCGTTCACTCCCTCTGCGCCCGTTGATCTCTGCCGCGATGAGGCTGGGGTACGATTCTACCTCTCTGCGTGACTTATCTGCTGAGGCTCGTCTTGGTCTGTCAGATCGATAATCCAGGCATCGGGGATCCGGCCCTCGACCACCAGCCGTGCCAGATTCACCCATCGGTCGCAGCGATCGAGGATGGCGCTGTCGGCGGTGGCGACGATGGCTTTGGATTCGATGATCGTCTTGTCGGTCTGATCGGTGAGCTGAACCACCCAGGATGGGGATCGCTCGGCCACGATCTCCTCGATGAGTCGCTTGAGTCGCGCACTGTTGGAGACAGGGCGATCGAGATACCACTCGACGCCGGCACAGCCATGGTGGGAGAGGAACTCCGAGAGCATTCGAACGGCGGGCCGCGTGGTTTGGACCCGTCGATAGTGGCCACTCATAGCCGCCAGATCCCGCAAAGTGCCATCCCGGGCCAGGAGCAGCACTCCGGTGGAGAGGGCGGCCTCCACGGTCAAGAGCACGTTGTAGCCGTCGACGACCAGGATCTCACCTTGTAAGGCTGCCGGCGAGACTTTTCTCCGCTCACGAGCAAGGCAATCTTGATCGCTGGCCGCACATCGCTGGAGCGCCTTGCGTTGTCGATCCCGCAGCGAGTAGCGGTCGCCGACCAGCTTCAGAGAGGCCCGATCGGAGTAGCCTCGGGTATGGAGCCAAGACAGGTCACGGACCGCCGCCTGGAGAGTGGGGATCTGCTCGGGTGCAAAGCAGGCATCGTCTTTCGGGTGTGGACCGCGATGCGTTCGGGTGTCAGGCATGGGCTCATGATTCCACTTTCATTGTATCGTTGGAACCTTCTCGACTCAGAACCGTAGATCCTGAGGACCACCAAACAACCATTGAATGCAAGTGGAGGGAATCATCATGAATAGACCGCTGATCATCGTTTGTCTGCTGCTGGCCACCGCGGTGAGTGCCGACGAAGGAATGTGGACGTTAGACAACTTTCCCAAGGACGCCTTGAAAGATAAATACAACGTCGAGATCGACAAGGATTGGCTGGAGAAGGTCCAGCTTGCCACCACTCGAGTCGAGGGGGGCTGTACGGGATCATTCATCTCATCCAGTGGGCTGGTGCTGACCAATCATCACTGCGTCAGCCGCTGTGTCAGCGAAATCTCGACGGCCGACAACGACCTGGCGGCCAAGGGCTTTCTAGCCAAAAGCCGGGACGAGGAGGTGCGTTGCCAGGCCGAGCAGCTCTCGGTGTTGCAGGAGATGGAGGAGATCACCGATCGCGTCGTCGAGGCAACGAAGGGCAAGA
>Ga0255055_10002365_pt1 | contig 13350 bp, 13 predicted proteins | sample JV7_2_27_MG_FD_188633 | JGI IMG/M metagenome (GOLD analysis project Ga0255055, IMG submission 188633) | Seawater microbial communities from Jervis Inlet, British Columbia, Canada - JV7_2_27 | ecosystem: Environmental > Aquatic > Marine > Inlet | place: Canada: British Columbia | collected...
CCACGCAGCACCTGCCAATCGAATCCGCGGTACTGCACCTTGTTCTGGCCGAAGTACTGTAGCTGGGCGAGCGCCGGTCTGCCGGCGCAGAGCAGCGCCAATATGCAGAGACCGAGGGCCGCCCGCCGGCGCATCAGCGACTCCCGCGCACCGATCGGATGCGGTCGCCCGGCACGATGCGGTCGACGACGGTGAGGCCGCCCCTCACGCGGCCGAAGACGGTGTACGTGCCGTCCAGGTGCGGCTGCGGCGAGTGGGTGATGAAGAACTGGCTGCCGCCGGTGTCCGGACCGGAGAGCGCCATGCCCACCGTGCCGCGCCGGTATCGATTTCGGTTTATCTCGTCGCGCAGGGCGAACCCGGGACCGCCCCAGCCGTCACCACGCGGGTCCCCGTCCTGGATCACGAAGTTGGGGACCACGCGGTGCCAGGCTCCGCCGTCGAAGTAGTGCCGGTCCGCCAGCTGCAACAGAGCGTTCACCGTGATCGGGGCGTCCGCGGCGAGAAGCTCCACGGTGATCGTGCCGCGATCGGTCTCGATGTGAAGTTTGGGCAGGCCCTCCCCCCGCTCCGCCGGGAGCACGAGCCGGCGCGCGATGTCCCTGTAGTCCTCAGTGTCGCGACCGGTCTCGACCGGCTCGGGCGGACCCCATTGCGTTGCCGCCGGGGGGAGGCTCTCCAGAGCGGCCCGCCGGACGAGGTAGTCGTCGCACTGGGGATACCTGGCCAGGAACCGGCTCTGGACGGCCATCTGCTCCCTGTACCCCAGGGCGGAGATCGCTCCCAACGCCTCCACGATCGCGATGCGTGCGTCGGGGATGGCGTCCTCCTCGGCGAGGCCGTAACCGGCCACCAGCTGCTCGAGCGCCGCCACCCGCGGCCGATACTTGATGTGCTGCGCCGCCCGCGTGCGCACCACGGGATCGGGATGAGTGAGGAGCTGCGGCGCGAGCTCGCGTGCCCACCCGCTGTCGCCGCGCGCGAGGGCGTCGAACGCGGTGGCCGCGACTCTGCCGTCCTGATCGAAGACCAGTTGCTCGAGCCAGGACAGCGCCGTATCACCCCCGATGTGCTGCAGGGCCCGGGCCCCCACGGCTCGGCGCCGCCAGTCCTCGTTCGTGATCCACGATGCGCTCTCGGTCAGGGCGCGGGCGCGGTCCACTCGGGCCAGGCTGGTCAGTGCGAGCCCGCGCTCGGCCAACGATCCGCCGTCGAGGCGCAGGGTGAGCGCCGTGGCCGCCAGCTCCCCGCCGAGCTGCCCGAGCGTGGCGAGCGCCTGCAGCCGCACCTGGGATTCGGGGTCTGCGGTGCCGTCCACTGCAACGCCCGCATAGTCCGGGTTCGCGAAGGTGCCCAGCGCCTTCAGCGCGTTCACGCGGACGCCTCGTTCCGGATCGGCGGCCAGTTGCGAGAGCCGCGTGGCGACGGCGCTGTGGTCCAGCCCGGCGGAGTCCGCAAAGCCTCGCGTGAGCGCCCGGGCAGCCCACTCGCGCACCAGCGCGTCCTCATCAGCGCTGGCGGCCAGAAGCTCGCGCGCGGCGCCCGCGGCACGCAGCCGGGACAGCGAATAGACCGCCGCGCGCCGGACCCGCTCCGACGGGGCGTCCGTCAACTGCGCGATGGTCACGACCGGGGCGTCCTCTCCGAGGCGCCACGCCTCGCCCAGCAGAGGCTCCACGAGGAAGGGTGCGTCTCCCGCGTCGGTGCGCGACATCCAGCGCACGAGCAGCTCATCGAACAGCCTCGCCGCGTCCGGACCGCCGATCTTTGCGATCGCCGTCACTATCTCGGCGTCGGCATCGGTCCGCTCGGCATCGGTGGATTGGAGCAACACGTCCTGCAGGTGCTGCAGAGCGGTCGGGTCGGCGATCAGGCCCAGAGCGAAGGCCGCATCCTGCTGCACCACGCTGTCCGGGTCGGTGAGGAGCTCGAGCAGAATGGGGACGCCGGCCGGGTCACGTATCCGTCCCAGCGCCAGCGCGGCATGTCGCCGCACGACCGGGTCCGTGTGGTTGGATGCGCTCTGGAACAGGTCGCCGTCCCAGCGGCGGGCGTCCTCGGCGGCCAGCACGTAGGCCAGCGCGTCCACGACCGCCTCATCCTGCGCGTGTGCCGCACCCGGTGCGGCGCCGAGAAGGGCGGCGCTACAGACGCACGGGATCAGGGACCGCGACCATCTTCTGCCGCACTTCCCGGGGGATCGTCCTGAGGGCATACCTAGAATCTACCGCGATAAGGGCCGTTTGTGCCGTTGCCAGCAGGGTGCCGTCCGCCGCCAGCTCCACGGCGTAGCCGAAGACCACCCTCCGGCTCGAGGTTTCCCGCACCCAGCAGTGCACCCGGACGACGTCGTCGTAACGAGCCGCGCTGCGGTACCGCACCTTGACGTCCACCACGGGCAGCAGCAGACCCTGTTCCTCCAGCTTCTTGTAGCTCACGCCGAGGTGGCGCATGTGGTCCGCCCGGGCCTGCTCGCACCAAACGACGTAGTTGGCGTGGTGTGCCACGCCCATCTGGTCGGTCTCTACGTAGCGGACCCGAAGCTCCGTGGCGGACACGTCCGGGCCGTATGATGACTCTTCGGCGCCTTCAAGCACTCGCTCCATCCTCCTCTCTCACCCTGACTCGAGCCCCCGCTCCAACTCCGGAACCAGGGATGATGCCCCCAGCCGGAACCGGGCCGGCGCGGCGTCTCCTGCCCCCAGCTCGGACTCGGCCAGCGTGATCCACTGGCATGCATCACGCGCGGTCCTGATGCTTCCCGCCGCCTTGAGCCCGATGCTGATCCCCGTTTCCTCCTCGTAGGACCGGGCAGTCCGCGCCAGAACCAAACCCACCGGTAGAGTGGCGTTCACCCGCTCTCTGCCGGTCGATGTCTTCACGAAGTCCGCTCCGGCCATCATGGCTACGCGCCCCGCGCGGGCCACCCGCTGGAGCGACCCCAGGTCACCAGCGGCGAGGATCACTTTCATCAGTGCTGCCCCGCACGCCGCGCGTAGGGCGCAGAGTTCGCCGTGGAGCTCCTCCCAGCGCCCTGCCATGGCCAGGCCTCGGTCGATCACCAGGTCGATCTCGCCCGCCCCGGCCTCAACGGCGGACCGGATGTCGTCGATGCGCCGGCCGATCGGCGTGAGCCCGGCCGGGAAGCCTCCCGCCGCTGCGGCGACCGCCACGGGGGTCCCGCTCAGCGCTCGTGCTGCCACGGGCGCGAGCGAGGGAAAGACACAGACCGCGGCGGCATGCAGGTCTTTCCACCCAGCGAGGGGACGCCGCGCCGAATCGCACAGGGTCCGCACGTCCGCTTCCGTCTCCCGGCCGGTGAGCGACGTGAGGTCCAGGCAGCGCACGGCCGAGAGCAGTCGGCCCTCGCGCGGCGACCGCTGCTCCGCTCGGGCCTCCACCTGCGCTGCTGCGTGGGCGATGGCGGGCTCGTCGACGCTCAGGGCGTCGAGCGATCGCTGGTCGAAGGGCGTACCGGGGTTCACTGCGCGACCAATCTAAGGCTATACTGCGGCCGTGCAGTCAAATACCGCAATCGTGGTCTCCGATGCCCACCTGAGCGCCGCCTCTCCCGAGGCGACCGGAGCTTTCCACCGTCTTCTGCGGGCGGCGCCGGATCTGTGTGATCAACTGGTGATAAACGGAGATCTGTTCGAGTTCTGGTTCGAGTATCGATCCGTCATACCGCGCGCGGCATTTCCCACTCTGGACGCGCTTGCGGCCGTGCGGCGGGCCGGCGTCGAGCTCACGCTCACGGGTGGCAACCACGACCGGTGGGGCGGGCCGTTCTGGCGCGAACAGCTCGGCGCAAATTTCCACGCGGACGCCGTAGAGCTCGAGCTCGCCGGCCTGCGCGCCCTGGTGGCGCATGGAGACGGTGTGGTCGACGGCGAGTTGGGAGCCCGCCTAGTGCACCGGATTATCGGCTGGCCGCTCACGGTGAAGCTGTTCCGCGCGCTGCACCCGGACGTCGGTTACGCCCTGGTGCGCCGGCTCGCTCCCCTGTTGGCGGGGAACCGGGACGAGGATGTCGTCAGGCGAGCGGCCACCTCGCAGCGTGAGCACGCGGAGCGCCTGTTGGCCCAGCGGCAGGAGCTGGACCTGCTCGTGCTGGGGCACACACACCGGGCCGCCCTCGTCGAGGCGGGCCCGAGGCGCTGGTACGTCAATCCCGGTGCGTGGTGTGATGGGTGGAGGTATGCCGTTATCGACCAGCACGGTCCCAGGCTCGAGCGGTTCGAAGCGGGAGCATAGTCTCCGGGCCGTCGCCTCAGAACTCGAAGCTCACCCCCGCCTGCACTCCCCCGTTGGGTGCAGCCTGGACGTCCAGATCTGCCGGGAAATCCCACAATACGCCCGACACGAACGCCTCGGCTGCCGAGATCAGGTGGTTGAAGATGAGCAGGAACGCCCAGTCCTCTATCTCCTGTTTCTTCCCGTCGATCTTCTCCGCCATCTCGACGCTGCCGTCGTCGATCCTCTCGAAGTAGTCGAGCTGCTTGGCCGACTTCAAGATCATCGTGAGGCTGAGCCCCTCAAAGACGACGAACGCTGCTCCGGTCACGCGCCGCCCCAGAATGGACTGTCCCCAACCCGGGATCAGCAGGGAGCGCCACATTGCACCCACCGGAGAGACGGGCGGTTCCACCCGGAACTGGGGCACCTTGACGGTGTCTTCCGGTTGGGGCTGCTGCTGCTGGGTCGGTCGCCGCTCCGGGATTACCTGCGCGTTGGCGCCGCCACTGGCCAGCAACAGGCCGCAGGCGAGGATCAGGGCGCGCATGCAACACGGAGGTGCCTGGGGAGCATCTCCACCGTCTGGGGCTCGCCCTGCGGCAGCTCGTACAACTCTCCGTCCAGATGTACCAGCACCGGCGCCGAGGGGGCCGCGAGCCGCACGTGCGCGCTCCGGAACAGCGCCACCGGAGGGAGGTTGCCGTGCGTTCCCCGGATCACGCGCGGCACGTAGCGCAGGAAGGTGAGCAGCCCGATGCGCCGGATCACGCACACGTCGAACAGGCCGTCGTCGGTGACGGCGTCGGGCGCGATCATGAACCCGCCTCCGATCGAGGGCCCGATCGCTACCTCCATCATCATCACGCGGCCTAGCTCGCTGTGCTCGGGAGCCAACACCTCCAGTTCCGGTGGCTCGAAGCTGACGAAGGTCCGGAAGACCGACGCCAGATAGAGCGGGAAGCCGCGCAGGTGTTTCATGCTCAGGGTCTGACGCGTGGCCTCCGCGTCGAAACCGGCGCCCAGCGCGTTCACGAAGTACTGACCGAGCGCGCGACCCACGTCGAGCCGCCTCACCGTGCCACCCAGCGCGGAGGCGAGCGCCGCCTCGAACGGCTTCTTGCGCAGCCCCAGAGCGTAGGCGTAGTCGTTGCCGGTGCCGATCGGAACGTGGCCCAGCACGGTCTCGGTGGGCCCGTCCGCCAGCAGGCCGTTGGCGGTGTGATGCACCGTGCCGTCGCCCCCCACGGCGACGACCATGGGCCAGCCCTCGTCGCGGGCCTGTGCGGCGAGATCGCGCTCGTGGCCGCGGTGGGTCGTCTCGTGGATGCGGGCGTCCCAGCCCAGGTCGCGCGTGGCCTCGGTGAGACGCGGCCGGAGCTTGTGCCCCCGGCCGCGTCCCGCGGCGGCGTTGAGGATGAAGAACGCGGACTTCATTGGAGTGCGGGGCGCTGGCGGGAGCGTGTGGGAATCGAACCCACCGGAGCCGCCTCAGGCGCCTCCCAGCGGTTTTGAAGACCGTACGGACCACCAGGCCCGATCCGCCCCCGTTGCGTGATCAGCTCCGGATCGCGATCGCTTCGATCTCGACGAGGGCGCCCTTGGGCAGGGCCCCTGCCTGCAGGGCAGCCCGCGCCGGCCGGTGCTCGCCAAAGTGCTTGGCGTACACCTCGTTCATCGCCTGGAAATCGGAGATGTTCGCGAGGTAGACGGTGCTCTTGACCACCTTGGACAGGCTGACGCCGGCCTCCTCGAGCACTGCTGCGAGGCTCCTCAGCACCCGGTCGGTTTGTGCCTTCACGTCGTCGCCGACGATCTCCATGGTCTCCGGATCCAAGGGGATCTGTCCCGAGGCGAACACGAAGTCACCCGCGATGACTGCCTGGGTGTATGGCCCGATCGCCGCCGGCGCGTCTTTGGTCGTGACGAACTCCATCGGTCTGGTTTCCTCCTAAAAGAGCCCTTCGATAGTGCCGTCGGCCGAGACCCGCATTTTCACGGCTGCGGGTGTCTTGCCGAGCCCGGGCATGGTCATGATGTCGCCGCACAGCGCGACGACGAACCCTGCGCCGGCCGAAGGATATATGTCCCTCACCGTGATCTTGAACCCGGAGGGCGCGCCGAGCAAGGTTGCGTTGTCGCTGAAAGAGTACTGTGTCTTGGCCATGCAGACGGGCGTGTCGCCTAGGCCCCACTTCTCGAGCCGTGCAGCGGCGCGCACTGCCGTGGGCATGAAGGTGACGCCGTCGGCGCGGTAGATCTCCTTGGCGACGATCTCGATCTTCTGGCGGATGGGGAGCGCGGTGTCGTAGATCGGCTTGAAATCTGCCTTGCCCTCCTCGAGCAACTCGAGGACCGCCTCGCCCAGCTCGATGCCGCCGTCGCCGCCCTTCTCCCACACCTCGCATAGCGCGACCCTGGCGCCGATCGCCTTGCAGCCGGCGCGCACCACCTCGACCTCCTCGACGCTGTCGGTGATGAAGCGGTTGATCGCGACCACCGCCGGCACGCCGTACTTGGCGACGTTCTCCACGTGCTGTTTCAGGTTGGCGAAGCCGCGCTCGACCGCTGCCGCATCGGGCTCGGTGAGCTTGTCCTTCGGGATTCCACCGTGCAGCTTGAGCGCGCGCACCGTGGCCACTACAACCGCGGCCTCGGGCTTGAACTCGCCGATCCGGCACTTGATGTCGAAGAACTTCTCGGCGCCCAGGTCCGCCCCGAATCCAGCCTCAGTTATCACGATGTCGGCCACGCGCAGAGCCGCGTCGGTTGCAACCACCGAGTTGCATCCGTGCGCGATGTTGGCGAATGGCCCGCAGTGCAGGAAGGCCGGCCCGCCCTCGAGCGTCTGCACGAGGTTTGGGTCGAGCGCATCCTTGAGGAGCAGCGTCATCGCGCCCTGCGCCTCGAGCTGCTCGGCACGCACCGGGTCCTGCTTGCGCGTCATGCCGACGATGATCCGTCCCAGGCGCGCTTCGAGATCGTCCAGGCTACGCGCCAGGCACATGATGGCCTGGATCTCGCTCGCGGGCGTAATGACGAACCGGTCCTCGCGTGGCACGCCGCCCAGCGGACCTCCCAGGCCGACCACGATGCTGCGCAGCGCCCGGTCGTTCATGTCCATCGTGCGAGGCCATGTGATGCGGCGCTGATCGATGCCTGCGGCATTCCCCTGGTGCAGATGGTTGTCCAAGAGCGCGGACAGCAGGTTGTGAGCGCTCGAGATGGCGTGGAAGTCGCCCGTGAAGTGGAGGTTTATGTCCTCCATCGGCACGACCTGCGCGTACCCGCCGCCGGCGGCGCCGCCCTTGATGCCGAATACGGGCCCGAGACTGGGCTCGCGCATCGCCAAAATGGCGTTGCGGCCCATCTTCCTGAGCGCCTGGCTGAGTCCGACGGAAACGGTGGACTTCCCCTCCCCGGCGGCCGTGGGCGTGATCGCGGTGACCAGCACCAGCTGACCCTTGCGCTTCCGTTTGGCCAGGCCTCCGAGCTTCACCTTGGCCTTGTGCGCGCCGTACAGGATCAGCTCATCCGCGCCGAGGCCGAGGTCGGCAGCGACTTCGGTAATCGGCCGCGGCTTGGCGGCCTGCGCTATCGCAATGTCGGTCGGAACAGTCCTCGTCATTTCCCGTCTTCCCATCTTCTATGGTTGAGCCACGCGAGCGCCGAAGCAGCGCTCCGCGTTGGTCGTGGTCAGCGCGCCGACTTCCTCGCGCGACATGCCCCGCAGCTCCGCGATCCGCTCGGCGACGTGGGTAACGTACGCCGGTTCGTTGCGTTTGCCGCGATGAGGTACGGGCGCAAGATACGGCGCGTCCGTCTCTATGAGGAGTCGTTCGGCCGGACAGGCCGAAACCTGATCGGTCTGCTTCCAGTTCTTGAACGTAACCATTCCGGAGAAGCCGAAGTAGGCTCCGACGCTCATGCCGGCCTCGAACACGGCGGGTCCGGAACTGAACGAGTGGAGCACGACGGCCGGCACGTGCTGTCCCATCTCGGTGATGATGGCCGCCATGTCATCGTCTGCATCCCGCGCGTGGACCACGACCGGGATCCCGTGCTCGGCGGCGATCGCGAGCTGAGCCTCGAACACCCGCCGCTGCACGGCGCGCGGCGAGTGGTCGTAGTGGTAGTCGAGCCCAGTCTCGCCCATGGCTACTACGAGGGGATCTTCCAGCGCCGCCACGACGCGGGCCTCCACGTCGGCATTCCAGCTCGACGCCTCGTGCGGGTGCACCCCGGAGGTCGCCGAGAGATCGAAGCGGCGGGCGAGCGTGATGGCGCGTTCGGTGGCGTCCGCCGAGTCGGCGATGACTATGAGGTGTCCCACGCCCGCACCGCGGGCGCGGGACACCACGTCATTCAGATCGGGGTCGAAGCGCGAGTCGCCGAGGTGGCAATGCGTGTCGACCAACACCCAGCCCCCGTGCCCGGCGCCGCCTCAGCTGGCGGCTGGGGCGCCCTTCGGCGTGATGGTCCGTACGCCGCGCACGTCCTCACCTGGCCAGCGGCGTTCGACCGCCCACAGCACCGGCGACGCGATGAAGATGGACGAGAAAGTGCCCGTGATGACTCCGAACGTCATCACCCACGCGAATGGCCGGATGATCGGACCGCCGAGGATCAACAACGCGATCACCGCAGCCAGCGTGGTGCCCGAGGTGAGCACTGTCCGGGGCAGCGTTTCGTTGATGCTCCGGTTGAGGATTTCGGAGATGTTCTGCCGCTTGTACTTCTTCAGGTTTTCGCGCACCCGGTCGAAGGTCACGATCGTGTCGTTGAGCGAGTAGCCCATGATCGTGAGCAGCGCTGCGACCACGACGAGTGAGACCTCGAGGTTGAGGATCGAGATGAACGCGATCGTCGTGACTACGTCGTGCACCGTGGCCAGCACGGCGGCGAGGCTGAAGCGCCACTCGTAGCGGAACCAGATCACCAGGAAGATCGCGCCGGCGGCGAGCAGCAGGGCCAGCACGGTGCGCTCCCTCAGCTCACTCCCGACCTTGGGTCCCACTGCGTCGAAACCCCGCACCTCGTAGGCCTCCGGTCCATACGCCTCGTCGAGCGCCAGCCGGACGGCGTCCGCCGTTTCCTGTGTGGCGACCTCGCTGGTCTCCACGCGCGGGTCGAGGCGGGCCCGGATGATGAACTCGTCCTCTGCGCCGAAGGTCTGGATCTCGGCGCCCGTGATGCCTGCGGCCTGCAGCGTCGAGCGGATCTCGGCCGTCCGTAGGTCCGGGTCGAACGCGTGTATCTCAAGCGCGGTTCCGCCTGTGAACTCGATGCTGGTGTTCAGGCCGCGTATGGCCAGCAGCGCGAGGCCCGTGAGGATGAACACGGCGGAGATCGAGAACGGGATCCTCCACTTGGAGAGGAAGTCGTAGTCGGCGTTGTCGAACAGGCGCATCAGATCGTCAGCTCCTTGGTGGCGGATCGGCGCTGCAACCAGAGGAGGAACAGCGTCTTGGTCACGAATACCGCAGTAACGAGCGAGGCGAGGATGCCCACGATCAGGGTCACCGCGAAGCCGCGCACCGGACCGGTCCCGAACTGGAACAGGAAGGCCGCCGTGATGACGGTGGTGACGTTGGCGTCGATGATGGCCGGCATGGCGTGTTCGAAGCCCTGATCCAAGGCCACTCGGGGTGTCTTGCCCAGTTTTAGCTCTTCCCGAATGCGCTCGAAGATCAGCACGTTGGCGTCCACCGCCATTCCCAGCGACAGCACGAAACCGGCCAGGCCCGGCAACGTGAGCGTGGCCCCGAAGGTGGCGAGGCCGCCCATGGTGAACAGCATGTAGAAGCCGAGTGCCACGACGGCCAGCGTGCCGGCTACCCGGTAGTAGGCGAGCATCACCAGGATCACGAGGACTGCGGCGGCGATGGCGGCCCGCGTTCCCTGGCGGATGGAATCGCGCCCGAGGCTCGGGCCCACGGTGCGCTGCTTGACGATGACCAGAGGCGCCGGCAGCGCGCCGGCCCGCAGCACCAGAGCCAGGTCCTGGGCCTCCTGCAGGCTCGTGTTGCCCAGCTCGATCTGGCCGCTGCGGCCGATCTCGCTGCGGATCACGGGGGGCTGCCTGAACACCCTCCCGTCCAGCATGATCGCCATGTAGTCGCCCACGTGCCGCCTCGTATCCTGGCGGAAGCGGCGCCCGCCCGAGCGGGTGAGGTCGAACAGTACGATCGCCGAATTGGTCGCTGGGTCGATCGTGGCCCGGGCGTCCTGCAGCTCGGTTCCGGTGAGAACCGACCGGCGGTCAACCGAGTAGAGCGGTCGGTACGAGCGCGCGCCCTGCGATATCGGCTCGGCGGCCCACACGAGCTCGCGGCCACGCGGCATTGCCCGCTCCACCTCGGGCAGCCGTATCAGGCTGTCCACGAGCAGGAATTCTTCTTCCGGCACGAGGAACTCGCCCGGCATGCCGCCCTGGTAGAGGCGCGTGCTGAGCGGTCCCGGCTGGTCGAGCCCGGCGGCGCTGTCAGCGCCACCCGCCGCGGCGGAGTCGCCGCCCAGGAGCTGCTCGAGCGCCGGAGTCTGCGGGGCGCCGCCTCCCCCCACGCTCACGCCCGCCCGCACGAGTGCGGCGTCGATGGTGGGAAGCGCGTCCCGAAACAGGTTCTGCATGTCCGTGATGCGCCACTCCAGAAAGGCGGAGCGCTGGACGATCTGCGTGGCGCGTCCAGGGTCGGTGACCCCGGCCAGCTCGACCACGATGCGGTCGTCACCCACGCGCTGGATCAGCGGCTCGGCCACACCGAACTCGTCAATGCGGGAGCGGATCACCGTGAGCGCGCGGTCGAGGGCTCCGGAGCGGTCGGCCACGGGACCGCGGCTCTCATCCAGCTCCAAAGCGAGATGGATGCCGCCCAGCAGGTCGAGGCCGCGTTTGATCGGGACGCGTTTGATGGTGGTGTCCCGCATCCGGCCGTCCGGCCCACGCTCGCGGATGGTGACGTCGCGTGGGACGAGCGAGACGACGCTCCCCAGGACCAGGAGGGCGATTACAATCAGGCGGTTTCGTATCGTCGAAAGCATTGGTATCGCGTGCAGTTAGGGCGTTAATGACTACCGCGGCGAGGTCACTGTGTCAACGCGGCCCGCGCGGCGGCGAAGTCCTTGTCGAGCTGATCCGTGAGCGCTGCGGCCGACTCGAACCTCTGCACGTCCCGCAGCCGAGCGATCCACGACAGCTTGATCTGCTCGCCATAGAGGTCGAGCTCGGCGTTGAAAACGTGCGCCTCCAGGCTGCGCGTGGCGTCGTCGAACGTGGGGCGCGGTCCCTGGTGCATCATCCCACCCGCGCTTCCCTCCCCCCACTCGACGCGCACGGCGTACACCCCGTCGGGGGGCAGCAGCTTGCGGTCGTCGGGCAGCGCGAGATTGATCGTGGGATATCCCAGCCCGCGGCCGCGGCGTGCTCCGCGGACCACCGTGGACGAGAGCGAGTACGGCCGGCCCAGTAGCTGGCCGGCCGTCTCCAAATCGCCGCCCGCGACCGCCCGCCGGACGAGGGTGGACGAGACGGGCCGCCCGCCGATCTGGACCTGGTCGACCACGTCCACGGAGAAGCCGAGTTCGCCGCCCAGCCGTTCCAGCAGGGCCACGTCGCCCGTCCTGCCCCGGCCGAAGCCGTGGTCGTACCCGATCACCAACTCGCGCATGTCGAAGCGCTCCAGCAACAGCCGCACGAACGCCTCGGGTGTGAAGTGCGACAGCTCCTCGGTGAAGTTCAGGAACACCACGACATCCAGCTCGCATTGCGCCAGGAACTCGCGCCGCTCGTCGGCGAGCGTGAGCAGCGAGGGCGCGGCGTGCGGGTTGACGATCTCCAGGGGGTGCGGGTCGAACGTGACCAGCAGGCTGCGCCGACCGGCGCGGCGGGCCCTGAGCGCGATCTCGTCCAGAACCTGGCGGTGTCCCAGGTGCACACCGTCGAAGGTGCCCACCGTGACCACGCTGCCGCGGCCGTCGTTGGGGAGCGCCAGACCCGGGATCATCCCTCCAGCACCACGCGCGGCTTGAGTATGTCTCCGGAGGGTTCGGCCACAGCTACGAGTTCGCCGCCCGCGACCAGGGCCACGTAGTCGCCCGGCTGATCGAAGCCCTCGAGCGGCTGCCCGTGGGCTGCCTTGATACGCTGCTCCTCATCCAGCTCTCGGCTGGGAAGGTGCGGCACCGCCTCCAGTGGCGGCTTTAGCGCCGGCGCTTCGCCCTCGAGTGTCTCCAGCCGCGTCGCGTCCTCCACCCGGAATGGGCCGACCGCGGTGCGCCTCAGCTCGTGGAGGTGTGCGCCGCAGCCCAGCGCGCGTCCCAGATCGCGCGCCAGGGCTCGCACGTAGGTGCCGCTGCCGACGTCGGCCGCGAACCTGAGCCGTGAGCCCTCGCGCGCGTCCAGTTCGAACCGGGTCACTTCGATGTCCTGCGGGGCCAGCTCGACCGGCTGGCCCCGGCGCGCGAGTCGGTAGGCGCGCTGCCCACCGCTGTGCTTCGCCGAGTAGGCCGGGGGCAGCTGCTGCAACCGGCCGGTGAGTTGCTCCATCGCGGCGGCCACGGCCTCGTCGCTCACCGATCGCCACGATTCGTCCTCGCGCAGGACCGCGCCGGTGTGGTCGTCCGTGTCGGTCTCGACGCCGAGCGTAATGCCGCCGGTGTACGACTTGGGGAGCCCTACGAGGAACTGAGAGAGGCGCGTGGCGCGGCCGACGAGCACGAGGAGGAGTCCCGAGGCGGACGGGTCCAGCGTGCCCGCGTGTCCCACTCGCCGCTCGCGCAGAGCCCGGCGGACCTTGTCCACGACGTCGTGCGACGTGGGGCCCTCGGGCTTGTCGAGCAACAGGAAGCCGTCGTTCAGGACTCCGTCCCGCGTTTGAGATCGTTGAGCAGCCGATCGATGCGCTGTCCGTGCTCGATGCTGCGGTCCAGCACGAAGTGGAGCTCCGGCGCGGTGCGCAGCGTCAGCGTGCGTGCCAGATGGGTCCGCAGGAAACCGGTGGCGCTCGCCAGCCCCGCCATGGCCTCGGCCTTCTCCTCTTCGGTGCCCAAGACGCTGACGCGCACCTCGGCGTGCGCGATGTCGGGCGTGACCGTCACGCCCGTGACCGTCACGACGCC
>Ga0255055_10002366_pt1 | contig 13350 bp, 13 predicted proteins | sample JV7_2_27_MG_FD_188633 | JGI IMG/M metagenome (GOLD analysis project Ga0255055, IMG submission 188633) | Seawater microbial communities from Jervis Inlet, British Columbia, Canada - JV7_2_27 | ecosystem: Environmental > Aquatic > Marine > Inlet | place: Canada: British Columbia | collected...
GGTCAGCCGGTGGTTCTCGAACGTGCGCTCGTAGCTGCGGATCGTCTCGGCGAGCAACGCCTCGAGGGTGTCGGATTCGAGACTCAATGCTCGGATGCGACGCGTGCTCTCTGCCAGCCTGGTTTCGCCCTCGTCGACCTTTTCGTTTAGGTGCCGGATCTTCGCCAGCGCCGAATCGCGCTCCGCCCGAACCGGTGACTCCGCTACCAGATCGAACTCCGCCCCTTCGAGGCTCACATCCGACAGCTCGGCGTTGAGATTGCCGATGAATCGACCTAGATCGGCCATTTCAACCAACAGGCTGTCCTTTTGGGCCGCCGCGAGCTCCAGGTCGGCAATACGCTGCAGCTGCTCCTCCGACTGACCACAGGCCGTTGTCATCACGGCCAGCATCGTGGCTACGATGGCCACGGAACTCCAACTACGCTTGAATGAAGACATCCCCATCCTCCTGTTTCGGCATCACGAGGATTGTACCGCGAAGACCCCCTCAATGGTCCATATCGGGACCCATAGGAAGCGTCGGCCAGGTCGCCCAATGGGGATCTTGTAGTCGACGACGGGCTTTGGACACGGCTCTGACGTTGGATGTTCAGTGTTGAGTGTTGGACGCTGAAGGTTCTCCAGAGCCCTTCCGATAATGCTTGACCCGCGACATATTTGTGTCCCGTAACCAATTCCGGGCCCGCCAATGCTAACCGAACGCGAAAGCCATCAGCTCAACGACTTCCTCGGAAGTGCTGAGATCTTCACGTCTGCGGTCAATGACCTCATGGCCAGGCAGCTCAAGGAGGTCACAGGGCCTGACGTGACCTTCTCCCAGCTCAAACTGCTCAAGATGGTGGCGGCGACCGGCGGGTACTCCGTGAGCAATCTGGCCCAATTCATGGGCGTGAGTACGGCTGCAGCGAGCCGGGCGGTTGATCGGCTGGTCAAGCGGGGGCTCCTGAATCGGGCTGAGGCCGCCGATGACCGTCGGGCCGTTCAGCTGTCCCTCACTCAGGAAGGGACCGAGCTGCTCGAGAAATACGACCTGGCTGCCGAAGTGGCGCTCCGAGGTGCCTTCGAGTCCCTCACGTCCGAGCAGCTGCAGGAAACCGGTGATATGCTGGATCGACTCTCCGTGAAGCTCGTGGAGCGGGGCAACGGCTCGGATACGATGTGTTTCCGGTGCGGCATCTACTTCCGCGACCGGTGTCTGCTTCGCAAGTCACAGCACGGGGCCTGCCTATACCACCTGGAGAAGACCAAGTGACTCGAGGAGTCGGCTAGCCCTTCGCAGGTGTGATCCGAATGTTGGGGGGAAGAGGGTGTGGTAGGGTGGTGATGGGACTCTTCCCCCCACGCTCGTTCAGAACATCCAACATCCAACGCTCAACGGTTGAACGTTCCATTCTTCCTTGTTGAACGTCCGACGTTGCCATAGCTTCGTCCCGATGCCGAGCCCTCCTCCCGACACCCCCACTCGCTGCGGTACCATCGTCTTCGCCGGTAAACCGAACGCCGGCAAGTCCACGCTACTCAACGCGTTCGTGGGTGCTCAGCTGGCGATCACCAGTGCGAAGCCACAGTCGACCCGTCAGCGGGTGATCGGGATCCGGACGGACGGAAGCTCACAGCTCGTCTTTGTCGACCCACCCGGGCTGCTGGAGCCGCACTATCTCCTGCAAGAGACGATGCTCGATGAAGCGATCGAGGTGCTGCGTGGGGCCGATGCCATCCTGTACCTCCATAGGGCTGGCGACGCTCCCGCACCTCCACTCGAGAGCCTGGTTCCAGCCGGTAGCCTGAGGGACCAGCCTGTTGCCACGGTCTACACGGCGGTGGACACGATTGCGCGTGACGTTTGGCCGCACGTGTCACCCCCGGTGTTCCGCGTGGGCTTTCTGACAGAGGAGCACTCGGGAAAGCATGCCGATCTTGGCCTCGATGATCTTCTCCAGTGGTGCCACGCCCAGATCCCCACGGCACCGTTTCGCTACGATCCCGAGGATCTGAGTACGCAACCCATGCGGTTCTTCGTGGCGGAGTTCATCAGGGAAGCCGCTCTCGAATTGCTACACGAAGAGCTGCCTTACTCGCTCGCGGCAGGCGTCGACGAGTTCCGGGAGTCTTCAGACCCGGTGTATATTCGTGTGACCATATTCGTGGAGCGAGAGTCTCAGAAGGGGATGGTGATTGGCGCGGGTGGGCGCACCATCAAGAAGATCGGTGCGGCGGCCAGGGAGCGGATCGAGAAGCTCCTCGGAGTGAGCATCTACCTTGATCTCTGGGTGAAAGTGCTTCCCCGCTGGCGCAAGTCGCCCCATCTGCTTCGTGAGCTTGGCTTCAGTCCACCGCCGCAGAGGAGATCATGACTCTGTCACCCGACCTGCTGAAGATCCTAGTCTGCCCCAAGTGCAAGGGAGAGCTAGAGCACCGCGTGGAACCCGAGGAACAGCTAGTGTGTCAGGCATGTCGGCTGATCTATGCCGTCGAGGACGACATCCCCATCATGCTCATCGATGAGGCTACGCCGCTCTGAGCTCGGCGCGCTTCTTCTTCTCCTTGGCGCCGCCACACCACTAGTTGCTCAGGACCAGTCGGCACCCGAGGGGGGGGGCGCGACGTTTCTGCTTCTCCCCGTCGGCGCTCGGGCCGCTGCCTTGGGCCAGGCGACCGTCGCTGATGGAGGTAGCAGCGAGGCTGCGTTCTGGAATCCTGCCGGGCTCGCCCTGTTGCCAGGCAGTGAACTGGCGCTGCACTACTCGAAGACCTTCGCCTCGGACAACACCGTGCTGGCGGGGTATCTCGACGCCAAGCGCCTTGGGGTCGTGGGAATCGCGGCCTATCTCGTGGACTTCGGCGCTCAGGAAGTCCTTCCGGGTCCAGGACTGCCGACGGGGCGGATCTCGGTCAAGAACCTCGAACTCCTTGCCTCCTACGCGACGGAACTGGTCTCGGATCTCACGATAGGGCTCAACTACAAGCTGATTCAGTTTCGCCAAGACTGTTCGGGTGCTTGTGGCAACGTGCGCACCACAGTCGGCACGACACACGGTGTCGATCTCGGAGTGCAGTACGCGTTCGGCGCCACCGACGCGTTCCGTGTCGGCCTCGCGGTGCGTCACTCTGGATTCAGGCTGCAGCTCGAGAACAAAGAGCAAGCCGACCCACTGCCAACACGCGTTGCCATCGGAGCCGTGTACCGGCTGTTCTTGCCCCGGCCTGCCGACGCGGAAGAAGGACTCGACGCGCGCTTCCTGTTCGACATCCAGGATGCCTGGGGCCAGTACGACAATCCCGAAGTCCGCGCTGGCCTGGAGCTGGGGTACGGGGACGTTGTCCGTATCCGTACCGGCTACGCGTTTCTCCACTCGGAGAGCGCGGGCCCGTCTATCGGCGTTGGGTTTCAGTTCGGCCGCTTCGCGTTCGATTTCGCCCGCATCTTCTACAGCTCGTCCAACTTCGACGAGCCCGTGCACATCAGTCTGCGTGCAATCCTCTAGGAATTGGTCCGGACTCCTCACACCGTGCGCCCTGCTCGTGGCGTGCTGCGTACCTGCTTCAGTGGTGGCACAGGTGGCGCTGCCGGTCATGGAGTCGGTCACTCCGGAGTTCGAGATGCCACAGGCCGGGGACCGCCGCGGTCCTCCCACCTGGTTGCGTCCGATCGCATCACTCATCCTGCCGGGTACCGGTCAGCTCATGGCGGGGCAAGACCGCGGGGCAGTGTACCTTGCGGTCGAGGGCCTGTTACTCATCCGCTTCTTCAGCTTCCAGTCCGAAGGGAAGCACCAGGGCGAGCAGTACCGAGATTTGGCCTTCACGATCGCCAGGGCACCCTACGATCCGGTTCTGAGCGACACTGCGTTCTCGTACTTCGAGAAGATGGGGAAGTACGTCGAGAGTGGGCCATTTGATACCGATGAGGGACCGGGACTGGCACCACCCGACGACCCCCATTCGTACAATGGGGACCAGTGGGAGCTGGCAAAGCAGACGTTCTTTGCCAATCCGGACTCCATTCCCGATATCAACTCCGAGGAGTACCAGCGGGCGCTCGCATTTTACCGCGATCGAGCCGTTGGGCCGAACTTCCAGTGGTCGTGGAGGAACGCTGGACTGGAACAGGACTTGTATCGCCGTACCATTGAGAACAGCGACGAAGGCTATCGTCAGGCCACGCAGCACCTGGGCTTGTTGCTGGCGAACCACCTGATCAGCGCCATTGATGCGTTCATCTCCGCCCGGCTCTCACGAAACGGTAGGGAGGTGCAGGTGGGCACGACTGTCTTGTCGGGGCCGCGTGGAGGGCAGCTCCAGTGGTTCACGACAGTCAGCGTCTCCTTCTAGCTGGGTCCTGTCAAGCTCATTTGACTTGCCATGAGACCGCCTCTAAGTTTTGCGTTCTTAGGCAATTAGGCGACTCGAGAGGAGATCGGTGCGGACGGGCAAAACGGTCATCTACTTCTCACCAGCTGAGCGTCCCGCCCCCGACCTGATCTCGGCGTGGGTCGAGCAGACGTCGTTTTCCCTGGTCACCCTCGCTGACACGCACGCGGTGGAAACCGCAGCCCTCCGGAACCCTCCTGCACTGATCATCATCGATGGAGACGGCTCAGGCGACCTGGGCGCGGAGTTGTGCCGGTCGCTCAAGCGCGACCCGTACACGGCCATCGTCCCGATCGCGTTCGTTGCGGGCCACCATGGATCCGAGCAGGTCGGCGAGTGGTTCGATGCCGGAGCGGACGAGGTGTTGACGCCAATCGTGGCTCCCACTGAACAACGGAGCCGACTCGGTGTGCTGCTGTCGCGTACGGAACGCAACGTCGCGGTGCATCCCTCCACACGACTCCCGGGGACCACGGAGATCGAACGAGGCATTCGGACGCGGCTTGACGCGGGGCAACTGTTCGCCGTCTGCTACGCTGACCTCGATCACTTCAAGGAATTCAACGATCGCTACAGCTACTACGATGGCGATCGCGTTATCTTTATCCTCTCGAGGATTCTGCGGGACGTCGTCAAGGGCATCTGTCCCGACGTGGGCTTTGTGGGACACATTGGTGGCGATGACTTCATCATGATTCTGCCGTTGGACATGGTCCAAGAGGTCTGTGGTGAGGTCGTGTCGGTGTTTGACGCGCTGATTCCGTACCAGTACAACGCGCAGGATCGACGCGCAGGGTATTTCTTCGGGAAGGACCGACGCGGGCATCTCCATCGGGTCCCGCTGATGACGCTCTCGATCGGAATCGTGACGAACGAGCGTCGCAAGTTCGGCCATCCGGCCGAAGTGAGCGAGCTGGCAACGGAAATGAAGAGCTACGCGAAGACCTTGCCCGGTTCCGTATTCGTGGTCGATCGCCGGCGAGATGCCGGTCAGTAGCAGTCGGGAGTACGAGCGATGAACGTTGGCTGCACTTCTTGCGAGACCGTCTATCGGGTAGACCCCACCAAGGTCCCCGATGGTGGCGTCCGAGCCCGCTGTACGATGTGTTCGGAGGTCATCGAGGTTACGTCCGCGGGTGGAGAACCGAAGCCCGAACCGGTCCAGGTCCGAGCAACTTCGGCCCCCGTGCGGGTCGCCCCGGAACCCCGACCGAGCCCGCCTCGACTGCGGCCGGTCGTAGAACCGACCGGGTCGAGACCCGCCATCACTGAGACTGCCGCTCGTGCCGCGCCTCCGCTGCCGGGTCGAAAGCGTGTGACGCGCCCCGTTTCGGCTCCACCAACACCGGCCCCACCGCCGATCAGCGTGCCGGCCCCCGAGCCACCGCTACGAGTCGAGCCGGAACCGTTCGTTCCTGAGCCCCCGGCCGAGCGGGAGGAGCCCCTCACGATTGCTCCCGCCGCTGCACTGGTGGAGGAGCCGGAAGCACCACCCGCACCTCGGCCCAGTGCTCCGGTCTTCCGGCCGACGCCGGGTCCGCCAATGGCCGCCCCCCCGGTCCCACCCGTCGTGGAGGAACCGGTCCCTGAGCTCGAACCTGTAGCGGAGCCAGTGGCGCCAGCGCCGGCTCCCGAGAGGAAGGCACCGATCAACCCGTTCCTGGCCAGGGATCCGAGGCAGAAGGCGCGTCGCCTTGCCCGGGCGCTGGTGTCGGACATGATCGTCTACCAGCCGGACAAGCGGCAGCAGGCCCTGTCAGCCGGCAACCTCAAGGCGGCCTTCGAGGAGGAGATCCAGAAGAGCTGGGAGGAATACGTAGGCCAAATCGGCCCGGAGTTGGCAAACTCCACGACGTATTTCACGGACGCCCTGAACGAGATCCTGGCGGGAGGCCAGCAGCTGTTCTGAGCCCGGGCCCGGCGTTTGTACGAACTCCTGGTCCCGCTTATATTTAGGTTTGTTCGCGAGCCGTCGCCTCCGAGCCGGAGGGGGCGGCTCAGTGTATGGAAGGACTCCGAGCGCAGGGAGCCTTGATGCTGGGCGACGCCATTGAGAAACTGTCCGAACTCGAGCGCAGATTGAACGAACTCCGAGGTTATCTTTGACCTCGATGACAAGATTTCCCGCCTGAGCAAGCTGGAGTCCTCGATGGCCGCACCGGGGTTTTGGGATGACGCCGAGCGTGCCAGGACCAGTGTCGAGAAGGTCCGTGAGCTCAAGCGCTGGACCGATCCTTTCGAAGCACTCTCCCGCCGCACGCAAGATGCCCAGGAACTCGCCAGCCTCATCGAACTGGAGCCGGACGAGGAACTCGAAACCGGGCTGGTCGAAGAGACGCACAAGCTGCGACAGGGGGTCGAGAAGCTCGAACTGCAGGGCATGCTCCAGGGTAAGGACGATCCACGCGACGCCCTGCTGACCATCCACCCTGGTGCCGGCGGCACCGAGTCCCAGGACTGGGCCGAGATGCTCATGCGGATGTACTCGCGCTGGGCTGAGCGCCGAGGGTACAAGCTGCAGGTGCTCGACCTGCTCACCGGTGAGGAGGCCGGCATCAAGTCGGTCGCGATGGAGATCCGTGGTGACTACGCCTACGGGTATCTCAAGGCGGAGAAGGGTGTACATCGACTGGTGCGCATCTCCCCGTTCGATGCGCAGTCGCGGCGGCACACGTCGTTTGCCTCCGTGTTCGTGTACCCAGTAGTGGATGACGACGTCGAGATCGATTTGCGCGAAGAGGACGTCGAGATGGAGACGTTCCGCGCCTCGGGGGCGGGGGGGCAGCACGTCAACAAGACCGACTCGGCCGTGCGGCTGAGACACACCCCGACTGGCACGACTGTCTCGTGTCAACAAGAGCGAAGCCAGCATAAGAACCGGGCGACTGCCCTCAAGATGCTCAAGGCCGCACTCTACCAGCGAGCCATCGAGGAGCGCGAGAAGAAACGAGCGGTGGTCGAAGCGACCAAGACGGATATCAGTTGGGGGAACCAGATTCGATCCTACGTGTTCCAGCCGTACACCATGGTGAACGACCACCGCACGGAGCTCAAAGTCACCGATGTTCAGTCTGTGATGGACGGTGCCATCAGCCAGTTCATCGAGACGTTCTTGAAGAGGTTTGGGGGCCGGGCAGCGTGAGCGACAAAGCACGGACGTTCGTTGAAGAGGCACGCCGGGAGAAGCTCACCGCGCTGCGGGAGCTCGGGATCGAACCGTTTGCCTATGCCTATCAACGGACCCACAACACCACGGAGGCTGCTGAGGCCTTCGACGATCAGGAACCCGTCTCTGTGAGGGTCGCCGGTCGGATTCTGTCGCGTCGCGGTCACGGCAAAACCACCTTCGTCCACCTCGGAGACCATGCCGGTTCGTTGCAGGTGTATTTCCGGCGGGATGACGTGGGTACGGACGCCTACGAACTGGTAAAGCTGCTAGACCTCGGTGACTTCGTCGGGGTCGGTGGGTACATGTTCAAGACCAGAACCGGCGAAGTCACCGTGCACGCCGAGGACGTCACCGTACTCGCCAAAGCGCTCCGGCCGCCCCCAATCGGGAAGGAAGATGCCGAAGGCGAGCAGCACGGCGTACTCACCGATACCGAACTGCGCTACCGACGTCGTTATGCGGATCTCATGGCGCATCCGGAGGGCCGCGAGGTCTTCCAGTTGCGTGCCGATGTCATCCGCTACCTCCGCCGGTTCTTGGACGCACGCGGGTATCTAGAGGTAGAGACGCCCGTGCTCCAACCCATTTACGGTGGTGCGCTGGCTCGACCATTCACGACGGAGCACAAGGCGCTGAATGCCACGTTCTACCTGCGCATCGCGACCGAGCTGTACCTCAAGCGCTGCATCGTTGGTGGGATCGAGCGGGTGTATGAGATCGGCAAGGATTTCCGGAACGAGGGGATCGGCCGCCTCCACAATCCGGAATTCACGATGCTCGAGTTCTACGAAGCCTACGCCGACTACAATGACATCATGGCCATGATGGAGCAGATGCTGCACGGTCTCGTCGTGGAACTCGAAGGGACTTCGCGCATCGAGCGTTTCGGCACTCAGTTCGACTTTACGCCACCGTGGCCGCGCTTGCCGTATCTGCAACTCGTGGAGCAGCACGCCGGGGTGAAGCTGGACGAAGCGGACGACGACGCGTTGCGAGACGTGCTCCGCAAGCGCGACATCCCCGATATCGATCCGCTGCCGCGGAGCAAGTTGATCGATGAAATATTCAAGGAGTACGTCGAACCGGCGCTCCAACAGCCGACGTTCGTGCTCGACTTCCCAATCGAACTGTCACCGCTTGCGAAGCCAAAGCGCGGTGATGCCCGACTCGCCGAGCGATTCGAGCTGTTCGCTCGAGGCGGCGAACTGGCGAACGCGTTCAGCGAACTGAACGACCCAGACGATCAGCGGGCGCGGTTCGAGGCCCAGGGCATGGCACGCGCGGCGGGAGATGCCGACGCTCACCAGGTCGACGATGACTACGTGATGGCCCTGGAATATGGCATGCCGCCAACCGGCGGCTGCGGCCTCGGAATCGACCGACTGGTCATGCTTCTCGCGGAGCGTTCGTCTATCCGTGACGTCATCCTGTTCCCGACTTTGAGGCCCGACGAGTGAGCCGGCTCGACTACCGAATTGCGTCGCGGTACCTGCGCAGTCGAAGGTCGTCTCGCCTGGTCTCGTTGATCACGATCATCGCTGCGGGCGGCGTGACCGTCGGCGTGATGGCGTTGATCATCGTCATGGGTGTCATGAACGGGCTGCAGAACGAACTCCGCGAAAAGATCTTGGTCGCCAGCCCCCACCTCCGCGTGCTCACCTATGGCAGGGGGCTGCGGATCGATGACTGGGAACAGGTACAGGACTCGGTGCGCGCACACCCCGATGTCGTGTCAGTCGCCCCGTTTGTCCTCAGCAAAGGCCTCTTGTCTGCCGGTGCGGACTTCGTCGAGGGCGTCTATGTGCTCGGTGTCGAGTCCGACACTGGTACCATGGCGGTAACGGATCTTCCTCGTCACTTCCTGAGCGGCGATCTCGGCTTCCAAACCACTCTCGAGGGCGTCGAAGGCGGGATCATTCTCGGACGGCGCCTCGCAGAGCGCCTCTCTGCGTGGGAGCGGGAAGAGGTTACGATGGTCTCACCGGCAGGGAGCAAGTTCAGCCCATCAATGGGAACCTTCGTGCCCCGGTGGTGGACCTTTGAGGTCTCAGGCCACTTCGAGACCGGCATGTACGAGTACGACAATGCCTATGTGCTGATGCCGCGAGAGATCGCCCAGGAGTTCCAGGGCCTGGACTCCGCGGTGTCGGGGCTCGAGGTCCGCCTCACCGATCCGTGGGATGCCCCTCGCGTCGGGGCGGAACTCGTGGAGCAGCTCGGCTACCCCTATCGCACGCTCGATTGGCAGCAGCAGAATCAGTCTCTGTTTTCGGCGCTGCAGCTCGAGAAGCTGGCCATGGGGACGATCCTGCTCCTCATCGTCATCGTGGCCGCGTTCAACATCGTCAGCACGCTGACCATGCTCGTGAGGGACAAGACCCGGGAGATCGGCATCCTGCGAGCCATGGGGCTTCCGGCCAGGGTGGTGCGACGGGTCTTCGTGCTCCAAGGTGCAGTCATCGGAATCGTCGGCACCGTGCTGGGCACGGTCCTCGGCGTCGCCGTGGCACGTTTCGTCGACAGCGGTCATCTCATCGACCTCGACCCGTCGGTGTATTTCATCGATCACCTGCCGGTGCAGGTGGACCCCCTGGACCTGTTCATCATCGTTGCGGCAAGCATCTCCGTTGCCGTGCTGGCTACGCTGTACCCGGCACGTCAGGCGGCAGGCCTGCACCCCGTAGACGCGATTCGGTACGAATGACGGCGATCCTCGAGGCTCAGGGTCTGCGGAAGCAGTACCGCGGCGGCGATGACAATCCGGTCATCGTGCTGACCGACGTGAGTCTTGCACTCGACCGTGGTGAATCGGTGGCGATCGTAGGGGCGAGCGGGGCCGGCAAGAGCACACTGCTCCACTTGCTCGGTGCGCTGGATGCTCCCACCGGTGGGGAGATCGTGCTCGAAGGGACCACGTACTCGTCCCTATCGGACGAGGCACGTGACCAGTTGCGGAACCAACAGATCGGCTTCGTGTTCCAATTTCATCACCTGCTCAGGGAGTTCACGGCACTCGAGAACGTAATGATGCCGCTGCTGATCGCTCAGAAGCCCGAGGCCCAGGCCTCTGCACGCGCTGAAGAGATCCTCAGGGCCGTGGACCTCGGCGCGCGAATGACGCACCGGCCCGCCGAGCTGTCGGGTGGTGAGCAGCAGCGCTGTGCCGTCGCCCGGGCCATGGTGCACGATCCGACACTCCTGTTGGCGGACGAACCCAGCGGGAACTTGGACGACTTTCACAGTGGCCAACTCAACGATCAGTTGTTCGGTCTGGTGCGGCAGATGGCGACGTCACTGATCGTCGTGACCCACAACCGCAGTCTCGCCGAACGGGCGGATCGGATCCTACGGCTCCACAACGGGCAGCTGGAAGAGCTGTCCCAGCACGAGGTGGCAACCTGATGTTGTGCGACCACTGCAACGACCGGCCCGCGGCCATTCATCTCACCCAGATCGAGGGGAATGACGTGACCACCGCGCACCTGTGCGAGCAGTGCGCGGCGGAAAAGGGTATCCAGGCCGGAACGACGGTGACGAAGCTCCCGCTTGCAGGTTTCGTGGCCTCGGTGGGTCAGGGCGCGGCGGCGGCTCTGCCGCCGGATGCCGATGCCGGAAGTTGCGAGTTCTGCGGCGCGACACTGCAAGATTTCCGGGACACGGGTCGCCTGGGATGCGCGCACTGCTATGCCACCTTCGAGCCGCACCTCCGGGAGTTGCTCCGCCGCATCCATGGTGCGCCGCACCACACTGGGAAGCTCTACCTTCCCGCGACCTCCGCTTCCCCAGAAGATCCTGAGCAGCACATCGAGCTTCTCCGCGAGCAGCTTCGCCGGGCAGTCGATGCTGAGAACTTCGAGGCGGCCGCCGAGTTGCGCGACCGTATCAAGGCGCTGGAATGACGCTCGACCTGAGTCTCCTCCCCGACGGGGGCATGTCATGGCTCGACGCGAGTGGACCGAACAGCGACATCGTGCTGTCAACCCGCGTACGCATTGCCAGAAACTTCCAGGCCAAGGCGTTCACGGTGCGCGCCAAGCCGGAGGACCTCTTCGAGGTGCGAGAGCGAGTGCTCGGTGCCACGAAGGAGAGCGCGGCGTTCGAGAACTCTGCTGTGTTCAACGTCGACGAGATGGGGCGTATCGAACGCCAGCTGCTGCACGAGCGACACCTGATCTCGCGGGAACTGGCCGGCCTCGATCGCCAGACCCAAGTCCGACCTGGGGCGACGCTGCTCACCAACGGCGAACTCGGGCTGATGGTCAATGAAGAGGATCATCTGCGCATGCAGAGTCTGCAGTCGGGCTTCGACCTCCTCAAGGCCTACCGCTTGCTCGAGCGCTTTGACACCGAACTGGGTGGGCGCGTGCCCTTCGCCTTCCATCCTGAGTTTGGGTACCTTACCGCCTGCCCGACAAACGCGGGGACGGGACTGCGTGCCTCGGTGCTCATCCATCTGCCTGGCCTCGTCCTCACCAAAGAAATCGGCAAGGTGCTCCAGGGTCTGTCACAGGTCGGCCTGACGTTTCGGGGCTTGTACGGCGAGGGGAGCGAAGTCGTAGGAAACTTCTTCCAGCTCTCCAACCAGACGACCCTGGGGAAGTCGGAAGAGGATCTCCTCGACCACCTGGGTTCCATGGTGCGCCAGGTGGTCGAGTATGAAGCCCAGGCCCGCGAAGTCCTGCAGACGGAGGCACCGGCAGTCATCGCGGACAAGGTCTGGCGAGCGTACGGACTCCTGCGATACGCGCGCAGCCTCTCCTTCGAAGAGACGATGAACCTGCTGAGTGGGGTGCGATTGGGGGCTGGGCTGAACCTGATTCACAACGTGAGTGTATACACGTTGAACAAGCTGCTGGTCTTTTCGCAGCCGGCGCACCTCGCCGATCAGGAGGGGCGGGTTCTGTCCGATCCCGAGCTTCCAGTGAGTCGGGCGAGCTATGTACGTCGGGTATTGGAAGGCGACGCGGCTCACCATGCATCGAATGACAGTGCCGGCCAGTGAATTGGACCGGCGAGACACCATGACCTACAGCGCGTGAAGGTTTGATGAACGGTTACAACTTCACGGATCGAGTCCGAAAAGTCCTGCAGATGGCGCGTGAAGAGGCTGCGCGGCTGCACCACGAGTACGTCGGCACGGAGCACATCCTGCTGGGCCTCATCCGTGAAGGCGAAGGAGTAGCAGCCGCAGTACTCGCCAATCTCAGCGTCGACCTCGACGAGATCCAGCTGAAGATCGAGGAGACCGTAAAAAAGGGCAAAACCCCGGCCCCTGAGGGCCCGGATCTGCCCTACACGTCTCGCGCCAAGAAGGTCTTGGAGCTGGCGATGAGCGAGGCGCGCGAGCTCAATCACTCCTATGTGGGCACCGAGCATCTGCTGCTCGGCCTGCTCCGAGAGGAGAAGGGGATCGCCGCCCAAGTACTGGGCGATGCCGGGGTGAGCCTCGAACAGGCGCGCGCCGAAACGCTCAGGCTGCTTGGCTCCGACATGCCGGCGGGAACCAAAGACGCCATGGCGCCTGGGGCGCCCCGAGCGGAGAAGAAATCCAAGACGCCGGCGCTCGATCACTTCTGTAGGGATCTCACGGCGCTCGCTGGAGAGGGAGAACTCGATCCCACCATCGGGCGGGTATCCGAGATCGAGCGCGTGATCGAAATCCTGTCACGCCGGAAGAAGAACAACCCGGTGTTGATCGGCGAAGCTGGGGTAGGGAAGACGGCGATCGTCGAAGGGCTCGCCCAGTTGATCGCGGCGGGTAACAGCCCCGAGTCGCTCAAGAGTCACCGTGTCTTGGCGTTGGACAT
>Ga0255055_10002367_pt1 | contig 13344 bp, 10 predicted proteins | sample JV7_2_27_MG_FD_188633 | JGI IMG/M metagenome (GOLD analysis project Ga0255055, IMG submission 188633) | Seawater microbial communities from Jervis Inlet, British Columbia, Canada - JV7_2_27 | ecosystem: Environmental > Aquatic > Marine > Inlet | place: Canada: British Columbia | collected...
AGATAATGCCCACTGTAATGAGGATCTCGCTCACCGCCGGGACGTAGCGCGCGTATCCCGGCACCTCGATCCCGACCATCGATACACCGGTCCGATGAACGACCAGCGCGAGTACGGTCGCAGCCGCCGGGAGAATCAGCCCTGCAGCGCCTGGCCGCCGTGGGACTGTGGCGAATCCAACCACTGCCGCGAGCAGCAGCGCGATCTCGAGCCACCACCATCCGGCTTGGGCAGTGGTGTCCATTGCCTCCAGCACGGCTCCGCGCAGGATGACGTCGCCTGCTCGTACGATCAGGTAGCCGAAGATGAAGTACGGCATTGCCCGGGCCAGCCGCATCAGGAGATCCCGGTTCGGGCGGTGACCCAGGATGCGTTCACTGTAAGCGGCCTCGAGAATGATCATTGCCGGCGCCACCATCACCGCTGACAGCAGGAAGAGGTGCGGTAGCGCGGACGTGTACCAGAGGGGGTGGAGCTTGTCGACGATCAGGTAGAGCGTTCCGAGGCTCGACTGATGGAGCGTCGAGAGCGTGATCCCTGCTACGATGAGCAGCAGCGGCATCTGCTTGTTGCGCGGCAGGATCCCCTGTCGCATGAACACTTCCCACCCCGTGAGCATCAGGAAGGTCACCGCCGCCCACTGCAGGCTGAGCGTCATGGCAAAACAGAACAGGGTGAGCAACGCCACCACTGCAACCGGCACGAGATTGCGCCAGAGCGACAGCAGCCGCCGCAACTCGAGCCGTTCGCACACGGCCGGCACGAATTCGAGCAGCAGCACGGACGTGTAGAGCATCACGCACCACGACACCTCGAACATCGGCGACGCGTGGTTCCAGGACACGAGCGCCTGCCAGATGTGCCAGGGTCTCCCCAGGTCCACCATCAGGGCGCCCATGAACAACAGATAGCCGACTAGTGCCGTGAGGATGGCCGGTCGTGCGAGGGGATAGAACCGGCGTCCGCCGAAGGCGTACACGACCCCGGCCATGACGAATCCGCCCGAGGCGAGTGCGATTCCGACGAGGATGTCGATCCCGATCCAGAACCCCCAGGGATAGGCGTCACTCAGGTTCGTGACGGCGCCGAGGCCAAACGCGTAGCGGTATGCAATCAGGCTGAGACCTACCACGGCGAGGAGGGTCAGTATGGCGGTCTCCCCAGTTGGGAGCCGGCGCGCAGAGTCGGTGGTCAACATGGCTACCTCCCCTCCTCAGTTATCGTGACCTTCTCTCGTCGCTTGGCGAACCACGCCGCCCCACCGAGGGCGAGAATCACCCCGTTGAGCACGAAGGGAATGGCACCCATGGCCGGCCGCGTGTAGCTGCAGTAGGAGCAGTCCGGCACATCGGAGAGATACCCGAGCTCCCTGAACGGCCGCGCGGATATGTGGAGCACGCTCGTTCCGCCGGCCTCGAACTCGCCGTATACGTGATCGATGTACCGGCCGAAGTTCTGCGAGATGCGCCGATGGGCCTCCTGCAGCAGCTCGCCTCGGGTGCCGGCCTGCAAGGCCCCCATCGGGCAGGCCTCGACGCAAGCCGGCAGCTTGCCGGCGACTTGCCGCTCGTAGCACATGTCGCACTTCATGATGCGGGGATTTCGGGAGTCCCACTCAAAGCTCGGCACCCCGAACGGGCACGCCAGTACGCAGTACCGGCATCCGAGGCACCGGTCTCCGTGCCAGACCACTGGCCCCTCGGGCGTCTTTTCGAGTGCCCTGACGGGACAACTCGACGCGCAGGCAGGCTCGATACAGTGCATGCACTGGATCTGACCGAAAACAGTCTGCGACGGGTCCGTGCAGTCTTCGTTCCGAGTGATGTACCGCAGAACATCGGGAGCCAGCGCTCGTGCGTCCTCCGTGGGACATCCCTGGAGGATCTCCGTGGTGCTGCGCCCCAGGTCGTTCTCCGCCGCACACGCCAGCTCGCATGCGCGGCACCCGATGCAGCGCGTCGAGTCGAACAGGATGGCGAACTGGCCGGCAGCGCGCTCCCGGGCCGCGTCCGGGTCCGTGTTGCTGGCCGCCGCGTGCAGCGCGGTCGGTATGCAGCCGGTGACTGGCGTCAGTGCCGCCACGCCGCCGGCCGCGCAGCCCGCAGACCTCAGGAAGTCTCTCCGTGATACGTCTGTCGTCTCACTCATTACCCCAACTCACTCTCCCTGGGAAGCTGTGGTCGACGTGTTCCAGCGGCGAGACCTCGCTCGACCGGTGCATGCTGTTCGCTGCCCTACGTCTCTGATGCCTTCGGTGATTGACGTAAGCTTCGATCAACAGCAGGAGAATCACGGTTGTTGCAACGAGTACGAAACACATGCTCATACCTCCTGTCCGCGCTTGCGCACCTGCTCAAGGCTCGATCCGGAGCTCGTCGATCACCTCGGTCACGCCGTGGCCGCACCGGGCGGCATGCAGCGCCTCATCCTTCTCGACCTTCGAGCCCACCGTACCGGAGAGCGTGACCCTTCCGTTTTGTGTGGTGACGGTGATGTGATCGGCATCGAGGTGCGCGCGCCGAATCAGTGCAGTCTCGATGGCCGACTCGAGACCGGTCGACGGCTGTGCGGGTTGGACCCTGATCGTGTTGGTGACCCCGCGGACCCCGCGAAGCTGCCGTATGCCACTCTCTGCGGTGACCCGGTGATACAGGAGATCGACCTCTCCTTCGAGAATCACCCAGCCTTCCTCCACTCTCGCGACGATGCGGTCAACCGGGACGTGCACGTGCCACTTCAGGTGCTGCGCAACGGCGTGTGCGATGTCGGTATCGGAGGTGTGCCGTGGGCCGGGCGTGCGCACATGCAGGTTCTCTGCGACGGCGCTCACACCGTGCACGCGGGCTGCTGCCTCCTCCGCGGTCTTCTTCTGGTCGTAGTTGTCGACATATCCAGAGAGGGTGACCACTCCGTCCTTGACTGCTAGACCGACTTCCTGCTCGTGCAGGCTGGGCTCCCAGTCGAGTTCATCTCGCACTTGGTGCCGCAGTTCTAGGTCCTTGCTCCTCATGGTGCCGTCTCCATCTTCGCGGGTCGGCCGGTTGCCGCGCTCCGGTTGGGCTACGAGTTGTTTGATCTCTTCTCATTGGATGCTAAGCCGGCGCGGACGGGCGGAAAATGCGGAGATGAACGTAGGGTGTTGCGGTAAGTACGTACTCGTTGTCTCGAGCGATCCTCCGCGATGAATCAAGAAGGGCGGCAGTGGTGAAGTGCCTGCCTGACGCGGGTGAGGAGCACGCGCTGGAAGAAGGGCTTCTCGAGGAAGTCGATGGCACCGAGCCGCATGGCGCGAACGGCGGTTCCGACGGTCGGCTCCGTGGCCAGGACGATCACCGGCGCGGAGCACCCAACCCGCCGCAGTTGCCGCTGCAAGTCGGTGCCGCTCATGCCCGCGAGCTGCACTTCAGTGATGATGCATCCGATGCTGTGGGTGTCGGCCTTGCTGAGAAAGGCCTCCGCAGTCGGATATGTCCGGACGTCGAAGCCGTGGACAGCAAACAATGCATGCAGCCCCAGCCGCACTCCGTCGTCGGTGTCGATGACGGCTACCCACTTGCATTTCGCGGCGGTCGCGCTGGTGTCCGGTGCCTTCATCCCGATACCGACGTCACTCAGAAAGGAGCGAAGTGCTGTGACGCGGCGCCACAGCCACACCGGATCGCGAGTGGCGGAGCGGGCGTCGCGTCGGATGCCTCAAGCTGGAGGGAGCTTCGAGGCAGAGCAATCGTGGATTCTACGTAGGCCCACGATCCGCCCTTGACGATTGGAGGGTCTCCTAGACAAGCTACTTGAGGGGTTGTTTCGGCCCACGCAGCGAGCCGAAAGGCGGCCGGGGTGACTGGGGCGAAATCCAATAATACCGCAGGAGATGCTCGGCTTAGCGAAGACTCGTCGCGAACCGTGGCGAGCCCACTTCGCGAGCGGCTCAAGGAACTGGACTGCCTCTACGGCATCTCGCACATCGTGGAGTGGGCAGGCGGCTCGCTCGACACCATTCTGCAGGAAACGGCCAATCTCCTCCCGCCGTCGTGGGAGCATCCGGACATCAGCTGTGCACGGATCGTCGTCGATGAGCGGGAGTTCCGCACGGCGAATTGGGTGGCGAGTCCGTGGCGACAGACGGCCGAGATCTTCATTCGTGGCAAGCCGGCGGGCCGTGTCGAAGTGTGCTACCTCGAGGAGCAACCCGAGCGCGACGAGGGTCCGTTCCTGGCCGAGGAGCGGCGCCTCATCGATTCCATTGCGGAGCGGCTTGGACACACCGCCGAGCGAATCCGGGCGGATCAGGATCTGCAAGAGCAGCAAGACGAGCTCAGGGAGCGGCTGACACATCTCTCGCGCGTGAGCACGATGGGGGAGATGGCCAGCAGTCTCGCGCACGAGGTAAACCAGCCGCTCACGGCCATCGCGACCTACGCACAGGCGTGCTGGCGGCTGGTGGACGCAGAGGACACGAACTCGGAGCAGGTCCTGGACGTCCTTCAGCGGATCGGTGAGGAGGCCCTCCGCGCTGGCGACATGATTCACCGACTTCGAGCGCTCGTGCAACGGCGCGGGGGCGAGAAAGTAGAGTGTGCAATCAACACTTTGATCCGGAGTGTTGAGCCCCTCGCCGAGGTCGATGCCCGCCTTCGCGATGTCGAGTTGCGGCTGCACTTGGGACGATCGCTACCGGCGATCGTCGCAGACTGCGTGCAGATCCAACAGGTGCTGCTCAACCTGATCCGAAACGGGGTGGATGCCTGCGCAGATACCGAACATCGCCAGCGAGCGGTGGTGGTCCGTACGGTCGCGCGGACACCGGCCGAGATCGAGATCAGCGTGTCGGACAACGGGTGTGGCCTGTCAGCGGATGCGGAGGAGAAGCTGTTCCAGCCGTTCTTCACGACAAAGGAGAAAGGCATCGGCGTGGGCCTGTCGATTTGCCATTCTATCGTCGATGCGCATGGCGGACGAGTGTGGTACTCCCGGAATCCGGAAGGCGGTACGACCTTCTACTTCACGATTCCCACGGTGATGGCAGACGTGAGCGATGACGAGTAAGGCGACGGTCTTCGTGGTCGATGACGATGCTGCGGTGCGCGACTCACTCGCGCTGCTGCTGCAGTCGGTGGGTCTCTCCGCGGAAAGCTATGCGTCTGCGGACGAGTTCCTGCAGGCGTTCGAGCCGGAGAGACCCGGGTGTCTCGTGCTCGATGTTCGCATGCCGGGCATGAGCGGACTCGAGCTTCAGGAGGAGCTCGCGGCCCGGCACTGTCTCGTGCCGATCATCTTCCTGACCGCGCACGGTGACGTCCCGATGGCCGTGGAGGCGGTGAAGAGTGGGGCGGTGGAGTTCGTCCAGAAGCCGTTTCGGGACCAGGATCTGCTGGACAAGATCCAACACGCGCTGGCGGACGATGCCCGCAATCGCGCCGTACTGGAGGACCGCGAACGCATCGCCAGTCGGGTGAAGTCACTGACCCCGCGTGAGCATGAAGTGATGGAGATGGTCGTGGATGGGAAGGCGAACAAGGTCATCGCCAGCGAATGCGGCATCAGCCAGCGCACGGTCGAGATCCATCGGGGCCGCGTCATGAAGAAGATGCAGGCAGAGTCGGTATCAGAGCTCGTTCAGATGGTTCTGCAGGTGCGGGGATGAGCGGTGGAGTGAGCGCGGTGGATGCGTCAATGCCCGTGAAGGTGTGCGCCGCGCCGCTCGGGCCACCAACGGCGCAAGTAGTTGCTGTGCAGCACGTTAGCGTGCCGGTGCGTTCCCGTACTGCGACGCGCGTCACAGCCGCGCCCACGGATCGCCGATAGCATAGGGCCGTGGGGCAAGCGGCCAACCGCGAAACGTGGCAGGCACTATGCAGAAGATCGGTACCTTACAGTTCGCGTCTGTGATCGGCGAGGCGGAGCAGCGTTGGAGCCGGCGCGTGCTCCCCGAGATCCAGACGTCCGAGAGCTTCCAGGCTCGCATCGTGCAGGATCCCATCCTGCGCGAATCACGCATCGTTCTGACCGGGACGAAGGAAGAGGCCGTCGAGGCGTCGCAGCGGCTGCGCGGCCGTTGGTTCCCGTTTCACGGCCTCAACGAGAGTGGCGAGAAGCGTAGGGCGTGGCTCGGGGAGCTGCAGGAGGTCACGGCGGCGGAGGCGCGTGAGCGAGGTGTGGGCGAGGAGCTGATCAAGGATCTGCTGGGCAAGCAGGCCCTGTGGCTGGCGGTGATGCGCTCTCCCATGAAGAGCACGCCCCCGATGGCCTGGAAAGAGGCGCAGAAGCGCTGGATCCTCGAGAGCAGGGAGGACCAGGTCGTCGAGGTGGATTCTCAGTCCGCGTCGACCCGCAAACCGCTTCAGCATGCCGTGCAGTATCAGCCTCCGTCTCCCGAGCGCTTCCTGGCGGAGACCCGCCTCCTCGCCATGGAGAGTTTGAACACCGCGTGGCTGTGCGAAACGGCGGGCACGCGGCTGACCGCCGCCCAGCAGACTGTGATGCGGCTGACCTACGTCACCGGCATCATGGAGGACCACATCGCGGATCAGATGGGGCTTTCGGTCGAAGCTGTGGGCAAGCTGAAGCGCAACGCTATGGCAGTCCTGCGGTCCGAGCTCGGCAAGTAGAGCGCCCGCGCCCCACGCCCTCCCTTATCCGACGCTGCGGCCGGATCCGTCCGGCGGTCCGAGCACCCCCACCGCCTCCTCGGTCTCGGCGTTCATCAGCACATGCAGTACGTCGCCGCCGCTCGCCTCGGCGACGTCGATCACGCGCACCGTGTCGGCCAGGTGAGCGAACTCGGGGAGCGCGCGCGGTAGCTGGTTGGCTGCCCCGGTGAAGAACTGCTCGCGGAACACGACGCCGTCCTCGTCGGGATACAGGGGCAGGTAGCGGATGTCGGCCTCGACGAGGTCCTGGAAGAAGTGGGTGCCGAACGAGAGTTCGGGCACGTAGTTCCCCTGGCGCCGCGCGACCTCCATCAGCATCGCCGTGTTGCTGATGTCCGAGTAGGTGACGCTCACACCGAGCTTGATGTCCCCGCGGCTGCCCCACCGGCCCGGACCGATGAGCACGAAGCGCCGCTTGGGCAGCAGCGAATTGAGTCTGCCGACTGCACGGGCGACCTCCAGGAGCTCCTTGGCGGTCGCGAGCCGTCCGTACGCCTCAGGGTCCACGTACACGATGTACTCGATGTCCGGCACGCGCCCATTGGTCACGTAGCGCATGGCGGAGAAGAGGATCTTGTCGCGCGGCAGGTCGTGCGGGATCACCGCGGGGGCGTGATCCTCGTAGTGGCTCTGGCCCCGGCACTGCAGCAGGTACAGGTGCTCCCCGTCGTGGGCGAACTCGATGTCGACCGGCATGCTGAGGCGGTCCCGCAGCAGCTTCAGCATCGTCGCGATCTGCTCGAGGAAAGGGGTACGGCGCAGGAGGCCCTCGAAAGTCACCACGGTGGTGTCGTTCGCCCAGTCGGGCTCGAGCCCCATCGGCTCCCGCAGCCGGTCACCGTCCAGCACCGAGACGAGCCGGCGCGCCAGGGGGTACTCGTCGCCGTAGGTGCGCAGCAGGGTCTCGAGGTCGATCGTCTCGAACGCCTGGGCCTCGAGGTTGATGACGTCGGCGTACCTGGGGGCGTAGCGCACGGTCTCATCGACCGTGACGTTCGCGCGCAGCCCGGGCTGGCCCGGGCTCACGAGCGTCGGGTAGTCGTCGCTCATCCGGTCCACGGCGCGCGTGCCGAGGCCCGGGACCATGCGCACGAGGCCGTCCGCGCGGCGGATACGCGGCGACCAGCGGAATTCGTTGTCGCTGAACGCCACGCCGGAAAACGCCGGGAGGTAGTAGGGGCCCACGCGGGTCCCCACGACCTCCTGGATCAGGATGCCCATCTCCTCGCGGAAGTCCACGAGCCCTCGTTCTGCGCGATACTCGATGGGGTCGGGGCCGAACACGGACGCCCAGATCTCTGCGATGGCGTCCTGCAGCGCCTCGACACGCTGCTGCTTCGTCCCGCGATTCGCCAGGAACAGGCTCTTGTATTTTCCCGAGAACGACGCGCCCAGGCGGTCCTCGAGCATGCTGGAGCTGCGCACGATCAGCGGCCGGTCGCTGAGCCGGTCCAGCACCGCGGCGAGCCCCTTGTGCACCTCGGGTGTGAACCGGGAGTTCTTGAACAGCTGGATGATGAACGGGTAATCCCGGCGGACCCGCTCGATCTCCCTGTACTTGTGGTCGTAGACCTCATGCAGCTGGTTCGCGCGCATGAAGTCCAGGATGGCGTCAGAGGCGACGTACCAGGTCTGCGGCATCCGCAGGTTGGCGAACAGCTCCGCGTGCTCCTTCGCGTCCTCGAGAATCCGCACACCGAGGAACAGGCCGGCCGCCTTGCCACCGAGCCTCCCGTAACTCCCGGCAGGGCAGACGATCCGCGGGGCCAGCTCCACGAAGTCGTTGATGTCCACGTGGTGCTTCGCCACGTTGATGAAGTCGAGCCGATCGACGAAGCACCGCTGCAGCAGGCTGACCCGCAGACCGGTGCGGAGGGCCACGGAGAGGTCGTCCTCACCGATCGACGAGTTCGTGAACTTGAGCACGTCGTCGATGACCTCGTTCAGGGTCGTGGCCTGGTTCTCCAGTGCCTGGATCAGGAAGACGCACTTGTCCTCGTTGATCCACGTCTGGATGCTGGTCACGATGTCGGCCTCGCTCAGGTGGCGGGCGGCCAGCTCGAACGTCCGCTCGACCAGCGTCGGCGTCTGCCGCAGGTCCTGTCGCTGCAGGGGCCGGTTCTCGTCCAGCGCCGCCTCGCCATCCACCGCCTCCGGCAGGCCCTCGTGCAGCAGGTCCCGGGCTTCGGTGACGCCGTTCCACACCAGCTGGTTGATGAGCTTGCGGGCGATGCGGTGCAGCAGCTCGCGGTCAGTGCGCAGCAAGAACTCCACCAGCACCTTCCATGACTGGCCGTCGCGGGCCGAGAGCTGCTCGACCACGCTCTGCCAACTCTCGCGGTCCTCGCGGAGCTGGCGCTGCATCGCGTACAGGCCGACCCGCTCCGCGATGGCGTGGATCAGGCGGCGCTCCTCCTTGAGGAACGGCCCCTCGTCCTCGGGCGGCCGCTCTTCAGTGTAGGATACCGTGATCTCGCCGGCGGCCTCGCCCCGCAAGGCGATGGCGGCGGTCAGCGACCAGGGGGTGACGACGTAGCCGTCCGGCTCGAACGTGCGGCCCCGCAGAACGAGGCGCGCTTGGCAGATCTCCGGGTACTTCCAGCCGGGCGGGATGGCGGCGATGAGGTCATGGAAGGTGGCCTCCTGTTCCCGGCTGCCGCTCAGGATCTCGTCGACGCGATAGAGGCAGTTCAGCTCCTTGGCCCGCTCCTGCAGGTCCTCCAGGAACTGCTCGGTCGTGCGTTCCGAATCGGACGTCGGGTTCATACTCACGCCTCCGTCAGCCGCCGCGCCACACGGCGCCGCGCCCAGTGCGTCCGTCGACCTTCAGGGAGAGCGGCTCGGCCGCGCGCGCCCACCGGACGTGCTCGGTCTCGAGGACGGCGGGCTCCCCGTCGAGCCACGCCCAGTCGATGCCCCGACCGCCCTCGTGCGGCACCGCGAAATAGCTCACCTGGAAGCTGGAGATGTTGTGGAAGAAGTGCGAGCCCTGGCTCGCTTCGACCCACATGTCCGGCCGGGTCGCCTCCACGATGGCGCGGGCGCCGCTGATCTGGCCCCATGTCACCGGGATGCCCAGCCACGGATCGGCGCTGCCCCAGCGTCCAAAGCCGATCAGCAGGTACGGCCGCCCCTCGTCAGCCAGCGCCGTGTTGACCTGCTCGAGCTGCTGAGCGATCGCCTTGGTGTGGCGGGTCTCGAAGGTGCCCGGCTTCACGTACACCACGTCTACCAGGCCCGTCACCGTGCCGTTGCCCATGACCTGCTCGGAAGCCAGCAGCACGCTGGGCGCCGCCAGCTCCGCGTCGCTGATGTCCACGGCCTCGTCCGACACGGCCATCGGCCGGACCTGGAGGAAGCCGAGGCGTAGGCTGGCGTCCTCGCCGCGGGGGAACGTCGCCGCGAACTCGATCTCGACGTCGCAGCCCACCCGCTCGCGGCAGGCGGCGAGCAGCGGCCCGAGCAACCGGTTCAGCGGGTACTCCTCCAGCACCAGCAGGGGGGCGAAGTTCACGATGCGCGGCCCGGCGGCGCCGACTCCGGGTGAGAGCCGGTCGGACTCCGCTAGGTACGTCGAGGCCAGGTGGCGCAGGGTGTTGTCGTACTCGGCGTCCGCCAGGCCGCCCCGCACCAGGTACTCGGTCTCGGCGATCGGATCGAAAGGCGGGGCCTTGCCCACGTTCACCGCCCAGAACTCCGTCTGCGTGTTTGCGAGGAGGTCGGCCGTCGAGGCGAAGGGGGGTGGGGACTTGGGCCGGGCCGGCGAGTAGGACCAGCAGACCCCACCGTCCACGATCGTCTTGCCCAGGCCCAGCGCCAGTTGGACGACGCCCTCCGCCCGCTGCGCGCTGCCGGACGGGTAGTAGTTGAACGACCGGCCGACCCCCGACAGGTCGGGGTAGAACCGGTCGCCGTGCTGGACCCCGACGACCTCCTGGATCACCACGGCCATCTTCTCGGCATCGGCCGGCTGCTCCGTGGCACGGCGGTAGGCCCTGGCCGACCGGAAGAACGTGGAGGCGTAGACGAACTTCACCGCCTCGACCAGGCGCCGGAAGCGCGCGCTGCCCTCCGCCTGGTTGTTGGGCGTCATCTTGGTCCCGTAGACGCCGGCGAAGGGGCGGCGCAGCGCGTCCTCGAGGAGGCTGGACGAGCGGACGGCCAACGGCACCCGCAGGCCGTCGGTGAGCGTGCGCAGGTCTCCCAGCATCTCCTCGGGAAGGTCCGCCTGCTGGAAGGCGTGCGCGATGCGCTCGTCCGGCAGGTCGGAGTCCGCCAGGTCGCCGAGCTCGTTGCGCTCCACGAAGGCGTCGAACACGTCCGTGGCGACGACGATGAGCCGGGGTACCACGACCTCGACGCCCGCGCCCGCCTCCCCGCCGAAGGTCGCCTCGAGGATGTCGCGGGCCAGCACGAGGCCCTGGGCCTTGCCGCCGATGGCGCCAGTGCCGATGCGGCTGAGCGTTGCCCCGGAGCGCAGCAGGTCGCGATCGAACTGCGGCAGATCGGGCTGGGGCACCGCCGGAACGCTCACCGCCGCGCCCCCGCCGTGGATCGCACGGCTAGATCCAGCCGCGGTCGCGCGACGCGCGGGCGACGCGGTCCACTGCGATCACGTTGGCAGCCGTGCGCGTGTACAGTTTCCGCTTCCGCGCGAAGTCGCTCACCGACATGAAGGCTGCCGTCATCTTCACGTCCAGCTTGCTCAGCACCTCGTCCCGGTCCCAGTAGTAGTTCGTGTTGCTCTGCACCTGCTCGAAGTAGCTGGTCGTGACCCCGCCGGCGTTGGCCAGGAGGTCTGGGATCACGAAGACTTCGCGCTGCGCCAGCAGCTCGTCGGCGGCGGGCGTGGTGGGACCGTTCGCGCCCTCGGCGATGACCCGCACCTGCGGGCTGATCCGTCCCACGGTCTCGTCGGTGATCTGGTTCTCCAGCGCGGCCGGAATGAGGATGTCCACGTCCTGCTCGATCCACGCGTCGCCGGGAAGCACCTCGTAGCCGAGATCCTGGGCCTTCGCCTTGTCGATGTCGCCGAACCGGTTCACGATGCGGGCGAGCTCGTCGAGGTGGATGCCCCCCGGCTTGCGGTAGGCGTAGCTGGTCTGATCGGTCTGATCCCAGCACGAGACGCACGCGGTGCTTCCGCCGATCCGGTGGTAGAGTCGGATGGCGTTCTGGGCCACGTTGCCGAATCCCTGCACGCTGGCCGTCGTATCGTCCGGCCGGATGCCGAGCTCTTTCAGCGCCTCGCGCAGGGTGAATACCAGGCCGAACCCCGTGGCCTCGGCCCGGCCCTGCGACCCGCCCACGCCCACCGGCTTGCCCGTGATGAAGCCCGGCTGCTTCGTCCCGTGAATCGCCTCGAACTCGTCGAGCATCCACAGCATGTGCTGGGCGGACGTCATCACGTCCGGGGCCGGAACGTCCACATGCGGGCCCATGTTGTGCCCCATCTGCCGCACGTAGCCCCGGCAGATCGTCTCCTGCTCCCGCAGACTCAGGTTGTGCGGGTCGCAGACGACGCCGCCCTTGGCGCCGCCCAGCGGGATGTCGACGACGGCGCACTTCCACGTCATCCACATCGCGAGCGCGCGCACCGTGTCGAGCGTCTCCAGCGGGTGGAAGCGGATCCCGCCCTTGCACGGGCCCTTCGCGTCGTTGTGCTGCACCCGGAAGCCCCGAAACACACGGATCGAGCCGTCGTCCATGCGGGCCGGGATCGCGAAGGAGAACTCGCGCAGGGGGGAGCGCAGGAGATCCCGCGCGGATTGATCGAGGTCCAGGATCTCGGCGGCGGCGTCGAACTGCGCCTGCGCCATCTCGAACGAATTGAACGGCTTTGTCATCTCACCTCCCGTAGCGTCCCTCACCCGAGTGAATTGTACCATGGCAGGGGTACGGGTGGTATTGGCGGCGGAAGCCCAGCTACTCCGGGACCAGGATCGTGTCGTGGGCTTCGGGCGCCGTCTCCGGATAGTCGAGGCTGTAGTGCAGGCCCCGGCTCTCTTTGCGCTGCATGGCCGAGCGCACGATCAGGCTGGCTACCAGGGAGAGGTTGCGCAGCTCGATGAGATCGTTGGTCAGCCGGAAGTGGGCGTAGTAGTCGTGGATTTCCCCCAGCAGCAGGTCGATGCGGCGCTCGGCCCGCTGGAGACGCTTGTTGGTGCGCGCGATGCCCACGTAGTCCCACATCGTGCGGCGCACCTCGTCCCAGTTGTGCGACACCACCACGTCCTCGTCGGAGTCGGTCACCCAGCTCTCGTCCCAGGCCGGTAGCTCGGGAGGAGCCTCGGTCGCATCGAGACGTGCGGCGATGTCGTCGCTCGCAGAAGCCGCGAACACGAGGCACTCGAGTATCGAGTTGCTGGCAAGACGGTTTGCTCCATGCAGGCCGGTGTGCGCGGTCTCGCCGATGGCATACAGGTTGTCCAGGTCGGTCCGGCCAGCGCGGTCCGTGATCACCCCGCCGCAAGTGTAGTGAGCCGCCGGCACCACCGGCAGAGGCTCCCGCGTCATGTCGAAGCCATACTCGCGGCAACGCGCGTAGATGGTCGGAAACCGCTCCGTGATGAACGCCGCGGGCTTGTGGGAAATGTCGAGGTACACACAATCGAGCCCGAGCCGCTTCACCTCGAAGTCGATGGCCCGGGCCACTATGTCGCGCGGCGCCAGCTCCGCCCGCTCATCGAAGCGGGAC
>Ga0255055_10002368_pt1 | contig 13339 bp, 13 predicted proteins | sample JV7_2_27_MG_FD_188633 | JGI IMG/M metagenome (GOLD analysis project Ga0255055, IMG submission 188633) | Seawater microbial communities from Jervis Inlet, British Columbia, Canada - JV7_2_27 | ecosystem: Environmental > Aquatic > Marine > Inlet | place: Canada: British Columbia | collected...
ATCGTACTTCTGTATCTTTTTTTGCACAGCTGATTCTGCTTCATTGTATATTTCATGAATAACGGGATCGAAAAAGTTGAATACCCGATTCTGGAACGGCTCTTCTATGCGTGCCATGAGTCTCTTTTCCACATCTTCGATATCCTTGCCGTAGATGTGATATGAGTCGGCATGCCAGTTCAATCGACCCAGTTCCACAACCCTTTGGGTTTTTTCTGCAATTCCATGAGCAATGACTTCCCTGTTGAGCTGTATGACGCCAAACATGTTCATGAAATTCGCCCCCCAGGCGTCATTGCTTCTGAATCGTACATTGCAGTTGAGATGCCAGACCCCATCAGCATCCTCCACGATACGGTAGTGGAGTGATTGGAGGCAGGGAGGATCATAGCATGTGAGGTCGATATTTGGCATCCATGTAATCATCTGTGCCTGTCGCGTAAAGGGCTGTGAAGAGAGTTTGTTGATCACCGCATCGATCTGATTTATCCTGAATGGACCTGCAGTCTCCTGCTCCTTATTTTTCTCCGAATACTCTTTCCACGTTCCGTAGTCATGGAGTCGCCAGTGATAGGTATACTCCCATCGGGTATCCTTCGGATCGTTCATGCTTTTCATCCAGTGGTCCTTCGCACCCTGAAGCTCCATCACATACTCACGAAGGTCCTCGATACCTCCTGGAAATGCCTTGTGTATCATGGGATCTGACCAGGGCTTTTCGATGGTGATATTCATTGTCGCATCGATACTCGGGGGGTCCTCATCTCTGTCATACTGCGTTCGCATGGGAAGACCCTCGTTATAGAGCTTGACAAGGGCTTTTTCATAACCCCCTGCAAGGTTTGTATCAGAGACATGCAAAACAGGAATGTTCTTCATCGCACTATCTGCCAGTAATAATGTAGTAAGTAGCTTACTTATTTCTTGTTTTTACCTGTTCACCCAACCAGTCAAGATACTCCCTGCTCCCATTCTGTATGGGCATTGAAATGATCTCAGGCAGCTCATAGGGATGTATCTCCTTGATCAGTTCCACGAGTGAGTTCCAATGGCGTTGTTCAGTTTTTATGAAACACTGCCACTCTTCAGTTGTCTCAATGGCCCCCTTCCACCGGTACGTGCTCTTCACAGGGCCGGCCACCTGCACACATGCTGCAAGCCCTTGGTCCACCAGTTGCTGTGCAATATGTGCCGCTTCTTCCTCTCTATTAACCGCAGTCATTACCTGAATGTAGCTTGTCATAGGCTAGTCACCACTCTTGAAGGACTGAAAAATATCTTGCTTTCGAAGCTATTTCATTATACCCTGCTTCTCTGAGATGGGAAATGAAAAATAGCAGCTGCTGCAGTGGAGCGGGGAGATACATGCCTCGATACTTCATTCAAGCGGGTTTGCAGTTGAAAAGCATCACGTCACCGAAGTTGAGGAGCTTGGCAATTCGGTCGACCGGCATTTTAATAAAGTCGGGTCTCTTGCCGGCAGGTATGCCGCCCCAAGAGACCTGTTTAATGATTTCAAAACCTGTCTTTCTCAGCATTCCCTTCATGGTTTTTTTAGAGAATAGATACACATGATCAGGGATCGCGGAACGCCAGTTCTTCCCTGCAATGCGCGCCTGCATGCCTGAGACATTGGGCGTGGTAAGTACCATGTATCCCGCGGGCTTGAGTATGCGCTTGATTTCCAGGAGAAGACTTGATGGATCAGGTACATGCTCGATGAGATGGGAGAGATGTACTGCATGAAAAAATGAATCCGAGAATGAGGCCTGTTCAAGGGTGCCGATAAAGACATTGAGATCGAATTGGGCTATGCCATATTCTGCTGATTCCCTGCATATCTCCGCACCGTAGCAATCCCAACCCTTGTTTTTCATGTGGTTGAGAAGCAGTCCTGTAGCACATCCGATATCGAGAAAAGTCCTTCTCTCATCCTCATTGCTGAAGAGTAGATCAAAGCCAATATCTCTCAATCCGAGTTTCATCAGGTTGAAGAAATTGCTTTGGTTGGAGAATTCATAGTCAAAATAGTTATCTCCGTAGCGTTTCTTCAGATCACTGAAGTCCGGTCGGGGATTTTGATACACAAGACCACAATTGACGCATTGCTGATATCCGAACCCATTGAGTTTAAGAAAGGGCTTCGTTTCCTTCATACCGCAAAGGTTGCACAGTATGGTTTCCATTTTTTCAGACATTGCAGACAGGCGACTCCGATGGAAAGGTGATTAGTACAATTCAGCCTTTAACGAGTATACCGAATTGCCACATTGTTCCCGGCAGGCTTCTATCAATGAGAGCCTTCACTTCATGACCCATTGCACCGTAAGCTTGCTCAATGGATTCACCATTCATCCTGAGCTCCACTATCCGTATGGGAGTCACCGCTTCAGGAGAAATAGCGACCGCGTCATCACCCACTGAGAGCGGATTCTTCACAGATACACCTAATTCTCGATCTGCATACTCCCTGATAAAACCAAGAACCTGCTGTGACCGCTTGGCGCCCCTGTCGTAGCTCTGCATGGGCTCAGAATCAGGGAAAAGAAAGCCCCGGGTGAATCCATGGCTGTCGGTCAATTCGACCAGCCGAGAAGCATCAGCGTCGATAGACTTCGATCCATTATCGAATACATTATCAATGATCTGCCTGTAGGCTCGGGCGATCAGCGAGACATACAACAGGTTCTTTGTCCTTCCCTCCACCTTGTATCCGTGTATGGGAAGGTTTGCCAATTCCGGGATTTTATTCAGGAGGCAGAGGTCTTTTGAGTTGAGTATATACGTGCCGCGCACATCCTCTTCGATTTCGAAGCGCTCATCCTCCCTGGTCTCCTCCACAAGTGCATAACGCCACCTGCAGGTTCCTGCACACGCACCCCTATTCGCATCACGGCCGGTCAGGAAATTGGAGAGGAGGCAGCGGCCAGAATAGGATACGCACATAGCGCCGTGTATGAAGATCTCGAGCTCAATACTATCCGCTTGCCGGCATATCAGCTCCAGTTCCTCCAGGCGCAGCTCCCGTGCCAGTATAACCCGTTCCACTCCCTCTTCACGCCAGAACTGTATGGCCTGGGAGTTTGTTGCATTGGCCTGAGTGCTGAGGTGAAGGGTTATGCTGCTTTTTCGTCTTCTGATAAGCCTGATCACGCCAGGGTCTGACACGATGAGGGCGTCGGGTTCATACTCCTCCATGACATCGAGGAATCGTTTCAGTCGATTCAGGTCACCTTCGTGGGCGAAGAGATTGCAAGCAACGTAGAACCGTTTACCCAAACTGTGTGCTTCTTCGATCGCCTGCCCGAGGGAAAGTTCATCAAAGGAAATGTACTTTGTTCGCAATGAAAGTCCTGGCAACCCGGCATACACTGCATCGGCACCGTAGGCCATTGCATATGAAGCTTTTTCACGATTACCAGCAGGGAGGATGAGCTCAGGTTTGATCATTGGTTGCAAGCTTGAGCTTGTCAAGGGGAGCTTTGCTCTTATCCGTTTTGGCCTTGGAAGATGCAGCCCTGGTTTTGGGAGGTAGCGGCTTTTTTTTCGCAGGAAGATCTTTGCGAATGCCCACGATATCCTCGATTTCCTTCCGATCGAGCACCTCTTTCTGCAGAAGCCGCCGTGAAAGTTTATCGAGCGTAGTTTTGTTTTCGGATAGTATCTTTTTTGCATTTTCAAACGCTTCGTTCACAATGCGCATGATCTCACTATCGATGGATTGAGAGGTTTTTTCACTATAGTCCTTATGCCGGGCGATTTCTTTTCCGATGAATATGGGCTCTTCTTTCTGGCCATACTGCAGGGGGCCGAGCTTTTCGCTCATACCCCATTCACACACCATCCGTCTTGCCAGTCTGGTTGCACGCTCAATATCATTCTGAGCACCTGTCGTGATTCCACCCGCACCGTACTTCATCTCTTCTGCAACTCTCCCACCCATCATCAGTGTCACCTGGTCTGTAACATAATCCTTGGTGAGGTTGTGCTTGTCCGTTTCGGGTAGACTCTGCGTAAGCCCGAGAGAGAGGCCTCGAGGGATAATGGTCATCTTGTGTACTGGATCAGCGTTTGGGAGTAGCATCCCCAGAAGCGCATGGCCCGCTTCATGGTATGCGGTCACCTTCTTTTCATCCTCGGAGATGACAATGCTCTTTCGTTCAGGACCCATGAGCACCTTGTCTTTGGCAAATTCAAACTCCTCCATGCCCACCTTGCGCTTGTCCCTGCTGGCTGCGAGCAGCGCTGCCTCGTTTACCAGATTGGCAAGATCGGCTCCTGTAAAACCGGGTGTTCCACGGGCTATGGTCTTGAGATTAACCGTTTTGGCAACCGGTATTTTCTGCACGTGTACCTTGAGTATGCCTTCCCTTCCCTTGATATCTGGAATGTCGACGATGACCTGCCGATCAAATCTTCCGGGTCTGAGCAGCGCTGGATCGAGCACGTCGGGCCGGTTCGTGGCAGCAACCACAATAACGCCCTCGTTCTCTTCAAAGCCGTCCATCTCCACAAGCAGCTGATTGAGCGTCTGTTCCCGCTCGTCATGTCCACCGCCGTAGCCTGCTCCCCGGACCCTTCCCACAGCGTCCAGCTCGTCAATGAAGATGATACAGGGTGAATGTTTCTTGCCCTGATCGAAAAGATCACGGACACGACTCGCGCCAACTCCAACAAACATCTCGACAAAGTCCGACCCGCTCATGCTGAAGAAGGGTACATCCGCTTCACCCGCTATGGCTCTGGCGAGAAGGGTCTTCCCTGTTCCGGGAGATCCAATGAGCAGGAGCCCTTTGGGGATCTTTGCTCCAAGCCTCGTATATTTGCTTGTATCTCTGAGATAATCGATTACTTCTTTCAACTCATCCTTCGCCTCATCCACACCAGCCACATCATCGAAGGTCACTTTTTTTGCTGACTCAGGCTGAAGCCGCGCCCGACTCTTTCCGAAGGACAGGGCTTTGTTGCTTGTGCCTTGAATCTGCCTGAGCATGATAAACCAGAAAACCCCCAGTATGAGCAGCCACGGGATTATACCTATCAGGGCATTGAGAAAGGGGAAGGACTTTTTCGCTTCACCTTTGAAATTGATATTGTTGGCGAGAAGCATGGGGATGAGGTTGGGATCATCATAGGGTATGATGGTGTGAAAGGATATGAGAGGAGTGTCGCCCCCGGATATGTATCCGTAGATATCCCTGTCAACAATCCTGACCTGCTGCACCTTGCCGTCTTCTATGAGCGTAACGAGTTGTGAATAGTCGACTTCCTCGTAGGTCTCCCGGGGTTTGTTGAACATGAACATCAGAAAAAGTGCAATGAGCCCAATGATTGCAATCAATGCGAGCCTGTTTGAAGGCCTGAAATTCTTGATGTCCTTTCTGTTATTGTTATCCACGTTGCTCCTCTTCAGGGTTGAACAATCTCCCCAATGTAATCAAGTTCCCGGTATCTCTCATCATAATCGAGACCATAGCCAATGACAAAATGGTCTCCCACTTCGAATCCCCGAAATTCAATTGGTATCTCTATTTCTCTTTTACAGCTTTTGTCGAGAAGTGTACATACACAGAGACTCTTCGGATTGTGCAGGCCAAGATATTTAAGTATGTAGTTGACAGTGTAACCCGTGTCGACAATATCTTCGACCAATAGAATGTGCTTCCCTCGCACATCCATTTTGAGGTCCTTGATGATGCGAACATCACCGGTGCTTTTCGTCCCCTTATAGCTGGTTGTGGCTATGAAATCTATAGAGATAGGGACAGCTATGTGCCTACACAGATCAGCGAGGAATATAAAGGCCCCTTTCAGGTTGCAGACGAGTATGACCTGTTCATCGCCGTAATGATCCGATATTTGCTTGCCCAGCTTCTTCACTTGCCACTGGATCTGATCTCTTGAGAAGATGACCTTTATGTTTTCCAATCTCTCAATTCACCCACGAGAACGTTTACCGTATGATCCGTAACCATATATTCCTCAGACACCCTATTGTCCATGCCGTACAACGAACAGAAGATCCCAATGACCTCGTTGTTGCTTTCTAGAATTGGTACGTAGTTCCTGGATATACCATCGACCTTGTGATCGATGAACAGATCCTTTATCTTCTTGTGACCCAGGTTTTTTAGGCTTATTCTGTCCCCTGCTCTTCTGCATCGTATGCTGATCGGTAGTTGTATCTTGTCGTAGTCAAAATAGATCTTGTTTCTTGAAAAACCTTCCTTTTCAAAGATCCCGTCAGTATCCCTGAGACTGAATACCAGTTCCTTACCGATCTCAGGAATGCGCTGAGCACTTCCAATCTCATTTACATGGTAAAGATACCCTGGCACCCTAGTATCGACAACCCTTTTCTTGAATACGAGAGAATCATACTCTTTGTGCACTGAAATTGAGTTGTTTTCATAGATTGTCTTGTTCCCCTCCGCATTCCCTGCAGTAATGAGATCCAGTACCTTGAAGGGCAGATAGGTCTTTCGCATATCATTTTCGCCGTCAGCAAGCTGTTCGTACATGAGAATGACGATTCTTCTGCGCATGGCAGCATCGAGTTTTGCAAATTTGCTGTACTGGAGTCTGAACCCGGATCCATCCCGGGATTCTAGAATAGTTTCAAGGGCGCTTCGGGTGAGCCCCTCGAGCAGCATATTCTCTTCACGCTGAATCAGTGCAAAGTTGCCGAAGTGTTCCCTGTATTTTCGATTGATCTTTTCGAATAACGGTAAAATCTCATACCGTATCCTGTTTCTTGGAATAGTCCAGTCAAAGTTTGTGCGGTCAATTCGATAGTGTATGCTGCTTATCTGCAGATAATCCAATATTCGTTTTTTACTCAACGCGAGTAGAGGATGGATTACAGCGCCGATTTGCGGATGTATGCCACTGGCACCTCCCGGTCCCGTACCGGCTGCAAGCCGATAGAGTATTGTTTCGATATTGTCTTCCAGTGTATGGCCTGTCGCAAGCTTGTCGAATCCCTCCAGCTTCATTGTATCAAAGAGAAATGTATACCGAACCCTTCGTGCCGCTTCTTCAGGTGATTCTCTCTTCTCCCTCAGTTCTCCCAAGCGAAGCTTTGTGCTGTAATAGGGCAGCCCCAATCTGGACGTCATATCCTGTACAAATTCCTGATCAAGGTCTGCATTGGCACCACGAATTCCATGGTTAACATGTGCAACCCCAAGGTCGAGCTCAAATTCGTCTTGCAGTTCGTGAAAGATATAAAGAAGGGCAGTGGAGTCAGGTCCACCCGAGACGGCGAGCAGAATTTTTTCTCCTCCCACAATGAGCTGATTCTGAATACAGAAAGCCCTGATCTCTTGAAGAATTGAGGGAGGTGATTCAATCATATAGAGTACCTGAAGGAAGAAGTGTGGCGACTGTACGAATGACTGGACTATTAATTGCTGAAGAGGTTCATCGCCTCGTCTATCGATTCTGTCAGCATGACATAGAGGGCTTCGACAACCTTTTCAGATTCCGCATAGAAGTTTGTAAGTTCACTGGGAGTAAAATCCTCAAGGACATAATCGTATAAAAGTTTCTCAGAGAAGAATTCCGGTCTTCCGATGCCTACTCTGATCCGTGGAAAGTTGTCTGATTTGAGGGAGTGGATAAGTGACTTTATACCGTTATGTCCACCGGAGCTGCCATTGCGCCTGATCCGTATTTTCCCAAAGGGAAGCTCGGTATCGTCTGCAATAACGATGATATCTGTTGTCTTTACTTTCAGAAATGATGCCAGATACAGTACCGCTTCCCCACTGAGATTCATGAAGGTCTGTGGTTTCAGGACAACCACATCCTGGCCATCCAGTCTACCCCTGCCAAATACCGCTTTCTTTTTTTTTATGCTCAGATCGATGGAGTGCTTCCTTGCAAACCGATCTATCACCATAAATCCAACATTGTGTCTATTGTGGCGATACTTCGGACCGGGATTTCCTAGTCCAACGATGAGCTTCAACAATCTTCCCCCAGATCGGTTGGTAACTTACAGGCCGATCCGCTCTATTTGCTTTCCTGTTCGGGTTCAGCATCAGCTTCCTGCTCTTCACCCTCCTCGGCAGGAGCTTCACCCTCAGCAAGAACAACCTCTTCTTCTTCGACCGGAACTTCGATCTTTGTCGGCATACCTATCGTAACAACCACCTGCTCCGGATTGGTGAGTACCTTGATCTTGTCATCTACGCTGATATCCCTCGCATGGATGGAATCACCGATTTCCATATCGGTGACGTCGATTTCTACAGAATCTGGAATATCCTTCGGCAGACACTCGATTTCAAGATCACGGAGAAAAGTTTCGAGGATTCCACCCTTCGTCACACCAGCTGAATCCCCAGTGACGCGGATTGGCACTTCTGTCTTAAGTGCTTTTCCCTTTTCGAACTCGAGGAAATCAATGTGAATGACATGTTTGGTTACAGGATCGAGCTGGAAGTCCTTGACGATAACTTCAGCCTTATCTTTGTTATCTATGTTGAGATTGATTATTGAGTGCTCACCGATTTCTTCAAACATCTTCTCAAAATCTTTCGCCTTGACAGTGAGAACCTTGTTTCCCTTGATGCCGTACAACACCGCCGGGATGAATCCTCTCTGCCGTTCCTTGCGTGCAGCCCCCTTGCCTGTGTTCTCCCTCATCTGTATATCCAGTAAGCGATTAGCCATTTTTCACACCTCATTACCTTATAATGTGTTTTGAATTGTTATTCCAGTTCGATAACACTGCCGGTGTCTGCATCAAGAAAGAGTGGAGCTACAGATTTATCCTCATGAACTCTTTTAATAGCTTCTGCCATCAATCCTGATATTGAAAGCACCTCTATCTTCTCTGATTTCCGTTTCTTTTCCTCATCCACATAAATGGAATCAGTAACAATGACCTTTGTCAGTGCAGACTTATTGATATTATCAATAGCGTTGGCTGAAAAAACACCATGCGTCGCTGCGGCGTAAATTTCCTTAGCACCTCTCTCGGCCAATGCATTCGCAGCAGCACAGAGCGTTCCAGCAGTGTCAATCATGTCATCAAGAATAATAAGGTTTGCATCCTTGATCATATTCTCCCCGATGATATTCATGATTGTCGCTTCGTTCATCTCTGATCGGCGTTTATCAATTATGGCCATATTGGCTTTCAGCAGCCGGGCGAAAAACCTGGCCCTCTCCACACCACCCGCATCGGGTGACACAACGATGAAATCGCCCTTTTTATTTTTAAAGAAGTCAAATAGCACAGGTGTTGCGAAGAGATGATCCACAGGGATATCGAAATAACCCTGTATCTGGAGGGCATGAACATCGAGCATGAGTATGCGATTTGCACCTGCACTTGTAATTAAATTGGCCACCAGTTTTGCTGTAATTGGTGTTCGGGGCTGGGCTTTCCGATCCTGGCGCCCATATCCGTAATAGGGAATCACTGCAGTAATTCTGCCGGCAGAGGCTCTCATGAGAGTATCAAGGATAATGAGCAGTTCCATGATATTCTCACTTGCCGGATTGGAGGTGGATTGAATGACGAATACGTCAGCACCGCGAACAGATTCGTTTATCTGAACGTATATTTCTCTGTCCGCAAAACGACAAATCTCAGCATCTGTAACGCTGAGGTTCAGGATCTTGGCAATATTCTCTGACAGGTGTCGGTTTGATGTTCCAGTCAGTATTTTCAGTTCCCATCTCACTTTTTCGCAAGTTTTCCTTTCACTGTTGAAGGATATACTCTCTGTAGATACAAACCCTCAATTCTGGGGCGGGAGGATTCGAACCCCCGAATGTCAGGACCAAAACCTGATGGCTTACCGCTTGCCGACGCCCCAAGCTTCTCAATCCCTTACCGTTCGTTGTTGGTCGGGGACCCCATATCCGCAACAAATATAAATAATTAACAATTAAATGAAAACTAAAAAATAGACTGGAGATAGAACCATTGAAGAAGAAGTTACAAAGGAACCACCTTTTTTAGATAGAACCTATTCCGCCGGATTTGTTGTATTTTGATTTTCGCTTTCTGCACGTATCTGATTTTCGATCTCTCTGTTATACGCCTCTAGAACAGCCTTTTGCAGGACTCCACGAAATGCGGAGTTAATAGGGTGCGCAACGTCTTTGAATTCGCCGCTGGTTGTCTTCCTGCTTGGCATGGCAACGAATATACCGCTCTGGCCGTTGATCACCTTAAGATTGTGAACAACAAAAGAATCGTCAAAGGTCACTGAAACATACGCCTTGAGTTTCCCCTCGTTGCCGACTTTTTTCACCCGTACGTCAGTGATATTCATAGCGCCAGACACCTCTTCTATTGTAATTATTGGAGATCACTGTCAGCATCCTATCATATCATTAAAATTATGTCAAGAAAATTAATCTACAGGGGAATGCCCATCGCTGTACAGGAATCTGTACATTTGGTAGGACGTGTACACCCTCTTCACAAAATTTCTTGTTTCTCGATATGGGATCTCCTCAATAAATCGTTCGATGCTTCGCTCTGGATTACTTCGTATCCATTTGGTTACATTGTTCGGCCCCCCATTATAGGATGCCACCACATACTCGGTAGTTTCGAATCTTCTGTAAAGGTAATCCAGATAGGCTGTTCCGGCTGATATGTTAACAGATGGTTCCACCAATTGCATGCCAGATATTTCATCCCGCAGTATCCAGGAAGCTGTATCGGGCATGAGTTGCATGAGGCCCAGTGCACCTTTTGATGATCGGGCAGAACTGTTGTATCTGCTCTCTTCACGTACGACAGAAAGAACGAGACAGGGCTCAATATCCGCTTCTCTGTCCTTCAACGCACTGTCAATGATATCAAGAAAGATCTGCGGGTAGAGAAGCTCGAGCACTTCTCGGGGCAAAGAGAGAAGCGGTGGTGAACCTAAACTCGAGAGAAGCTTCTCTGCATATGTAATGCCTGCGTAGGGGTCTCCCTTCGCATAGGCCAGCTTTGAGAGAAGAAAATGGTAGCCTGCTCTCGAGTCCTTACGTGTGAGTAAGAGACCAGATTGAAGCACTTCCTCGATCTCACCCAGGTATCCCAAAGAGCACAATGTATACAGAATACTGTCAGCAACAGACTCGAGAGGCTCAATGCTGTTCAGCGGCCTGTCCTGAACTTTCTCAGTCTCTTTGCCGAGCTGAAGAGCTGCTCTGAATGAGTAGTAGCTTCCCGGCCGCAGCCGTTGGGCTGCAGAGAGAAGAGAGTTATCAGAATATATGCCAAGCATATACGCAGCCCAGGCTTTATAATAATCAGTATGTAGAGAGGATCGGATATTACGCAGATACTCCAGTGCCCTTGATGAAAAACCACTCTGTAAGGTATTGTAGAATGCCACAGTTGCAAGTATGTCCGAGTATCGGCTGCCCTCATAGGTGTACAGAAAATCACTTACAGTGTTAAGGGATTTCTCAACATTCCTACTCTGAATATCCAGTTGCATCTGCATGTATGCTGCTTCTCTGTTCGACGCTTCCCCTGCCAAATCCATACTGGGATGTGAAGTGTACCGCCTGAGATACTTCCTTGCCTGATCATATCTTTGTTGATGGAATGCTGCATATGCCAGCTTGATCAGTGCATCAGGGTCTCCCGTTTCCCTGTAGTATGCCAGGAAAAGCGGTGCTGCTGCTTCGAAATCCTTCAGTCGAAAGAAACAGAGTGCCCGCTTTCCTAGAATATCACCGTTGTCAGCCAGCAGATAGGAGAATGAAAGTGCTTCGTCATACAGGTCCTTTTCCATAGAGATATCGAGCAATGCTTCGTTATTGATGCCCTTTCTGTTAAGGTAATTAATCACCGCTCTTTCACCTGTGAGCCTCTGCAACAGGAGAGATATATAGGGCTCCTCATCGGCATTTATAAGTTCAAGGGCCCCCTGAGCTGCTTCCTTGACATCCCCTTTTTCGAGACCCAGAAGTGCAGCAAAATATGATGATGCGGGATAGAATCGCGAAAAGCGGTCAAGATATCGCCCGGCAGAATCATGTTCGCCTCCGAGTAGATAGACTCTTTCAAGTGATGCCAGCATCAAGGTTCGGAGATCAAAATCGGGTGATTCCACCCTGCTTCCCGAAGAGAGGAGCTTGGCGTACCATCTTATCGCCCTGCCTGGCTCGCCCATTCTTTCGAGGTTTCGAGCAATGCCATATAAACAGAAAGATGCGTATGCTGGTTCCATATGTGAGAGGCTGCGGTACACCTGGTTTGCGTCTTTATACAGGCCTGCTGTCTCATAGGAGCGTGCCTGCTCGAGCAGCTCCAAACTGGTAGATCTTGGGGGCGCGTTATCAGTTATTGCATAAAGGAGCCCATCTTCAGGCCTTGCGTGTATTAGAAAGCCCAGGAGGACTACAAGAAGGAAATAAGAGGATTTAACAAACACGCGGCAACTGTTCATGGCACTGTAGATTATTATACTATTCCGAGGATTCTGTAAAGAAGAACAGAAACCCGGTCTGGGAAAAGTGATATAAACACAACGAGTATACGTTCAAGGTAGGGATAGATTAGAGACCTTTCAATAGACTCATCGATTCGAAAAACAGGATGATATTTGAGGAATACAAATACTACACCGCAGAGTATCAATGCCTTGAGCAAACCCACAACGACGCCGAGCAGTGCATCCATATCAGTAAAATTGAGACGGTCCACAAACTGTACCACCATATTTCGTATGATAATGAGAAATATGGATATGAGTACGAACAGTGCAAAAAAGGAGAAAACCAGAGCCACATCGTTACTCTCTACAAACTCCAGGAAGACCTCGCTCAGAGGGCGGTAAAAGAGAAAGGCTCCCAGGAGCCCCAATCCTATGATGAGGAGGGAAAAGAGTTCATTTATAAAACCCTTCAGATATCCCCGAATGCAGAGTATAAGAACCAGAATGATAATGATGACATCAATAAAGTTCATAAAAAAGGGTACCCTGGACCATTTTTTTACAACTAACGTGGTATACTTGTTTATTAGAAATATCGTAACTAGATGACCTATTAATGAGTAAGAAAAAAGTGGGCAGAGAACTGATAACAGACATAATTAAGCGTGTCCTGGCAAACAGAGACGACATCCAAGGCGATGAGTTGTTCATCCGTCAGGTCACATCAAACACGATGAAGGCCACGCCCGTTATTGATATTCTGTCAAGGATGGAAGAGACTGAATCCACACATCTGGACATCGCGGATAATGAACAACTTGCCTCATGCATCGAAGTACTGGCCCTTATCAATAGTATGATCGACTATCAATTGAATGAGAAAACGCCCAATTGAGAGGACCTTTTTACGAGGTCACCTCCTCTGCATCTAT
>Ga0255055_10002369_pt1 | contig 13339 bp, 17 predicted proteins | sample JV7_2_27_MG_FD_188633 | JGI IMG/M metagenome (GOLD analysis project Ga0255055, IMG submission 188633) | Seawater microbial communities from Jervis Inlet, British Columbia, Canada - JV7_2_27 | ecosystem: Environmental > Aquatic > Marine > Inlet | place: Canada: British Columbia | collected...
TGGACTCTAACAAGATGGATTGGGGCGTCAATTAGGTTACTCTACTCGCAGGTTACTCTGTTTCCTTTTGAATTCTATCTCTATCTCAAGCTCTTTGTCATCTAGGTCAACGTCAATCTTGACCATGTCCATTGGATCAAAGGACAAAACCCAGTCATCTGAGGATATTCGGAGAGGACCCTGGGCCTCAACCTGATCGGCGAGATTCCTCAAAAAGGAAGCCATCTCAACCCGACCCATGTAAAACTCTTGGGAAAAATCTCCTACTATTTCTTTTCTTCCACCGGAATTATTCTCGTTACTTATTTCCATCATAATCACCTTGTAAGCTGCCTAAACCGCAATAAACATATAAACATTCTTTGTAACTTTATACTTGATGTATGAGATTATAGCTTCAAAGAACAGGCTGAAGATTCTGAAAACTCTCAGTAGACGGGACAGATATGTCTCTGAGATAATGGAACTATGCAGGATGGACGGAAAAAACGCGAAATATCACCTTAACATACTAGAGGAAACGGGATTAATCATCAGCTACACAAGTGGACGCAGAAAATATTACCGATTATCAGGAGAAATCCATCTTGAGATATCCCCACCTCCCGGTGGACGGTTTCTATTTTATGTAAGTATTCCATCTGATGCACAAGATGGAGACCATTAATCCGATCCCTCTGTGGCCCAATCATCCAAGGTGTTAAGCCCTTTCCCGATCTCTTCTGCGCGGGTTATGGCTAATTTTACACAGATAGGTCCAATGATCTGGACGAGGAAAGTGGATGCTGTGATAACGTTGATTATCAGGACCCCCAACGCCACTCCTTCTTCGCCAAACGACTGGAACCTTGTACCAGTGCTAATAGCTAAACCAACAGCGACGCCAGCCTGACTCAACAAGCCAAGACCAAGATTCTTGTACACAGCGGGAATGGCCCCACCCAGTTGTCCACCAATACGAGCTCCCCCGTACTTACCAATGGTCCTCATGATAATATAGACAAGCCCAAGAAGACCCATCGTCGGGATGAGAGAAAACTGGAACCTAGCACCTATGAGGGTAAAAAACAGCACGTACAGAACCGGCCCAGCCTGTTCAACGGTATATCTGATCCTGTAGCCGCGTTCAGGTGACCTGTTTATCAGTATAAATCCGATGGTCATAGTTGTTAATATCAGGGACATACCCATGGTCACCGATAAACCGACGCTGAGGAATACAAAGCCTATGGAGATCGCCATCCCGTCGTGTTGGCCTTTGATACTCTGAAGGATCATATCCAAGGTCAGGCTCATTATTATCCCAAGTAGTATGGATCCACCGATCTCAACAACCGGTATCATCAATAGGTCAAAGGGGGATAAGACGGCTGAACCAGTTAACCGGCTCTCAACAATGCCCGAACATAAACTGAATAGCAAAAGCGCTAAGGCATCATCAAGTCCAATGACAGCAAGGAGACTGGTCGTCAAGGGACCCTTTGCGTCATACTCTGCAAGCACGTCCACAGTTGCAGCCGGCGCAGTGGCTGTGGATATGGCTCCAAACATTATCGCGGCGTTAAAGTCCCTCGTAAAGAGGTAAACGCCGGTAAAAACGAGGAAGAATGCCCCAAAAGCCTCAAAAACGAGAATGGATAATATACTTCGACCCATTTTTCGGATCTCGTCAAACCTAAGGTGACTCCCAATGTCAAACCCGATTAATCCAAGCGCTATCTCGCTGATAAAAAGAAGTTCAGAAGATAATTCTAACGGTATGAGGTTGAATAGAGATGGCCCAAAAGCTACCCCCGTGATTATGAAGCCCACGATCTGTGGTACGCCAATACTGTTGAACAGTTTGCTGCCTATGTAGGCGCCTACGATGACGACTCCTATCATGGTTAATATATTTTCAGTGAAAACGGCTTCAACCCTAAAATCTCCCTCTAGTTGATTGGATGCAAAAACCGTTGAAACGGGAACAAATAGAGAAATTAAAGAGAAAATGACTAAAACGCCATATATACGTTGAAACTTAGTCATTTATATTATTTATTTTACATGGTATTTAAAGATAGTTTAAAATCAGCATTTATTATAATTATGCGAGTGAATCGCCTGTTATTCCTCCTAATCTTACATGCACACATTTCTAGAGTCAATCTAAGTACTAATTTCCACGGTCAACGATATCGTTGGGAATACTTATGTAATATTACTGCAATGTTGATGCAATATTAACCAAAGATTAATAAAATATGCGCGCATTCAATCGACTAATTGACGACATAAATTCTAGTCACAGATTCAATAGAGGTTGACAAAAAATACTACCTGTAATGCTTCTTCTTGGGTTAGCCATCATTATTAGCGTAATTGGACATATACTGTTTGAATATACAGGATTACCTGAATCTGTATTCATGATAATCTTGGGTGTAATCTCAGGCCCAATCCTCAGCATTATCACACCAATGACACTAGAACCTATCCTCCCTTTCATTTTCACTATCTCAGTGCTTATTCTACTCCTTGAGAGCGGATTAGAAACCCAGATCATTGACGCGGTTGAAAAAATAACCGAGGCCTCATTTTTCACTCTTATCGTACTTATTATAACCAGTTTATTTTGTGGAGCTTTTATGCATTTTATAGTGGGCTGGGAACTTTTACCAAGTCTATTAATAGGAGTTATATGCAGTGGAACATCGACGCTGCCAGTGATCTATTTCACTCGTCGAATGTCTGTAAATGAAAACGTGAAATCCTTACTGGTCTATGAATCAATATTAAACGATGTGACACTGCTGACCACAGTTACTCTAATCCTTCAGGCGATAACATCAGAATTCGCCTTTGGATACACTGTAATTCATATCGGGAGACAAGTCATCCTAGCTGTTTTGTTCGGATCGATTACAGCATTCATATGGGCTCTTATAATGATCAAAGTTTTTCACAATGTTCAGCTAAGATACATTTCCACATTAAGCATCCTCATCATCCTATATTCAATCACAGAGATGGAACAAGCAAGCGGGGTTCTTGCTGCACTAACATTCAGCTTGGTTCTTGGAGGTTTAAATGAAATAATGGAAAATAGTGGTATATTCTATAAACGAACAATTGCTATTTTTGAACCCTTAGAAAATCAGCTAGAGAGCATAATAGGAATGCAGAAAGAGGTATCATTTGTAGTGAAGAATCTTTTCTTTCTCGTTATGGGAATCATGTTTGATCTTAAATCTCTTAGCTGGGAGATAACAACCATCGCAGTTATTCTAATGATCATAATGGCGTTGAGTCGTTTGTTCAGTGTTGGATTTATTTCATTTCGAGATGATAAATATTGGAAGGATGTTGTAACAATTTCATTAATGCTTCCTAGAGGTGTGACCGCTAGTCTTGCTGCGTTTATGCCAATTGAACAGGGAGTAAATATTCCGTTGCTCAAAGAGATAATTGTAGTTTTAATTATGGTTACTACGATTACGTCTACACTCGGTTTTGTCCTCATTGAAAGAGGCGCGCGCGCAGCCAGTGAGTGAGACAGGTGGGTAGATGAATGTTTAAGACTGGTTGCATTTTTTCTTATCTCTCCTCTTTGATTTGCTTCGGATCGGTTATACATATGTCATAGATGTTTGAAACTTGATCGACATGAGTATGGCTCACATACGAGACGAGTTAACGAAGCTCCAAGAAGAGGTGAACTCAATAAAAACTCGGTTTGACCAAGACACAACTAGAATTCAATATTTTCTTCTTGAAGCCTCAGACTTGGAAGAAGAATACTGGACTAAGGTGTTTAGAGGAGTTAGAGCTAGAGTTGAGCTGATTTCTAATATTTGGGAGGCGGAGGTGCTTCTTTTGCAAGTGGTTCAAGAGGATAAAATCTCTCTCGAGAAATTTCATGATCAGCACTGAAACTTTGTTTTAACGCGCGCGCAAGAGGCATATTCAACATGTTTCCATCAAACAGCTTATTTATAGAAACATGATACAATGCATCGAGCTCACGAACATTATTCTCCAAGTTATTGAAGCTGTCTTGAAGATTATCAACACGAGTCTTATACGCTGTATTTTCAGTCTCCACTAGTAGAAGGATCTTCTTTTTCCTCATTTCTCTCAGATGATTGATTGATAATCTCTGACATACTACTGGTTATTCCGCATAGAGGGCATTTCCAGTCCTCTTCCTCAATCAACTCCTGAAGCTCAACATCAAACCTGAAAAAGGCCATGCAGCAATATCTTCTTTGTAATTATACCATGGGGAAGAATCATCAGGTCGATAAGGTAGGTTATGTAGTAGGGATAATGAAAAGCGTATTTTTCTTATTTTATTTATAAGTGTCTTACTGTTTGACTTTAATTCGGAGGGTCTCCGTGTGGCAGTTGGTAGTTGAATATTTAAAGGCTTACCTGCTTCATCTAACAACATAAACACGTGTTCTTTCTCTTTGTTATAGTAGTTTCTATTATACAAATTTTGTCTACTATTCATATATATCACCCTTTTCCTAACATTAAACAAGTTAATATTTAAATCGTATCATTACTCCTATTTCAACAAACATGTAATGATGCAGTTTATACGTAACCTGTTTTTATGTATATAAAAATGGTTTTTGTCTTTATTTCTCTACTTCCACCTCATATGATACCATGACATCATCCAATTAAATGACTTTAATATTAGGGAAATTACAGAAACGGAATATGAGAAAATCTATTTTGACGATGTTTTTGGGTCACGACCCGATTTAGGAATGGGTTCTGATGATAGATTTGTTATTAGTATTGATTATGAGAGTGATGATCATAGAAAAGCTGGAATGGATATATTTGAGAATATTTTATCTGTAATTACTGTTTTACGACTTTTTAAACAAGGCAATTTACAATACGGTACAGTAAGAAATCTACCGCTAAGCTGGGTATCTATGTATAGTCCTATTATAGGAGGTTCTAGACTAACACAAAGTAGGGGTAGGCGATACGACCTCAGTAAAGAAGAAATTAATCCTTTTTTATTTCATTATTCTAACCTTTCAGAACCTAAGCACCACTTTAACAGGCCTTCCTTCTCTGATTCAATAATTTGCCCAAATACCATCGTGGAAAACTATTAAGACTCTGGAACGGGAAACCAATGTCAACCAATATGCAGTTGAATCTCGACTACTAGACGTTGACAGCAGAGGAACTTGAAGCGAAACGAATCAAGGCAAAGGAAGAAGCTAGGGTAAGGGCAGAGGAGACGAAAAAGTGTCATGGTGGTGACACGTGAAGGAACCAATTTCACCTTCACAACATTTTTTATTTTCAATTTGCTCCTATCGATTATGTCATTCCATCCAGAAGACGATATTCTTGATCTCATTCGTGAGGCTAAAGAAGAATATGAACTAGAAATGAAAGAAATGGATACGACCTTTGAAGATTTGAAAAATAAAGCTGAATCTCTTAAACAGGAATCAATCCCTCCAGCAGTAACGGATATAATAGAAGCGTTTCTCTTGATGCTCGGTCAGGTTGGGAAAAATCGTGTTGAATTAAAACAAAGACGTATGGAAATGCTTGAATTGCATGAACTTCAAAAAAGGGAGATTGATGATATCTATGATAGGTTTGCTGGTCTAGGTAATCATCGCTGAGATAATCAATCATAGCTTACGCCACTTTCACCTTTCTGCCCCACTTTCTCATCCTCGATTCGCTTTATATCCTAACATCTGTTGGCTTTTCTCGGTAGCCCAAGGTGAATCGTAGTGAACGAGTTGGAGAAGATGGAGAGCCACGCCGAGATCTTGATGCGTCATATCGAGATTAATAGCAAAAAGATACGGCAGCACAAGCTCAAAGATAATATGTGGGATATGCGACGCTTGGAGGCTACCTTGCGGATCATGCATGAGCTGAGAGATCTTGCATCTTTGATTAACGAGCTATGGGAACATCCTGACCGTGAAGCCATAGTTGGGAGCTGAGAGAATCCAGGATCAATCCAGTACGCGCGCGCGTCCACCCTTAAAATGCGAATTGGGGATAAACAGCCTAGAACGTCTTATCAAAACGAACGTTTATTAAATCCCCCATGGGGGGATATGGATATGGGTTCCACGCATAAGCACCGTAAGAAGGTTATTGATAGACTCAGTAGAATTGAAGGTCATGTAAAAGGAATCAAGAAAATGGTTGAGGAAGACAGAGACTGCCCGGACCTACTCCACCAAATCGCAGCTGTGAAAGCTGCGCTAAACAAGACAGGTGAACTGATTCTTGAAGACCACATCGAGTCCTGCATGGTAGACGCTGTGAATAACGGCACAACCGAGGAGTATGTCAAAGACCTCAAGGAAGCCATTTCAAAACTAATCTAGTGATTACTATGTCAAACCGAATAGATAATGAATTAAACAGAACTCCCCCAGGGTTCTTCTCCAAATACAGAGAATACCTAACCAGCATGGGATTTATCACCGCAGTGATAAACACAGTTTTCCTAATCATAGGCTTCGCCTTTGAGCTATCGGGAAACCACCAGATTGCTGATTACAGCTTCCTCATATCAGCAGTCGTTGGAGGATTCCCAGTTTTCAAACTAGCAGTAACAAATATCCTCAGAGACTTTGACCTGACCGCAGGAGTCATGGTCAGTGTAGCCATGATAGCTGCATTAATCGTAGGAGAATATGGAGCCATGGCACTAGTGGCCTTCATGATGGTTATCGGTGAGGCAATGGAAGACTTCACACGTGAAAGAGCAGACCACGCACTAAAGGAGCTAAACGAGCTTGTTCCAGCGATGGTCACACTCAGGATGGACGGAAAAGACACCGAAGTACCCATCGGTCGAGTGAGAAAAGGAGACATAGCATTAGTAAGACCAGGAGGTAGGATTCCAGTTGACGGTGTAATCATTGAGGGTGAAGCATCGGTTGACCAGTCATCCATCACAGGCGAGTCGATGCCCATCGACAAAGCACTCGGTAGCATAGTCTACGCGGGAACGATAGTATCAAGCGGTGCATTGTCAATCGAGGTTGAGGATGTTGGTGAAACTACAACTCTGGGCAAGATGATCCACTTGGTGGAGGAAGCTCAGAGTACACAGGCACCTGTTCAGAGAATTGCGAACAGGTACGCCCAGTTCTTTGCTCCAGTTGCGATAGTTATTGCGGGTATTACCTGGTACATTACAGGGGAGCCTCTGAGAGGTGTGACTATGCTTGTTGCTATTTGTCCATGTTCACTTGTTCTTGCGACTCCTACCGCTATTGTTGCTGCTATTGGCAACACTGCAAGGAACGGTGTGTTGGTGAAACACGGTACGGCGATGGAGCAGGTTGGAAAAGTAGATGTGGTCGCGTTCGACAAGACTGGAACAGTGACCTTCGGTGAACCAAAGGTGACTGGAATCACAGCGTTGAACGGTTACTCTGAGAATGATTTGCTGCAGATTACTGCGTCAGCAGAGAGAAACAGTGAGCATCCTCTAGCTAAGGCTATAATCAAGGAGGCATCTGGAAGAGGACTTGAGCTTAGCACTCCAGAAGACTTTGAATCGATGGCAGGGCACGGAATAAGTGCAAATGTTGACGGCAAGTCAGTGTCTATCGGTGAGAAGATGCTAGGCGAAAAAAACGTCAAAATGAACGGGGATGAATCCAGTGGAATCATGGATAGTAAGAACCAAGGATACACAGTTATCCCAGTGGCAATCGATGGAACGGTAGCTGGATACATTAACATGGCTGACACAGTCAGACCAGAGTCCGCTAAGGCGATAGCTAACCTTGGAAAACTAGGCATCTCCAAGACACTGCTAATTACTGGTGATAGTAAGATAGTCGGTGAGAAAGTGGGTAAAGAGCTTGGGGTCACTGAGATATACACAGAGGTTCTTCCTGAGAGGAAACTGGAGATTATCAGGGAACTCCAGGCAGAGGGACACCATGTGGCGTATATCGGTGATGGTGTGAACGATGCTCCTGCCCTCGCGGTGGCGGATGTGGGTATTGCGATGGGTAGTATCGGTACTGCTGTGGCGATGGAGACAGCGGATGTGGTGTTGTTGACTGATGAGATTGGTCAGGTTCCATACCTGATTGAACTCTCGCAGGCTACGATGGTGAATATTAGAACTAATATCGCGGTTTCGATGGCTATTGTGTTTGGTAGTGTTGCGGCGAGTGCGCTTGGGATGATTGGGCCAGTAATTGGTGCTATCATGCACGAGGTAGCAGCAGTTCCTGTAATTGCAAATGCAGCTACTCTGATTGGATGGAAATCTAAGAAACTGTAGATAGAACAATAAAGATATGGTGATATCGCCACTGGCAGTGGGGTTCAAACCCCACACCAAGTGTCTAATTACGGGGGTTTTGACTCCGCGCGCGCGTAATTAGAGGTTCACCGCTGCCTAATCCATAATTTTATCCTCACCTCTCCATAACTCATTACATGGTTTCCTTTGAGTTCATAGCGCTTGTATTTACAGGACTCAGTATCACGGCTTCATTATTTTATTATGCAAATGTGCTATCGAACACCAATAAAACACAGAAAATGCAGTTGGAGACAAGACAAGCACAGCTCTTCATGCAGTTGGTAAACAGATATCGAGATGACACTAAAGATTTGGATATTGACAAATCATTACTCTATGTAGAAATTGAGTCATTTGAAGACTGCGCGCGCGCGCTTCATTTCAAAACACACAAAAAAAGAATCATTCACAATGAGCATCGATTAAACATATTTCTTCAACAATTTTCACGATATAATATCGTTTATATACCGTCATAACATACAACACTTAAAGTTTAGGCATGCCTAAATAAAGTGAAGATAAATGTATGAAACAATATTACCAAGCTTCCTAATTACCTTCAGAGAAGCATTAGAAGCCGCATTAATCGTAACAATAATGATCACATATCTTCGAAAAATCGGAAAAGAAGATCTTGACAAATACGCCTATTTCGGTACCGGAGCTGCACTTTTAGTCAGCCTGGTAGCTGGAATAATTCTACAAGTCTTCTATGGAGGACTTGGCAAAGTAGCCAGTGAGCTATTCGAAGGAATCGCATCACTAACAGCAGTAGCAGTTCTAACAAGTATGATTTTCTGGATGACTAAACATAGTAAAGAAATCAAAGGTGAAATGGAAACTAGGATAAATCAGGCAGTAACACAGGGTGAACTATATGGAATAACTGCTCTTGCTTTTGTTGCAGTTGCACGAGAAGGTCTTGAAACTGTACTGTTCTTATCTGCTACCTTTGTGCAAGATCAGGCTGGTACCCTTGTAGGTGCAGCACTTGGAATTCTAGTAGTTCTAGGTCTTTCGTATGTTCTTATGAAAGGAACTGTGGATTTGGAGATTGGAAAGTTTTTCAAAGTTACCAGTATTTTGCTATTGATTTTCGGAGCAGGTTTAGCTGGATATGGTGTCCATGAGCTTATCGAAGCAGGAGAGAACTCGGGAATGGGTTTTGGTTTCTGGGGAGAGAAACCATTTGATATTAATCCACAGGTAAATCCAGATGGATCATATCCTTCATTACATGAAAAAGGAGTAATTGGTTCTATTCTAAAAGCACTTGTTGGTTATGATGGAAACCCTGAATGGTTGAGAATCATAGTTTATCTAGGTTATTGGGTAGTTATTGGGACCTATCTTTACAAGCAATATCGTGAATAGTAATTACATCACCTTATTTTGGAGCAAGGTTTAAACCACAAGATAGCAGCCACTATTGAACAATGAGTCAATCAATTGATCTCTATTCGCTAATTCTTCTATCAATTGGTTTGGCAATGGACGCATTCAGTGTAGCAATAGTAGCAGGTTTTGGGCTTGGAAAAATAAAAACTCTTGATTCAATAAAAGTCAGCGTAACATTCGGTTTAGCTCACATAATAATGCCAATTCTAGGTTGGACACTTGGATCAACAATTGTTGATTTGATACAGCAATGGGATCACTGGCTCGCATTTTTACTACTTGCCATTGTGGGTGGTAAAATGATCAAAGAAGGTTATGAGGATTCAGTAGAAACCATTTCAAGTGACATTCTAGAATTTTCAAATCTAATAATGTTCACAGTAGCAGTAAGCATTGATGCTCTGGCTGTTGGACTCAGCTTCAGTCTCCAAGAGTTAAGCATATGGATCCCAAGCCTCTATATGGGATTTGGCACTCTTTTTTTTACTTTCATTGGATTAAACATAGGAAACAAGACCGGCCAACGATTTGGAAAGAAAGCACAGATCATGGGTGGAATTGTGCTTATTATTATTGGGTTAAGAATTGTATTAACTCACATCTTTTGAAATAATATTTCTAGTTCCTAACCAATCAAACAAAAATACTCTAATCGTATTGTAGCAGATCTCAACTGATACAATGTCAATTTCAATAAAACGCGCGCATAAGAAATGTGAAAAGGGCTACCACTGGTGCAGGCGCGAATGTTGCATAGTTCTCAAATACATCTTGTAATAACAATTCAAGAACTGTTATGTCGAACAAAAATACTCAATTATTTGTTATTATGGCCTTTGTGCTAGGAATTTTTTCAATTATCTCAGTTGTTCCCCTAGTTAATCCATCTCCAGAGATTTTGTATCAAAGCTTGACTGATGTAGACATAAATTCAGGATATTATATCGTAATGGATCTTGATTGTAGTCCAGGGAAAATTGATTTCACGTATATAGCAGACAAGGAGGTGAATGCGCTCATTATGGATGAGAGTCAATATTATTTTTTCCAAAACAGTGTTTATAGTGATTCTCTAGTAGCGAAAAACATGGACTATGCGGGAACTATTAGCTGTGAGATTGATGAACCGCAAAAACTGTATTTTATCATTGATAACGATGATCAGAGAAGAGCGGATGTTACTAAATTTGAGATCGAATATATTGGAAAAAGGCTATCCATTTTACAATCTGTGTTCGGTTAACTGATAAATATATCATCGCGCGAGTGAAGCGAGGATAAAATAATCGGTGAATAATTGATTCTTCTCTGCCTCCAACCGTTCAAATAGTGGTCTAGGATTCATTTTTCGAAATGACTTTTCCCGCCATGGTTCGAATCCTATCATATATCACCGGAGGCAGCGGGTTCATCCACAACTATTGGGGTAGATTGTACACACGCTCTCATGCATATGTAACATAGTTAATGTAGTTCAATGGGTGTGTGCCTAGGTTCTCAAGCCTTCGGGTAGCCTCCAGAGGATAACTATGAGTTGATCCAGGGCTACAATGAACTTTTTCTTCATTAACATGAAAAACACCGTCACCCACTATAACGTAATTATTCTCCTCAGTATCATCATGAACATGAGGACGAGAAGACATCAACGGCGCAATAATATTAACCTCGGCTCCAAGAAACCGATTACTCTGACCTATCTGAATTGGTCTGATTCTTAGATGTAGACCCTCTTTCCTCGAAGGATTACTATGCTCATCGAAAACCCGAGTGACTTTATGACCAATACGAACCTGTTTTTCTCCACCCTTTTCGAATGCATCTATTACGATAAATCGTAGAGGGGATTTTCCTTTGTTATCCACCGAGTGCCCAAGATTAGGAGATACCCAGACAGCGGTATCAGGTCTTATCTCATATACGTCGCCTAGGTCGCCTTCTTCATAGATACTCATTATTCCTCGGCCAGAAAGGAAATAGTAGATCTTCTCTTCCGTATGTTTTTCGAAGGAGAGATTTTCTCCTACCTCTAGTTCAATATCGAAGATAGCACTCATCTTCGCCCCAGAATCCGGTCCTAGAATCTGAACTTTTCTCATAAAAACACTATTGACACACTGGCAGATAAAGATAGAATGGTTGCATGTACACAATTATTCGCGCGCGTATTCATACGTGTGTCTTGATTTCCAATATTTGTGCTAATAACTGGTCTAGTGCTTTTTGAGTAATATCAGCATTATTTTTATTCAGCAAACCAACTTTTACCATTACTCGACGAGTATTTTGTGAGAGTTTTTTTATCCCTGTTTCAAAGTCTTTACTTTCTAAAATAATCAATAATTCAGGTTTATAATGCAAAACCATGTTTTCGAATGATTTCTCCTGAATAGATTTACCAGTCATTTTTATGAATTTTTCTTCAAGACTCTCAGACCAAAGTACTTGTTCTTTCTGTTTCTTGGCTTGACCCATTCGTTGAGCCTCGATTAGGTCTGGATCTTTGTTAAAACGCATGGTATTAACGTCTCGGTAAATGTCTATTTTATTGACTCCCATTTTATCTGCTATCTCTTTATAGTTCAGGTTTTGACTTATTCCTTCGAGAATTGATGGGCGTCGGAGTGCTTGCCTTTGTTTTCTAATCATTTTGTATCACTATCGCAGCTCGAACCGCAAGAAGGACATTTCCAAACGGATTCCCTCTTCTCGTGGTCAAATGACGGATACATTATTCCTTTGCATTTTTCACAGTCAGGGTACTCATTGGATGTGTTCAACAACCGTCACCTCCAGTTTATTTCTTTGTTTTATTTCAAAATCGTTCTCTATCGCCGCAAAGGCGAACAAGATAACGAAAAAGTTGAGCATTGGTAGGATTACGTTGACCCAATCCTCCAGAAACAGATTATACATTGCATAACAAATGTTTATTGTTGCTAGAAAGATAAGATGTGTCGAACTACGAGATAATTCCATATCGTGGTTAACACCTTATATTGGCTATATTGTACAGATTTAAACGTACGGTTTAATGAAAAAAATATGTTATTTCTTCAATTAATCCGATGTTACTGTGTTTTTTTCTAATGATGTGAGTACGAATCAACATGTTCATATTACTAGGAATTAAAGAGAATATGATTGCATGAAGACTAAGATTACAAAAAATACTTGTCCCGTTTGTAAATCTCCGATTTGGGAAACCATTTATGAAGAGAATTCAAGTGAAAACGGGTACGCTTGTTATTGGGGGCATGTCTTCACAAAAGATGAATTATTTTTTAAAATAAATGTTATCAGGGATAATTAGCGCGCGCATCCATCTTCATGTCTCCTACGCTATATCAATGGGTGGCTTGGCTTGCTCTCTAAAACGCTGATGAGTGTTCTCGTACCAGTCCACCATCTGAGGTGTGATACTCGGCGCGATCTCAGCCAACGCCAACTCAAAGTCGCCCATCGTGACGCTGCTTGTGTCGGGATCCATTCGTAGTGCGTGAAGCCCTGCTTCCCTTACTATGCTGTCAATGTCTGCTCCGCTGTATCCATTCATTCTTCTTGATAGTAATTCTATGTTTACACTGTTATCGAGAGGCATTTCCCCTGTCATTA
>Ga0255055_10002370_pt1 | contig 13336 bp, 9 predicted proteins | sample JV7_2_27_MG_FD_188633 | JGI IMG/M metagenome (GOLD analysis project Ga0255055, IMG submission 188633) | Seawater microbial communities from Jervis Inlet, British Columbia, Canada - JV7_2_27 | ecosystem: Environmental > Aquatic > Marine > Inlet | place: Canada: British Columbia | collected...
CTCGATCTCCAGGGCCTCGATCTCCAAGGTGATGGGCCAGCCGAGAAGGTCGAGACCCTCCTCCAGACCAGAGAGGGCCGCAGCGCGGTGTTCGTCACCCGCGGAGACCAGTTCCCGGGCACGTTCGATGAACAACTCCGGGGCGGGTCTGCCGCCGTCCTCGACACGCCGCTCGATGGCCTGGGTGAAATCCTTCGCGGCGGCGAGAGGGTCTCCCACCCGGGCGAGCGCACGGCCGCGCTGCACCAGCGCGTCGGCGTGACCGGGTCGCCGGTCGAGGAAGCGTTGCAGGTGCGCCAGCGCTGCCTGGGGCTGCCCCGCCTCGAGCCTCAGCTTCCCCAGCCCGAGATCGACCGCGTCCAGCGCGGGGTCCAAGTCACGGGCCCGCTCGTAATCCACGAGCGCCGAAGGCCAGTCCTCGTGGATCCGGTGCAGCTCGCCACGCTCGAAGTACAGGTGCGCGTCCGCGGGGTCATCCGCGATCCTCCGCGTGAGCTCCTGGATTTGGAGCTCCAGATCCGGGTGCGCGGTCGCGGGTAGCGAGGTCAGCAGGCAAAGGGCGAGCAAGACGAGCCCGGGACGGCTCGGCCGTTTCCGTTCTTTGAGGCGCCGCATCGCGGAAAGCTTCATTCCGATTACGTTCTTGTATTCCTCAGGCCCGGTCTCGGGTTGTTGAGCCCTGCAATGTGGCCGAAAACAATGACTGGTCGCCGGAGCGGCTCCGTGCCGGATCTTATTAGCGGCAATACGCGTGCCACTGCGACCTGTTCGCCAAGAGGGCCGACTGGCCAGTGGACGCGAGTGCGGAAGGAACGGCCGACGTCCTTTGCCAGGGACGTAAAGCTTTGAACATCCGGCGATTGTACGTCGGATGAATTCTTGGATATTTCGCACATGGGTTTGCGTACATTTCCTCCAAATTGCGCATGACCTTATATAACACGCCGGAAGGGCGGGGAGGCGACCATGCGAAGGACGACGATCCGGTACATTCTCGCGGCTCTGACAGGGGTAGCGGCAGACAAAGCGATGGGCAATCTGCGGAAAACAGTCATCGTCGTTTGTGTCTGCGCCGGTGTGCTCACGGTGACCCACGCCTCGACCACTTACCGATACATCGGCAACAATTTCACATCGATTCCATTCGACGACGATCCACCCAGTGGGACGTACACGACGTCCATGCGGGTGACCGGTGGTTTCACGGTGAATCAACCGCTGCCGACCATGGCTCTGGGCGACATCGGTGGATTGATCGTCAGCTACTCGTTCAACGACGGAAGGAATACCCTCACCGAAAGCAACTCTGAGCTCCAGCTGTCCTCGGTTGCCGTCGACGGCAACGGCCAAGTGAGCCAGTGGCAGTTCATCATCAGCCAGCCGTACCCGATTCCCGCGAGTATCGGCGATATTCGCCGGACGATCCTCACTCAGAATATGGCCGGCTCCAACGCGGACGAATCCGGCAGTCTCGAATACTGCACAGTGGTCCAAACGGTCTGTACCAGTTCCAATCTCGATTGGGGGAGGGCCTTCAACGATCCTGGTACGTGGACCGTCGCGCCCACCTCGACGCTGCAGTTCTCCGGCACATTGACGTTCGTATCGGACCTCGGGGGCAGTGTCTTCTCGGGTGCAGCCCCGAGTGACCCGTTTGTGGGCCAGTTCGCCTACGGTCGCAGTGTCAACGACGTGACCTCGCCACCCGGGGTCAGCCCGGAAGAGGCGGCCTACGAGTTCGACGGGGACCCCTTCGGTGCGAGTATCGGCGATGGCACGACGTCCGCCTTCAGTGCCCAGTTGCGGGTCGACATCGAAAACGACCTCATGCTGGACGCTTTCGACGCCTCCTTTTTGACCAGTTTGCATGGTGTGCCGTTCACGGCGGGCTCCTTGGTCGACACGTGGAACATCAATGGGTGGCCCGCGGGCGCGCTGGTCGATCCCCCGGGCGTCGAGGGTGACGGAGACGGGGATTTCTATCTCGGAGGCGGAGTGTTCTTCTCGATCGACATCGTGTCAACGGATTCCAACCTCTATCCGGGTGTCGATTTCCAAGCCTTCCCCCCGCCGCTGGGTGCAAGCAGCTTCGGACGTTTCCGAGTCGTGGAGCGGGATGCGGACGGAAACCTGTTGTTCGATGCCACGGGTGAGCTGGACAGTCTGGTCGCCCTGGACGATTGCGACGGCGACGGTGTGAGCGTCGCCGATGACAACTGCCCGGACGTGCCGAACGAGGACCAGTCGGATGTCGACGGCGACGGCATCGGAGATGTTTGCGACATCGTGGGTGCCACACCCGGCGAAGCGACGGAGCTGCGCGTTCTGAGTTTCGACGCGAGCTCCGGCAACTTGGCCGTCTGGTACACACCGGCCTGTCAGGCGTCCGACCACGACCTGTACTTCGGCCCGCTCGACCAAGTCTCGTCCTACGGATGGTCCGGATCCGAGTGCGGGATCGGCGCGAGCGGAATGTACTCTGCCTTCGCGCCCGGCCCCGGCTCGTATTTCTTCGTCGTCACCGGGCACGGCGGCGTCGTCGAAGGATCGTACGGCCGCAACACCACGGGCGCCGAGCGAAACCCGAGCCCCGTCTCGTGCGGCCGGCTTCAGGATTTGACGAGCCCCTGCCCGTGATCCGCCAGGGCCGCGGACACTCTCGTCGCCATTCACATGGCGAGGTGACGCAGAGTAGCCACGAACGGGGAAGCTCAGATCCTGAACCCCGACCCCGCTGAGCCCGCCTGTCCAGGCGGGCTCAATTTCGTCCTGACAGACTCCGAGCACCTCCGATTTACCAAGAGGGAAACCGGAAGCGTGCAGAAAATGATGGAAAAGTGGTTTATCTACCGCACATGGCGGGAGTTCCTGGAGTTATGGCCCGAACACGACACCGAAGCGTTACCCGGGAGCGCCTGGATCTTCGACTGGCTCGAGCGAAACCAGATCTCCCCGGATTCGCGCTTCATCTTCTCATTCTCAAAGCTGCAAAGCGCCCTGGACGAGGAGTGCCGCCGACGCGAGGCGCATCTCGGCGAACTTGATCTTGACGAGTACGTCGTCGTTGATGAACCCGTCAGTCTTTAGGTCCTGACGTCAGTTGGCAACCTGCCCACTCTCGAGGAGCCGAGGATGAGCCAGACTATCGAGTTGACCGTCTTTCAGACCTTTGACCAGCGGCGTGTGAGCGAGGACTCTCCTGATCCGACCCTGGAGCTTCACAAGCTGCGGCGCTCGGCCTTGCACGACGCGCTGGACGGATTCTCAGGCTGGCAAGTGGACGACTGGGGAGAGACGGATCAAGATCTCCCCCGGGAAAGTGTCCAGCTCACCTTGTCGGTTGCCGATCACGCCCGGCTTTCGGCCGAGGTAGCCGGGACGGCCGAGAGACTGGGAATACTCCTTCTCGCCGCAGGAGCGAATTCCGCGGTAGCAGACGCCGTCCGGCTTCTTCTGAAGAGACTCCGTCAAAAACTCGAATCGCGGGAAATCACGGACGTCATCATCAGGGCTGCCCCCTCCGTGACGGTCTTTGCCGAGTCGGGAGAGCTGGGCGAAAGGATCTCCCTCTCGGCAGAACTGAACTATCCCGGCGAAAGGTGGAGGATCCAGGGCAGGTTGCTGGAAGCCTCGCTTTCCGACGGGGACTCGACCCGAGCCTAGCTGCTACTGTCGGGGCTGCGGCGCCGTGGTGCCGCTCGTCGGACCGAACAGCAGGTCGATCAGCGCTGCCGCCCCCTCGAAGAACCCCCAAGGGTCCGTGTGGACCGTGAGGATTGGCTCGTCCTCGTCCTCCATCTCGGTCTCGGTCGGGCTCGGACTACCCGTGTCATCGGCGTTTTCAGCCGGGGGGGCGATCTCCACCGACGGGGCGCCCGATGGACCACCAGCTGTAGCACCTTTGTCTAGGGCAAGCGTCGATCCGAGGCTGAGTAGCGCCACACACAAGATCGCTGCCAAAACTCTGATCTTCCCTGACATTCAAACCTCCTCCCTATGGGCGAAAGGCCCCGATGGCCCCAAGAAAGCCGTGTTTCTCCTCCGCCGTCTGTCGGCGGCTCCAGTACTAAGATCGGCGTCAGGGCCGGAATGTCAGGTGACGCGAGCCTGAAGTACAATCGGGCAACCCCCAAGGATCTACTGATGGGTCGACTCGCCGCTTCTGCGACGTTGTTTCTCATGTTGGCGGTGCCGACAGAGGGCCTCCGGACCCAAGAAATCCGTCGGATTGACGAGTTGAGGCTGTCGCTCGAGCGAGGTGACTACGAGACCGTGGGCGAAGGGGCTGAAAGCTTGCTCCGCTCTATCGAGAATCGAGACGGCTCGGAATCGTTGGAGCTCGCCCAAGTCATCGACTTGCTACTTCAGTCACGATGGCGATCGGGGGGATCACTTGGAACGGAGGAGCGGGCCCTGGCCGAGCGTGCTTTACGCATCTGGGAAAGCGCGGGTAGAGAACAAGCGGAACTCGTTGTCGCATTGGATAATCTGGGTGTAGCTCTTCGCGACGCCGGCGAACTCGAGAAATCTATCAGAGCCTTTGAGCGCTCCCTGAGCATTCGCGAAGAGACGATCGGTCGAGAACACGCGGATGTCGCAAAGAACCTGAACCAGTTGGGATGGACCTATTCGCTCGCTGCCGAATTCGCTCTGGCTAGAGACTGCTACGAGCGAGGTTTGCAGATTCGCGAAGATCGATTCGGCGCCGATCATGCGGAGGTGGCGGCTAGCCTCAACAACCTGGCCATTCTCGAGAAGACCGTCGGCGATTACACCGCCGCGCGACGGTTGTACGAGCGAGCGCTGACGATTCACGAATCAGTCTACGGCCAAGATCACGCGCGTGTGGCCACCACTCTGAGTAACCTGGCGAACTTGCTTCGCGCACAGGGTGAACTCGCCGAGGCGCAGTCGTTGTACGAACGTTCCCTGCGGATTCGGGAGGGCGCCAAGGTCAAGTCGACTCGCGGAATCGCGCGGACTTTGAAGAACCTCGCCGTACTTCACCAGGAGATGGGCGATCCGCAAGTGGCACTGGGTTACTCGGAGCGGGCCGTCGAGATCCTCGAGACCAGTCTGGGCGAGAATCATCCCTCACTCGCATCGGCTTTGAACAACCTGGGAGTCTCCCTCGAGGTGGCTGGAGATTACGCCCGGGCCGAGTCCGTTTTGAGTCGAACGCTCGAGATTCGGGAGAAATCGCTGGGTCCCAATCACCCCGCCGTTGCGATTACCCTCAGCAACCTGGCCGAGCTCTACGTCGACCTCGACGACCTCGACCGGGCGAAGCCGTCGATCGAGCGTGCGATCGAGATCAGGGAGTTTGCGTTCGGCCCAACGCATCCCTCGTTAGCAGCTAGCCTGAGGACATACGCCGACCTTCTCGCACGCACGGGTGACCACGACAACGCCACGCGGCAACTCGAGCGAGCACTAGCCATCTACCGCCAGCAACTCGGTCCAGAGCACCCTGAGGTTGCCGACACTTCAAGTGAATTGGCGCTGTTGTGTGCCAGCACCGGAGACAGTAATCGCGCATTTGTTCTTTCTCTAGACGCTGATCGAATCGGCCGCGACCACCTGCGGCTCATGGCGAGAGCCGTCACCGAGGGAACCGCGCTCCGCTACGCGACCGTGCGCCCCGAAGGGCAAAACCTCGCCCTGACTCTGGTCGCCGAACGAAAAGTCGACGGGTCCCAGGCGGTCCCGTCTGCCTGGGATGCCGTAATCCGCTCACGCGCGCTGGTGCTCGACGAGATGAAGACCCGACACGAGAGCCCGGCAAAGACCGATGCTCTGTCCGCGGATCTGGCCGGGACCAGCGAGAGATTCGCGCAGCTGCTGGTCAGAGGACCCTCGGGCAGCTCCCCCGAGCGTTATCAGCAATTGCTGTCGGCCGCCCGCGCAGCGAGGGATGAGGCGGAAGGAGAATTGGGCCGCGCGAGCATGAGCTTCCGCCGGCGACGCGCAGCCGCCGAGACCGGTTTTCTCGACGTAGCTGCTGCGTTGCCGTCCGGTTCCGCCCTGGTGGCCTATGTGCGCTACGACCACCATCATCTTCCCAAATCCGGTTCCGATCTCGCGGAGAAGTACCCGTTGGAGCGTACCGGCCGTTACCTTGCCTTTACCCTCCGATCGGGTCAGACAACCCCGTCGGTCGTCCCGCTCGGCGAGTCGAGTCGAATCGACGCTCTCGTCGGAATGTGGCGGGATGAGATCTTGTCGGTCCGGGGAGCGTTGCCAGCCCTGGGCGCGTCGGCCGAGCGCCGATTTCAACTTGCGGTCGAACCGTTGCGTCAGGCGGTCTGGGATCCGGTCCGGGCGAGTATCGGCAAACCGACCAGGATCTTCATCGTTCTCGACGGTACTCTCCAGACTCTGAACTTGGCGACCCTGCCGTCCGGAAACGGTCGATACCTCGTCGAGAAAAGCCCGCCACTGCACTACCTGACGACCGAGCGTGGCCTGGTCGAGGCTGACCGGCCCGCAAAGGCCGGTAACGGCGCGCTATTCGTCGGCGGTGCCAAATTCGGTGACACACCCGCGGATCGAGCAGAAACCGATGCATGTGGCGGACTCGGCGGGCTCGAATTCGAAGCCCTGGTCGGCAGCGCGCACGAGGTCGAAGAACTGGCGGCTCTTCTGTCTTCACAAGGGCCGGAGAGTCAGCGAACCCGGGTCGAGATCCTGACCGGGGATCAAGCCATGGAAGAGGCCCTCAAAACGGCAGCGCCGGGTTACGGCATCCTTCATATGGCGACCCACGGTTTCGTCGCCAGCGAACCTGGGAGTTGCTCCTCCGGACCTGCTTCTTCCGCTCCGAGGATCGCCGCCACGCTGGCCCCCGAGCCGAGCGTCGATGCTGCGTTGATATCCGGACTCGCCCTCGCGGGAGCGAACCGTGGAGTGGGCGATCGAGCAGGGGCGGGGAGTGACGGACTGCTCACGACGGCCGAGATACGCGTCATGGATCTCAGCGGCATGGAGTGGGTTGTGCTGTCGGGCTGCGATACGGGGCTGGGAAAACAGCGAGCCGGAGAGGGTCTCCTCGGCCTTCGCCGGGCTTTCGAGACCGCCGGGGCCAACACACTCATCATGAGCCTGTGGCCGGTGGACGACGCATCGTCGCTCGCCTGGATGCGGCGACTCTATAAAGGAAGGCTCGAGGAATTGGGCTCGGCCGACGCCATCTGGCGGGCGAGCCTCGAGACTCTGCGCATGCGCAGGGAGAATCGTCTCAGCGCTCACCCGTTTTACTGGGGAGCGTACGTCGGTGTCGGCGACTGGCGGTAGAACGCTGCTAAGGGGTTCTAACGACGTCGAACGGCGCCTCGAATAGCGGTTCCAGGGTACCTTCCGACTCGGCGGCGACTTTCATGGTGTGGCGACCGTCTTCCAGGACACTCGTGGAGACGAGGAGGCCCACCACTCCCGAGTCGCTGATCTGTTGACGAATCTCGGAGACCGTCAGCTGGGTCGAGAGAATATCCCTTCCGCCCGGCGCCCCGAGATCGAACCGAATGATCATCTCGTCTTCAAGATCGACGAGCGCCGAAGGTTCGACGGCCAGTACGATCGCTGGCGCTTCCCTGACCTCGATGACGGGAATCGTCGACTCCACACCACGCAGCGGGCTCTGCAGGAGCGTGATTCGGATGACGTTTGAATCGCCGGTATTGCCGGGCTCTGTTGTCTGCAGACTCTGTAGCTGCTCCCGCGCGCTGGGAAGCTCGAATAGCCCGAGAAACGCCGGATAGACCAGCAGGACCAACATCACACCAGCTGCGATCGCCGCCGGGCGCAGCCAACGATCGGCGCCATCCACGGCTGCCGATCCAACGTAACTGGGGATCGGCCGGGCGGCAAGCTCGGTCTCCGCTCCCCGGACTGCCTCGAATTCCATCCGGCATGCAGGACAATGTTTTACGTGACTCGCCAGTCGCCTCCGATCGTCGTCGTCAAAGCGACTTTCGTCCACCGCGAATTCGACGAGCTCTTCGGTCGTGGGATGCTCGTTCCCCCCGTCCTTGCCGGTCGTGTCATCGTGGTGGGCCAGCGAGATCGCCCGGTAGACATCGGAAAGCGAGCGGCATTCCTCGCAGTTGCTCACGTGGAGGTCGAACTCGCGACGCCGCGGCGCGCTCAGCCAGCCCATGACAAAGTCCGGAATCAGCTGCGCCGCGCCTTCGTGATTCATGCGGTCCTCTGTGCCTGGCGGTCCGTTAGCGCCCGCCTTTGCACGATCCGCCGAAGGATCAGTTTGGCTTGCTTGAGGCACTCGTATGCCTGGGTTCGCAGGGCTCCCTCCGTGCGGCCCACGTGCGCGGCGATCTGGCCGTAGGTCATCCCCAAGCCGGCGTGGAGCGCGAAAAGCTCACGGCAGTTTTTCTTGAGCCGGGCCAGAACCGCTCCTCCCAGTAGTCGACGCTCCTTGGCCAGCAAATCGTCATCCGGACCGTTTGGCGCGACGCCTTCGAGTCGAAGACCTTCGCGCTTTCTCTTTGCGCGCATCCAGTCCACGCAGCGCCGGTGTGCAACGACGCGAACGAAGCCGCAGAATTCATTCTCGCTCGCGAACTTGTCGGAGTCCGCAGAACGGAACAGATCGAGCATCGACTCCTGAACGATGTCCGAACGCTCGTCGAAGGGGATGTAGTAGCCGCGGTAGCTGACGACGCTCCTGACGATGGCGGTGACCAGCGTAATCGCTTCCTTGTGACCACGGCAGAAACTCTGATGCAGGGACCCGTCGCCCTTGTCGCGACGATGACGCCACGAGGTCTTCGTGCCTGTGCCCGCCGCTGATGCCCCCCGGGCGAGGCGCGCCACACGGTAGGCAGCTGATCCTCGTTGATCCATCATGCTGCCCCTAACCACCCAGAGTTCCAACGTCTAATTGTTCTTATTCTATCAGGGTCTCGCCGATTCTCGTAACAATTTCGATGCGCAATATTCGCTGACGAAATGCCGGACGGTCCGATTCTCTTAAAGGACACGGTAGCTGACTAGCTAGCCTGACTCACTTCTGCTCGCTGACCGTCTCCGCGTCATGGCTCGACTGATGTGGAGGACGGAGAGGTACCGGAAGCGGCCTCTTCCGGAGAGGAGATGTGTGTGACACACGGTCAGATTACTGAGCGACCGCCACAGAGGCTCATCTCCAAGACCTCGAGGGGTGGCACGAATTCGCGCGAATTCACCACCTTGATCCCTCCCCACGTTTGGAAACGTATCGCTTACTACAGGCGTGCCGTGCGTCTCGTGCGACACCTCGATCAGCACCCAGATCAAATTCTCACACTTGACAAGGCCTCCTGCATCGCTTGCATGGAGAGAACCGCGTTTTCTCGATTCTTTAGACAGCGTATCGGCGTGACCTTCTCCGAATTCCTTCGGGCCTACCGCGTCGAGCTAGCGATGAACGCGATGCTTGCGGATAACGCCTCCCTGAAAGAAATCGCTCGCAGTGTCGGGTTCAACTCCTTCGCCACTTTTGAACGTCAGTTCAAGAGGGAAGTCGGACTGTGCCCTTCGACCTTCAGATCGAAAGAACTCGGCAGAATTGGTTTGGTAACCAGGCCGCCCCAAGACAAGAATCAGGAACCGTGCCCCAGGACGGCTAAGAAAACCACATACGGGTAGGCTTCAACTATCGCGACCCGAATGCTCCAGGCTCAGCTTTTTCCGAAGATAACGTCGGAGCAGCTCGCGATCGTCGTTCTGAATGACGATGGCCTGCACGGCAGTTTCGAACTTCCCCTGGCCCTTCCGCTCGACCCGAACGACTCGACCCAAGACGCTGATCTCGCGATCCGTATCGGGGAGTTGCAGGTCGACATCGATCAGGGATCCGATGCCGACGCTCCGCTGCGTGACCACGCGCATTCCGCCCTCGCTGATTTCCAGAGCGGTCAACGGCATGTCGTCCTCCGCGATCACGCGGAACTTCCCCGGCAGCGAGATTTCCAGCCGGCGGAAGGAACGATTGCTCTCTCCGGACAGCCAGACTTGGTTCCTCCCGGAGTTCTTGGCATCGTACAGAGCTCGGTCGGCGTGCCTGACCAGAGACTCGGCGCTGCTGGCGTCCGCAGGAAATGAAGCGACACCCACGCTGACGGTTAACGGGTTGGCTTGCTTGCGGTTCTCGTGTCGGAATCGATAGCGTTCGATCACGTTTCTGACGCGCTCGGCGACGACCTCTGCCCCGCACTTGGGCGTGAGCGAAAGGATCAGTGCGAACTCATCGCCCCCGTATCGCGTGGCAAAGTCGGTGTTGCGCACCGCCGAGGTCAGCAGGGGTCCGATATCCCGAAGCACGCGGTTTGCGCATTCGTGCCCGTTCCGGTCGTTGTAGGTCTTGAAATTGTCGATGTCCACCATGACCAGGGACAACGGCATACCGAACCGCTCGCTGCGCAGGATTTCCCGGGTCAGACATTCCTTGAAGAAGCGGAAGTTGTACAAGCCGGTAAGCTCGTCCCGGTAGACCGATGCGCGGGTCTTCTCGAACAACACCAGCTCGATGAGCTTCGGGATCTCGAATCGAGGATGGACCTGCAGAAAATAGCTCACCAGCGCGACGCGCGGATCGATCGGTGATTCCATCTGTTTCTGCAAGCAATCTCGATGGTCGAGGATGTTCTTCCAATGGCGTTTGGCCTCGTCGGGCTCGAAGCGCAGATGGGAGAGTACGTAGAGCAGTTCCGCGTAGACTTCAATTCCGCCGTTTTTTTCGAGTTCCGGGATCTCGGAGACCAGATCCGTCTCTCCACGTCCGGCACGGTATAACAGGTCGCACAGTCTCTGGTGAAGCGCGTTGGACGGATCGCCTTCGAACGGGATCGTCGAGATGGGACTGTGTCGTGGGGCCTCGTCTGCCGGAGCCTCGCCTTCGAGCGCATTGCGCACCATTCCGGGTTCTCCATTCTGATTGAGCTCGCCCGCGACGGTCTGTCGGTGTCGAGTCACGCAACCAAATGTAGGCGGGCAGGTGAGGGAAGGCACGATAAGTATTTGAGCCTTTAGAGCTTTTTCAGAAAAGAACCATTCCGTCCACGGTCAGCCAAATGGCTCTGGGTGGTAGGGCCGTCGAACACGTATTATTGGCTTACGGTCTCACGAAAGGAATCGTGGACGTGTCTCATAATTTCCAGGCGGCCGAGCGGACAAAACAACTAGGCGCACAGGGAAGAAAACCGGGTTCTCCGAGAGCAGTTGGGGAGTAGGCGTCCCCCGGCTGACCCACGATCAGCGACGAAGGCTGGCCGCCAAGGAAAAGCTCCCCGGGCGCAGGTTCCTGGAAGATATCGCCACGATCGTGAGCCCTGACACCACCCACGTTTTGAACCTAATGCCGCGCTGAGTCGTTGTGACATCTCCCTCGTGGCAGCCTTCCAGATTCGCTGAGCTACCACAGCCCTCCTGCGAGATTCGTCTTGACCCGACCAAAGGATCTCAAGCGATCTCCTCCCACTCTCCGCGCAGGGCCCTCAGATGATCCTGAGTGACGATGAGAAAACCCGCGAGACCGTTACAGAAGACGTAGCACGTATGAGTCGCACCCCAGTTCAAACGAATCAGTTCTCGGGTGTCTCGTGATTCTCGGAACGCCTCCGACAAGCGATGCCAGAAGCTAACCCATTCGGTTCCGGCAGTAACTCGAAACTGTCCTTGAAGAACCTCTTCGAGCGGCAGGTCCACGGGCTCGTTGGAGCGCGGACGAAACGCAGACAAGGGCGCCCCCCAGCGCTCCTCCACGAACTCCTCGACGACCGCGCCCTCGAGATCCTCGGCAGGAGTTCGAAACAAGAGCGCGACGCCAGCATCCCGGCGACCAATCAGATTCGCCGCGAGTAATCTCATCAGATGGATCGCTCTCGATCTGGGCTCCAACTCCCTGACATACGCGGTAGCAATCGAATCACTTTCTCGATAAACGGTGTTGATGGTCGTATGCCAGCCCACGACCGGCACCTGGGTTCCCGGAACGCTATACAGCGGGATGTGCGACCCCGCGACCTCATCACGTGATCCGTACACAAACGAAAAAGTCGGGTAGGCCACCGGTTCACCAATGATCTGCGTGGGCGGAGGAAAGCGACCGACAAACTCCCGAAGAGTATCGGCCACGAATCGTGAGCCTCGTTTGAGCATGGCTGGCCAAGACCAGGGCCACCCCAACGGTGCGAATCGCGAGCCTTCGAGAGGTGACCCCACGAAGGTCACGTGCTTCAATCGCTCCAGCGCGTCTTGACCATGCTCCTGGGCCAGACGATTCATCGCCCTCATCGTCAAGATTCCGCCCAGGCTGTGGGCAAATACTATCGTTTCCCCGGGGAAATCGATGGACGAATCCCGGAGAATGATTGACAGTTCCTCCTCGATGACTCCGAATTTTCGCTTGCTCGACCACAACGTGTGCTTGAAGGACAGCAGCCTCACGAGGCTCACCTTTCGCGTCGCCAGCAGGATTCCTGGCAAAGCGCCCCAACATCGTGGCCCGGAGCTCAGAATGCCGTGGACGAAAATGACCTGGACTCCCTGCGTCGGCTCGTACTTCTCATCGGCTCGGTAGACGGGTATTACACTCCACTTGGCGCCGTGTTTCTCCGGCTTGCCGCAATTCACGATTTCGGTTAGCCCTCGGTCGCAGTGCCACTCCCAATCGACACCAAAGCCAAGTCGATGCAGAATCACGTAACCCAGGCCCTGAATTATCAGGAACGAGGCCAGACCGAGAGCGACAGCGGTAGCGATCGTACCGTGAAGGGTGCTGCCTTGCCGAGAGGTCGCACCGTTGATCAACACCAGGTCAATCCACAGGACAATGACGACCATGATAGCGCCCAACGTCACCTGCACCAGTTTTCTCGTTTTGGCCAAGCCCTCCAAACGATCGCCGAATACCCTCAATTGGTCCACAGAGGAGGGGACGTGATCCAAGAGATGAGCCGCTCGAATTACGACGGCAATCCCCAAGAAGACCTTCGCAACTGTAAGGATGAAATCATAAGCGAGTGAAATGATATGAATCTGCTTGATCAACGGATACGCGAGTTGTAACAACCCGTATCCCATGGAGAGTCCGCTCAGTAGTCCACTCGCCGAAGCGAACCAATAGACTCTCGCGAGGCGAAAGAAAAGGGCCGTGCTCACCAGAAGGTTCGCGAGGTAAGCGAGACTTGGCCACAGCGCATGGTACGTGCTGCCCATTGCCAGCGGGTACATAAGAACGAGAGTCGATGCCAGGCCGGCGAACAGAATGCCCTCCTCCGTCGTGCGACTCAGAATTTCTGACAGGCCTCTTCTGTAGGTTGCCGGCAACCAGCTGAAACGG
>Ga0255055_10002371_pt1 | contig 13334 bp, 13 predicted proteins | sample JV7_2_27_MG_FD_188633 | JGI IMG/M metagenome (GOLD analysis project Ga0255055, IMG submission 188633) | Seawater microbial communities from Jervis Inlet, British Columbia, Canada - JV7_2_27 | ecosystem: Environmental > Aquatic > Marine > Inlet | place: Canada: British Columbia | collected...
TCCCAAGTGGAAAAAAGAAATGGAAAAAAATGGGCCAAAAAAGCATCTCAAAACTAGAACCCATAATAAAGGTTTTGCCAACATATCCATACAAGACTTTTTTAATCTTAGGGCTTTAAATTTAATTCTGGTCCTCCGCCATCCAGTCATGATGCCTCGAGTCTGAGCTGCGCGACCCTTTTTAAGTTTATTTGCGTTTGTGTTTGAGCCTATAAGGGGGATACCACCTGATAATGTTCGATTATCTTTTCTATACCTCGCTCACCGTATTTCTCCTCGGTTTAATCTATAAGATATCAACCTGGTTTACCAGGAATATCGGTAAGTTAGGAAAAGACATCTCCACTGCGCAACGGGTGCAGTCAGCCGCCAGGGGCGCAATCGGTGTAATTTTCAGCTCAAAGATCATCATGCTCCTCAAGGCTGTTGTGCTGGATGTTTTATTGCAGCAGCGCACTTTAAAAGAGAGCTTTACCCGCTGGCTGGCGCACATGTTGATATTTTACGGGTTCATGCTGCTGCTGCTGATGCACGCCCTGCAATCAGTGGTATCCGAGGCGTTATTCAACGATTATTATGCATCGGTAAATCCGTTTTTCTTTCTGAGGGATTTTTTCGGCGCCATGGTGCTGGCCGGTGTGATCCTGGCAGCAATCCGCCGTTACCTTGCAAAGCCCCGGCGGCTTAGAACAGGCGCTATGGATCATTATGCCATCGCGATTGTGGCGGTTATTTTGCTGTCCGGAATCGCTCTGGAAGGCCTTAAAATTACCTCTCACTCCGAATTTATGATAATGGTCGAAGACTATGCCGGTCTGGATGATGAAGAGGAGATTCAAGCCCTCGAGACCGTCTGGGTAAGAGACTACGGCACAGTTTCACCCAATATCGAAGCGCCCTTTGACGAAGAGCTCTTAGAGTATGGCTTTGAAGTGCACGAGGGCAGCTGTATGGAGTGTCATGCGTCTGCAAAATGGGCGTTTAACAGCTTTGCAACGGCCAAACTCATCAAACCAATGGCCTTATGGTTGGACGAAAAGGACGGTGTCAACCTGTTGTGGTATATTCATTTTATCGCCTGTTTCCTCGGGCTGGCCTATCTGCCGTTCAGCAAGATGTTTCACCTGTTTGCCACCCCTTTGAGCCTGATTACCAACCGGGTTATGGATCCGGCTAAATCCCTGCCGGCCAATATTCTCACGCGCCAGATCATGGAACTGGATGCCTGCACCCACTGCGGAAGCTGCAGTCTGAACTGTTCGGCTGCCATGGTGTATGAGGCCATCGGCAACGAATACATTCTGCCATCCGAGAAGATGGTGCTGCTAAAGGATCTGGCTTCCGGCAAGAAACTGGATGCAGCGCAGATGCGGACCATTCAGGAGGGGGTCTATCTGTGCACCAATTGCGACCGCTGTACGGTGCGCTGCCCGTCCGGAATCCGGTTAAAGGAATTATGGTACAATGTGCGCGAGGTTTTACTGGAAAGCGGGCCGGCGCTGCCCCATGTTTTATCTCCTTTTTCCTTTGCAAGAGGATTAATTATTCAAAAAACCCTTCCGGCCGATACGTATGTGCAGCCGATTCGAAACGCCAGACAGGCGGTTGGCGGCCGGTTTGTTAATTTGATGAACCCGGACGCCCCGCTGCCGCTAAATGCGCAGAGAACCGAAGACCCCCGGCCGGCCATAAAAGACACCACTTATACCCATTGTTTTAGTTGTCAGACCTGCACAACGGTGTGCCCGGTGGTCGCCAACTACGATGACCCTGAAGATGTGCTTGGACTGCTGCCGCATCAAATCATGTGCAGCCTGGGCCTGGGATTGACTGAAATGGCTTCCGGCGCCCGCATGAACTGGGATTGCCTGACCTGTTACAAATGCCAGGAAAACTGCCCGCAACAGGTCGAAGTGTGTGATGTTTTGTATCGATTGAAAAATACGGCCGTAGCATCCATCGAGCGCTAAGGCTCGATGGATGGTTATTGGTTATTCGTTATACGTTATTTGTTGATCGAATAGATGATTAATGCGAACTTTTTTATATTTAAATGACAGAATTCCTTAACTTTAGGCACTTTAGATCATTTTAGGCATTTTAGGCACTTTGTTAATAGGAAAAACCATATGAAGTTTGCTCTATTCCACGGCTGCAACATTCCGTCAAGGGTCACGCAATACGCTGATGCCACCGAAGCGGTGTGCACCAGGCTCGGCATTGAGCTGATTGAAATGACCCAATTTTGCTGCTGCGGGTATCCGGCCCGTAACACCGATCATCGCGCCTATGTGCTTTCGGCCGCAAAAAATTTAGCGCTGACCGAACGCGCCGGTCTGGATATGCTGGTGATGTGCAAGTGCTGTTATGGCAGCCTTAAAAAAGCTCAATATTTCTTAAACCAGGATCCGGACTTAAAAGACGACATCAACCGCATCCTGGCCAAAGAAAATCTGGAATATCAAAATAAGACCCAGGTCAAACATCTGCTGTCGGTCCTTTATCATGATGTGGGTCTTGAGCGTTTGAAAGAAAATATTTCAAAAACCTACAACGGACTGCGGATCGCTGTGAGTTACGGATGCCATGCCTTGCGGCCGAGCACGCTGACGGAGTTTGACGATCCGGTTTCGCCGATAATCTTTGATGAGCTGGTGGAGGCCACCGGCGGCTTCAGTGTGGAGTGGGCCCGCAAACTGGATTGCTGCGGCGCCCCGCTAACCGGCATCAATGATCAGCTGGCAATGGATATGGCCCAAAAAAAGATCGACAGTGCCCGGCAGGCCGGCGCGCAATTTATATGCACGGCCTGCCCCTATACCCAGCTGCAGTTCGACGGGGTGCAAATGCGAATGGCAGCTGATTCTAAGAACGGTCAACCGCTGGCACCCATTCTGTATCCGCAGCTGCTGGGTTTGTGCATGGGCATTGATGAAAAAACCCTGGGTATCGCTAAAAATGAAATTAACCTTTCCGATATTACATCATTCTTAATGGCGGAGTAATTATGTCAAACACAGGTTCAGGAGCAGTCATGGTGGTGGGCGGCGGTATCGCCGGAATGCAGGCAGCGTTAGATCTTGCCGATTCCGGTTACTATGTCTACCTGGTGGAAAGTTCAAGCTCCATCGGCGGCATGATGTCGCAGCTGGACAAAACCTTTCCCACCAATGACTGTGCAATGTGAATTATATCGCCCAAACTGGTCGAGGTCGGCCGGCACATCAACGTCGAAATGCTGACGCTTACGGAAGTACAAAGCATTAGCGGCGAGGAGGGCAATTTTGAAGTAAAATTGACTCAAAACCCTCGCTACGTCGACATGGACAAGTGTATTGCCTGTAATGCCTGTGCGGAAAAATGTCCCAAGAAAGTTTCCAACGAATATGACAGCGGTCTGGGTAAACGCAAGGCGGTGTATGTGCAGTACGCCCAGGCGGTTCCGCTAAAATATGCAATCGACGCCGATACCTGCATCTATTTCCTGAAAGGCAAATGCAAAGCCTGTGAAAAATTTTGCCCCACCGGCGCCATCAACTTCGAAGATCAAAAAGAAGACCTGTCGTTAAATGTGGGTGCCGTTGTATTGACCGCCGGCAGCCAAACGTTTGATCCGGCCGCTTACGATACCTACGGCTATTCAAAATCTCCCAATATTGTCACCAGTCTGGAATTTGAGCGAATCCTATCGGCCTCCGGGCCTTACGGCGGGCATATGGTCAGGCCGTCGGATAAAAGCGAGCCTGAAAAAATTGCCTGGCTGCAATGCGTGGGCTCCAGAGATACCCATCACGGCGCCCGCGGATACTGCTCCGGTGTTTGCTGCACCTATGCCGTCAAGGAGGCCATTCTGGCCAAAGAACACAGCAGCAACGGTCTGGATACGGCCATTTTCTACATCGACATCCGCACTTTCGGTAAAGACTTTGAACGCTATTATAACAAGGCCAAAGACGACCTCGGTGTCCGCTTTGTCAAATCGCGCATTACCCATGTCGAGCCCATGGGCGAAAACGGCAAGCACATCATTCGCTACGTCGATGCGGCCGGCCATAGCCGCGCAGAAGAATTTGATATCGTTGTGCTGTCGGTGGGCCTGGAGGCCCGGGATCAGGCTGTCTCTCTGGCCAAAACTCTGGATGTCGATTTAAACCATTATCAGTTTGCCAGGACCGGGGGTTTTGACCCGGTCCAGAGCTCGCGACCCGGCATCTATGTTTGCGGCGCCTTCACAGAGCCGAAGGATATCCCCACTTCGGTCATCGATGCCAGTGCCGCGGCCGGCAAAGTCGGAACCCAACTTGCGGATGCCCGCTGGACCCTGACGAAAAGCAAAGAGCTGCCCCCAGAAATCGATATCAAAGGCGAGCCCCCACGAATCGGTGTTTTTGTCTGCTGCTGCGGCACCAATATCGCCGGATTTGTGGATGTGCCCGCAGTTGTGGAGTTTGCCAAAGCGCTGCCGAATGTGGTCTATGCCGAGCAAAATCTGTTCAGTTGCTCGCAGGATACCCAGACCCTGATATCAGCAACGATTAAAGAACATCGGCTCAACCGGGTAGTGGTGACCGCCTGTACGCCCAAGACCCACGAACCGCTTTTCCAGGAAACTCTGATCGAGGGGGGGTTGAATAAATATCTTTTCGAGATGGCCAATATTCGCAACCAGTGCTCGTGGGTGCACAAAGACGACTGGGACCGCGCCACTGAAAAATCCAAGGACCTGCTTCAAATGGCGGTGGCCAAGGTCGCGCTGCATGAGCCCCTGGTGGAACCCAGGATGGAAATCAACCAGGCCGCGCTGGTCATCGGCGGCGGTGTTGCCGGCATGACAGCCGCCAAGACCCTGGCTGCGCAAGGATATAAAACCTTTCTGGTAGAAAGAAACAGGCAACTGGGCGGCCAGGCCCTCAATCTGAATGAAAACTGGCAGTCAGAACCCGTTGCCCCGTTCCTGAAAAATTTGATAGAAGAGGTTACATCCGCTGAAAACATCGAGATATTTTTAAACGCCAGCGTTGGCAACGTCGAAGGGTTTATCGGAAATTTTAAAACCACTATTCAGACCAACGGTGACAGCCAGGTTCTGGAACACGGCGTCACCCTGATCGCTTCGGGCGCCGAAGAGTTTAAACCCGATGATTATCTGTACGGTCAGGACCAGCGAGTGCTGACCGGCCTCGAGCTCCAGAAAAAATTATTAAACGCAGACGGGCTTGACGCCTGTCGCACGGCGGTATTTGTCCAGTGTGTGGGCTCGCGTATTCCCCAGCGGCCATATTGCTCAAAGGTTTGCTGCACCCAGTCAATCAAAAGCGCCTTAAGCCTCAAAGCCCAAAATCCCGCTATGGATATTTTTGTATTATACCGGGATCTGCGATCTTATGGTTTTAGAGAGGATCTTTATCGCGAAGCGCGCAGCCAGGGGATCAAATTCATCCGCTATGACAACCAAAAGACACTGGCGGTCAAAACAGCTCAAAATGGTTTGGAAATCACGTTTGCGGATCGCGTTCTAAGGCGCCAGATGGTCATATACAGCGATCTTCTGGTTCTGGCCAGCGCTATGGTGCCGCAAAAAAACAACCCCCTGGCGCCCATGTTCAAAATATCTCAAAACGCGGACGGATTTTTTATCGAAGCCCACGTCAAACTGCGGCCCAATGATTTTGCCACCGACGGTGTATTCGTTTGCGGCCTGGCGCATGCGCCCAAACCCGTCGAGGAGTCTATTTCTCAGGCGCAAGCAGCTGCCGCCAGAGCCGTGACGGTTTTATCAAAGCTCGAGATTTCGGTCAGCGGAACAGTTGCCTTAGTGGATCCGAATCTCTGCAGCAGCTGCGGGGTTTGCGTGGAGGTCTGTCCTTATTCGGCGCCAAAATTCATTGAAAATACCGGCAAGGCCGAAATTCAAGCCACCCTGTGCAAGGGCTGCGGGCTGTGTGTGGCCTCCTGCCGCTCAGGGGCCATTCATCTGAAAGGCTTTGAAACCGGTCAGATTATGGCCATGCTACAAACGTGTTTATGGGAAGAGGCACCATCCGAGACTACGTATAGCTGATTACAGATCAGTTCGGATGCGCTCGCTTTTTTTTGGTTTCAGGTGTCAGTCGTCTGGTTCAGAGGTTCAACGTTCAAAGGTTAGATAACAGCAGCAAGAGGTCAGATGTTAGAAGACATAGGACAAAAGCCAGAAACTTGACACTTAAATCCTGAAACTTCTGAACCCAGAACCCTGAACCTTTGAACCCTGAACCCGGGAACTGACACCCGACACCTGAAACCTTTCTCAATATCAGATTGTCAATTACGTGAAAGCTGGAGAAGAAATGAAGACATTTACCGACTTGGTTAGAGAGGTTCAAAAACCGGGGCTTTGCCACCGCTGCGGCGGGTGCGTTACGTTTTGTACGGCTATAAATTACGGCGCCTTGAAATTAGATGAAGAAGGCAAACCCGGGTATGCGGAGAAAGCCAAATGCATCGAATGCGGATTGTGCTATGCCATCTGCCCGGAAATTGCCGAGCTGGAGGAGGAAACAAAAAAATGGTTGGCATGGTCCCCGCCCATCGGACGCGTAATTGGAACCTGTGTTGCACGGGCAAAGGATGAAAAAATCCGCAAAAAAGCCACCGATGGCGGAGTGGTCACCGCCCTTTTGCTGCATCTGTTAAAACGCGGCCGCATTGACGGCGCCATTGTAACGAAACAAGCCGGCCCATTCCAGCGCGAACCGTTTCTGGCCGTCTCAGAAGAAGATATTGTCAATGCCGCCGGTTTTTTCTTTGACACATCCCATGGAATGAAAAGCTTCAGCGATCATTATTTAATCTACTCACAGATCAAAGGCTTTGATCGTTTGATCAAGAAAGGTTTGCAGCGCGTTGCCTTTGTGGGCACACCCTGTCAGATAAAGGCCGTTAGAAGAATGCAAACGCTGAACATTATCCCTTCGGATACGATCAAATTTTGCCTGGGGCTGTTCTGTTCGGGCAATTTCATTTTTGGAAAAGAACAACAGGAAAAAATTGCTGAAATTGGCGGATTTCAATTTAAAGATGTCAAAAGAATAAATATTAAAGAGGAGCTCATCGTGCACCTGAACAGCGGGGAGGTTAAAACCATTATGCTGGATGAGCTGGAGTTCATGAAGCGTTTTGCGTGTTACTTCTGTCCGGATTATTCAGCCGAGTACGCCGATGTTTCCTTCGGCGGCATCGGTGCCGAGGAGGGCTGGACTACTGTTATTACCCGCACGCCTGTCGGCCGTGCGATTCTTGCCGATGCGAAACCTAAAGCGATTGAATTAACCTGCCAGAAGGACTTTCCTAAAATGACTGCGCAGGTGCTTAAAAAAGTGCAGAAATGGTCCGCCCGCAAAAAAGACGCGGCGGCTAAAAACAGGAAAGTACTCAATAGAAAATTTCCCGACATCAAAAAAGATACTTAATTTTCAGATATCCTCATCTTTCAATCCTAATATACAATCTATAATAAAAATAAAGCTCATAGATTTTATACTATTTTTGGGCAAACGGGAGGTGCGGCTTGGTCTGCCTGAAAAAAGGGTATTCCTTCGGATTGGCCGTTTGGGACAGGGACAGCGGCGATCAGCATCAGGTGGTTACTATCGTCAAGCCTCGCTTTAAGTTCATGAAAGAGTGACCCCTCGGTGCTTGATTAAATTTGACCTATAAGGCCGTTTGGCCTAATACTTCCGGACTGACAAAGAGCATCTTATAATTCTGAGCCACATGCGTTGCAAAATCTGTCGCCTTCATCGATTGGTTCGCCACAATTGCGACAGAATTTAGCGCGCGATTGTCTTTCAACCCGTGAATCAATAGGCTTGCGGGTGTCAGGCGAAGGACGGCGGGAGGCAACCTGCCAGATCAAGGCCCCAATGATGATGAGGCCTCCGGTAACAGTAGCTGCCAATGCCCAATTAATGCCGGAGCCAGTGCTTGGTGTGGCAGGTATTGCGGGGGTTTGTATGCTGGTATTTTGGGGCGACAAACTTGTCGCCGATAATTGAGCGGTGGGCATTTCGTAATCCACGTGCAGCGGAAATGGTTGCCCGGCCGGGACAGCCCGTGTAGGAAAAATGTAGTAATCGAACCCATCCCCGTCCCTTACGACATTTGCAGAGGCTGGTTCTGTATTAAGCGTGCTAGCTGATGTAGGTCGCTGTACCCTTAGTTGAAAATTATTAACGGTTATATCCGCTAACCAGGTATAGTTAAAGGAGCGCTGGTTTTTAACAACAGTGTACGGGAGATAGTATTCCACCCTAAAGCGCAAATCCGATGTGATGAACGTCAGCGTACCGGGAGGATCGGTGCTCGAAAAAATATCATCCTTCATGTTGCCATCCTTACTATCAATGCGGGCAACCGCATTGAGTTGGGCGACTTCTGGCAAAGGAAGGCTGACCGAGACAGGAAACCGGGTATCTCCCGGGAGCGTGCCCGTCAGCAAGACCAGGACGGACGCCCTGTCATAGTCAGGCCAAATATCAATATCAAGCGAGTCAATGACGGATACCGGGTTTTGTGCAAAGCCTGTGGCCATGGGCATCAGCATAAAAAAAATTAGTAATATAAATGAATTGCGTTTCATATTAATCTTCCTTAATTGATATCAACCCAAAACCTTTTGCCCTTGCCAATGGTAAAGCCATCAGAGACCTTTAAGGCCTGTTGCGGATATATCTTTTCTGAAAAAATCCATGAAATTTAATAAGAGATGACGGAGATTACGAGCCAAATTTTCGGTCGATCTCATTTTGAATTTCCACTACGGTTGCTCCTTGAGCGTACATTCGAGACGCTAACTGCGCCTCATCCATACAGATCGCTCATGTGGACGCATGCGTATCGATATAACAGCTCAGCAGGTTTTTATGGGCGAAGTTTTCTCGGCATCGGCAATAACAATAGAGACGATCGAGCACCTCCGGTATCGCGCGTGCTATCTCGTAAGCTCTCCTGACCTTCCCGGTAAACCTTGCCGGAGATAGGGTCGGGCTATTCTCTCGAAGGTTGATATTCTCCTTTTTCAATTCTGTAAGTTCCGGAGATTGTGTTGGGGGTTTTTCTCCCTGATACAGAAAATAGGCCCCCGTCAGAACCAGGACGCCACCAGCTATCATGGCGAGCAAAGGGTACTTAGACCTCTTAATTGACTCCGCTGCCGTTTGTTTTGGTTTGGTGGTACGTTTTTTCGGTATATTCTTTTTTTTCTTCTTTGGCATAATAATATTCCCTTCATCCTACCTATGTTGAGCGGTTCAACGTTCACTTTAGTACCTAATTTATTGAAATCACATCATGTTTGCACATGATTTATGCCATAGCCAGATTGAATATTTAAGCAATTCTACCCGTCGAGAGCCTCAGGGTCTAATGACTGGGTCGAACGATCGATTTAAATAGAAAAGACAGAGCGAAGCGATACCACAAATCTTCAATATTCAATCGTCAATATTCAATTCTCCACACTCCGGCGGATCCGGGTTGGGTCCTATAACCCTTTGTCGAATTGCTTTAATTCTTTTTCCAGGCGCGCTTCATATTCGGAAAGCTGACCCTCATCGAAATGGGCGCCGGGGGCCTCCCGTACCCTTGAAGACCAGCGCCGAATCAGAAAATATATTACGATTGCCGCTAGGGCGACGAATACGAAAGGTAAAATCCATAATATCAGGTTGAACCCTTTTTTATTGGGCGTGGCCAGGATTCGTTCCCCGTACCGGCTTTCAAAGTATTGTAATATTTCTTCTTTGGATTCACCCTGGCGCAGCTTTTTTACGACCAGATCCCGCATCTGACGGCTGGTTTCGTTACTGGATTGTGCGATGGTTTGACCCGCGCAGAGAGGGCACATAATAAGGCTGTAAATTTCTCTGGCCGTCTGTTGCAAGGCTTCTTCATTATGATACGGGGCTGTAAACGATCGGTCTGGGAAAAGCAGGCTGAAAAGGGCCAGCCCGATAATGATGATTTTGTATTTCATAGCTTAACTGCCTTCTATTGATAATTAGTTGAGCGGCCGGATTACGGTAGATCGTCAGCCTTAAATCCATTTTAGGCAAGTAATCCTCCTTTGGTTAACCAATAGTAGATCTGGTAGGATCCGGATATCAGCAACAGGGCGCCTGCAATGCGCCCCATGTAGGGCACGCTACGACGCAAATAAGTCGCCAGGCCTCCATGGAAAACAGCGATACTTAAGGCCAGTGCTGTCAGCACGGCTCCCATTCCCAATGAATAGCTGAAGAATTGAAAAAGACCGTTTGAAAAGCCTTGAGACTTAATGGCGCTTCCTACCACCACCAGGAATATGGGGAGCGTGCAACCCAAAGAGGCCATCCCGTATCCGATACCAAAAAGAAAGTAGGTCTTGAACCCTTGAGATTCAGGAGTGCCTATCAGGTTCGCAAGGCGGGCAGGTAGAGCGGTATGTATCGATTTCCCAGCCAGCAGAAATAGGCCGAGGAAAGCCAGAACAGCCCCGACAACTAAACCGAGCCAAGGCAGATACTGCATGAGAATATATCCGCCTGCCCAGATAATCACGCCGAAAAAGGAAAAAAGGACCGTGAATCCTAAGGTCACTGCTGTCCCAATAAGCAGCGCTTTGCCACCTCTGAGTATAAAATGGCGGGAAGCAGGGCCATCATCCCGGTCACCCAGATAGAGCGATAGATACGCCGGCAGCATGGAAAAGCCGCACGGATTAACTGTTGACACCATCCCGGCCCCGAAAGAATACCCAAAGGGGAGCAATACGGCCAAAGCATTCATCCAGTTGGCCAGCAAGATTTGTATCTCAGTCATTACATGATTTCCTCGATTGAACTGATAAGCACGCTTTTCTCGATGGCGCCAACCCAGCGACGAACAACCTCGCCCTTTCTAGATACGAAAAAAGTCACCGGAAGGCCTGAAACGCCATAGTCGATGGCGATCTCTCCGGTCGGGTCGGGTCCGTTGGGATAGGTGATGTTAAACTCCCGGATATAGTTCAGAGCATCTTCCTTCCGATCCTGGATATTTACCCCTATAAAAATCAGACCCCGCTTTTTATAGGCTCGCCATGTCCTCTCTAAAAGAGGTGCTTCAACCCTGCAGGGCGGGCACCAGGATGCCCAGTAATTTATGACTACCGGCTTGCCCCGCAGGTTTTCCAGGGAAATCGTGGTTCCTTTGAAGGTCGTCAGAGTAAAGTCAGGTGCCGGACGATTGACCATGGTGACGCCACTAAGGCCGGTTATGGGTTCTTTGTTCAGCATGCCCCATACTAAAAGTCCCAAAAATCCGACAATGACGAGCGCAGCAATTGCCAAGGCTGATTTTCGGAAAAATATTTTTGGTTCCATATAGCTCATAAATCCTCATAAGACGTTCCCCGGAAATTGATTATTGAATATTGAAAATATTCAATCATTTGAAGATAGGGAAAATAGCCCAATAAAATTTTTTTGCCGCAAAATACACAAAAATAACTTCTAAGCGCCTAAATATAGGCTACGAACTCATGAATGACGGTCGTCTAATTCGATATTTTTCTGCAACGTTTTTTTGATTTTATTTATTTGAGAGTTAAGGGTCTTTTGACTCTGGAAGAGTCGGAAAATGTATATAAAAATAACCGTCCAGGTTATGCTGAAAGCCGCAAAAAGATAGATGCTGTTGTCCATTATAAATTCCTTTCGCTATTTTCTTAAATTCATGTCGCCCATGATTTCGTTGATTTCCTCGATACGCATCTTTAACCGCTCCAATCTAATTCTGCTTATAAGCATACAGAAAAACAAAAAACAAAAAGCGATAAACGTGATTATTAAAGAGAATTTCATCGGCCCGGACATGTTGAGGCCCCGGCTGGTGATAACGACCGGGTGGATAGTTCGCCACAATCTGATGGAGAAGAATGTAATAGGGACGTTAATAAAACCGATGATACCGAAGACGGCCGCTAGATTCGCCCGCTGGTTTTCTTTTACCGCCCTGCGGAGCATCAGATAAGCAACATAAGTAAACCATAAAATCAACGTCGTCGTTAACCTCGGGTCCCAGGTCCACCAAACATTCCAAATCGGTTTTGCCCAGATGGGACCGGTAATCAATACGATGGTACAAAATATGACCCCTGTTTCAACCGCACAATGAGCAACGGTATCCCACTTGGAATCCTTGCGGTATAAATAGAAAATGCTGGCTATGAAAGTGATAAAAAAGGCCATATAGGCCAGAAAAGCGGAGGGGACATGGATATAGAATATTTTTTGAATGAGGCCCATTGTTTTTTCAACGGGCGCATAGAAAAAGATCGTATACAGCGCGAGCAGCATCAACACATAGGTTAGAAGCTGAAAAGGTATCAAAAGAGTTTGCATGCGCTTCAAGATTATTCCTCCAGGATATATTCGAAAGTTAAATACGAAATGAGAAGAAAAATAAGATCAAAAGCGACCAGGATTTTCAGCCATGGAAATACCATCTGAAGAGATTTGCCGTTTAAGATTATTCCGGTTGCCTTTACCGAAGCAATAATCACGGGAACCGAAATCGGAAAAAAGAGAATTGACAGAAGAACATTTCTGGATTTAGCGGCTGCTGAAATTGCGGAAAAAATGGTTCCGACAGCAGTAAAGCCCAGGGTTCCCAAAAAAGCAATCAGCCCCAGCGGAACGAGAAAGGGAAGGATGGTGGTGTTATATAGAATCGTAAAAATAAAAATAGTAATAATTTCCATAACGGTTGTAAATAAGAATACCCCAATGAGTTTTGCCAGAAAAATTGTCCAGGGGCTGACCGGACATAAGATAAGGCCCTGAAGCGTCCCCCTGTCCCGCTCCATGCTAAAAGACCGGCCGAGTCCCGTTAGTCCGGAGAAGATAAACGCAACCCAGAGAATCCCTGCTATCATCTCCCGGTCAAACTTGAGTGATGATCCAAAGGCGAAGTTAAAAATAATAAGGACCAAAAATGAAAATAGACACATGGAAAGAATCATCTCCTTGGTTCTGAATTCGGAAATGAAATCTTTCCAAATAATGGCCCCTAGTTTATGGGCAAATTTCATTGGGCCACCTTTAATGGCTGCGCATTTTCTCCGACTTGTTGTGCATAGATCTGTTTAAAATCATTTTTCGAGATGTGGGCGACATCCTGCAGGTACACAATCTTACCTGATTTTAGTATCGCTGCCCGGCCGCACAGTTCTATGCCCAGGTGTAAATGATGCGATGCCATGATTACGGTTTTGCCTTGATCGCGAAATTGCAAAATCAATTTTATAAAATCCTCCCTACCCTGCTGGTCCAGGC
>Ga0255055_10002372_pt1 | contig 13331 bp, 13 predicted proteins | sample JV7_2_27_MG_FD_188633 | JGI IMG/M metagenome (GOLD analysis project Ga0255055, IMG submission 188633) | Seawater microbial communities from Jervis Inlet, British Columbia, Canada - JV7_2_27 | ecosystem: Environmental > Aquatic > Marine > Inlet | place: Canada: British Columbia | collected...
CGCCTCAACCACCGAACCAACGACTTCGGACGGCAGGGCGGACAGGTCGATATCGCCTCCCGCTGCTCTCACCCGCAGGAGCCCACGGGCCGTGCCGACCCACACGGCTTCCGCAGCCGGACCCGACGCCGAAGCCAGGCTGAGCACCGGAAGGTAGGACAGGTTCACATCCTGTTCCTTACGCCATTCCGGCCGCCCATCACCCATCCAGTACAGCCCCGACTCACCGCCGGCCCACATCCCGCCCGGCACCCGGAGAAGGTCGTTCACCAGATCGGGAACGGCGCGAGACGAGTCGGCCCTCCACACTCGCCATTGCTGGAGGTCGCGCGTCGCTGAGGCGACTCCGTAACGACCTTCGAGTGCCAGATCGGGCGCGAACCAGACCTCATCTCCGGTCGAGACAACCGACGCCATGCCGACCCCGGCGGGACCGAGGGGAGTACGATTGCCCACTCGTCCGATCGCATCGTACCGGACGAGGAACGCTCCGGCCGTGCCCAGCCACCAGCCGTAGGCGTCCCGCGAAGGGATGACGTCCAGGATCCGCATCGCCTGTCCGCTCCATGGACGGGCTGCTTGCTCGGCTTCGTCGACGAAGAATGGGTCCCGCAGCGCCTCTTCGCGGGCCCTGAGATCGGACCGCGAATCGATCGCCGCGAGAACCGAAGCCGGATCCGCACGCCGGAGGGCTCGGCTGAACGTGTCGACCCTCCACCACTCGGTGCCGATCCTGACGAACAGCTCCGATCCCGAGGCCTCCGCCGGGACCAGGCCCGTCACAGGCCGGCCCACTCCAATACGATCGCGGAACCGCCGGCCGAAAGGATCGAACTGGAAGAGATCTCCAGCGGACGCCAACCACACAGATCCGTCCCGGTGATCGTAGACCATCGCCGTCGGAGCAAGCAGCGGATAGCCATCCTCGACCGTGATCGGAGGATCGAACCTCTCGAACGCCTCATCGAGGATGATCAGTCCCCCTGCCGTGGCAGCGAACACCGATCCGGGCGATCTCGCGAGGGCCGTGACGATACCAAAGTCCGTGATGAGAATCCGTTCGTCCGGCCTCCATCCGCCTGTCTGCGCTTCGAGATCAGGCGCAGCGAGCAGAAAACCGCCACAGATGAGGAACGCGACGATCCACCAGCGGTTGACCCGCACTCTCACGGCTCGGACACGAAGATCACCGACCCCCGCGGCGGCCCCAGATCCAGGACACGAGCCCTGACTTCCGGCAGGCGGTCCGGGATGTCAGACGCCAGATGCCCGGCAGGTTCTATCGACCGGCCGGCGGCGACACCCGTCAGCCACAGAGCTGCCGAACCGGCGTCCGCGGCAGGCATGCCGGCAGCGAGACAGGCGCCGATCAGCCCGGTGACCACGTCTCCTGTGCCGCCCGACGCTACTTCCGGCCCGCCGGTCGTGCTGACCCGCAGTGGTTGACCGGCCTCGGCTACGTACGAGGGCGACCCCTTGAGCAGCACGGCGCAGCCGAGGTCCTCCGCCGCAGCCCTGGCCGCCGCGGGCGGATCTGCCAGGATGTCCTCGAGAGACGCTCCTGTCAGCCTGGCCAGTTCACCGGGATGCGGAGTCACGATGTCCCCGGGGCTCAGCAGTCCCGCAAGCCGGCTCATCTCCCCCTCGAAGACGCTCAGTCCATCGGCATCGAGGACGAGGGGCCGCGAGCCGCGCGAACCGAACACTTCCTCAACGACCTGTCGCCGTTCGGCGGCGCGCCCGAGCCCCGGCCCGATAGCCAGCGCCCCGGCCCACTCCACGGCCCGGACCCGCTCAGCTTCGTCCTCCCACGACACGAAAATCGCCCCCGGGCAGGTACGCTGCAGGATTTCCCGATTGGCCGGGTCGCTGAGGATCTTCAGTATCCCGACTCCCCCCCGGAGGGCAGCCCGGGCTCCGAGCACGGCGGCCCCGGCCATCCCGGACTGGCCGGCGATGAGTGCCAGGTACCCTGCCCTGCCCTTGTGGGAGTCGCGGGACCTGCCGATCAGCGTGCGCGTCACCCACCGACCGGTGATCGCCCGCGCTCCCATCGGCGACACAGGAGGCGGGAATCCGATCTCCACGCACTCGATCCTGCCGCAGTAATCCCGGGCCGGGTGACGGAGCAACCCGAACTTGGGCCACCCCAAGTTGATGGTGAGAGAGGCCCTGACGCATGCCCCGGCGACGGCCCCGGTGGAAAAATCCGCGCCGCTGGGCCCATCCACTGCCGTCACGGGCACGCTGAGGCGATTGACATGCTCGATGAGGGAGGCTAGCGGCTCTCGGGGCGCGCCAGTCACCCCTGTGCCCAGGATACCGTCCAGCACAACCGAGGCCCCTGTGCAGGCGCTCGGCAGGTCGCCGGGCGACTGAAGGGAGATATCCCACCCGACGAGCACGTCCGGATCCGGAGGTGCATCCGATGCCAGAATCGCCACGACGTCCCGGCCCCATGCCCGCAGCGTGCGGAGAGCGACCAGAGCATCCGCCCCGTTGTGCCCCCTGCCGGCGACCGCTACAACCCGTCCCTCGGGCCAGTGCTCCTGGATCCGCCGGGCGACCTCTCGCCCCGCAGTCTCGATGAGCGTGCGCTCCGTCGTGGCGCCGCTCGCCACCGCTTCGCGATCGAGAGCGCCCATCTCACCGGTGGTCGGAAGCCAGACGGTTTCGGCTCCTGCCACCCAGGCTTCCTCTTCAGCCGGCACGCCCGTGTCTCGCTGGTCAGGCATCGATTCCCGTCCTCACCGCCTCGGCACCCCTTCCACGGCGTCCCGAAGCTTCACACTACTACTTCTGGGACTGGCCTATGCTCCGTCCGAAGCTTATCTCGCCGTTGTCGATCCGGATGTTGTAACCGCACTCCGGGTTCGAGCATACCCAGGCCTTGAACCGGATCGGCGCTCCGTCCCGACCGTAATCGGATAGCGGCAGCAACTGGCCACCGTCGCACTTCAGGCACCTCGGAAACCGCGTAGCGTTCTCCACGTCTCACCCCTCTCCCCAGTCAGCCGGGCAGGCAGCACTAAACAGGAATGGATATTCGGACACGCCCGGACTCAGTGGACGCGCCACGAGAGGGGATACGCTACCGCCCGGGCGCTCCCCAGGGATACTCCAGCTCAAACACTTCTTCGAAAGAAAAGACGTCGGCGAAGTCCTCACGCCGATCCGTTTCCTGCTTTGCCAACACTCCGTGGTCCACCAGGAGAAAGACGATCTCGCCGATATCCTCAGTCGAGTGCACGCCCCAGTGTTCCAGGACTACCCGAGCCACCAGCCCGAAACGGTCGATGGCGAGGTCACGAACCGCCCCGGCCAGCTCTGCACCCGAAATATGCCGAGGACGATCGAGTTCAGCGAGCCTGCGGTGCAGGCCGCCCAGCACGAAGACATACGCCTCCACTGCGAACCGCGGGTTGCGCCTCTGCAGTTGACCAAGCGTCTCACTGAGCATCCGTGCTTCCATCGACCAGGCCCTGTCCGTTCTCGTCTCGTCCTCGGTCGGGACGGAATCTCCGCCGGCTCGCATCAGAGGTGAATCTAGAAATCGCTGGAAAATGGCGTCAAGTGTCGAAGGGAAGCAACATCTCGCCCGGAAGCTCGACCAGAACCGCGCGACCCGCCGTCGCCTCGGCTACCTCGACGCGAAGACGGCCCATTCGTGACTCCGGCACCGCCACTTCGAGTTCGGCCTGATCTCCATACCGTTCACGAAGTCGTACGGCCCCGATTCCCTCCGCCAAACGCGTCACCGCTCCGGTGTCGCCGTAGGGGTACCTCAGGACAACTCGCCGCCCGGGAACAACCGTTCGGTCGGGGACTCGATCGAGGGCGAGTTCAGCGGCACCACCGTATGCGCGTCCGAGACCTCCGGTACCCAGCTTCGTTCCGCCGAAGTACCGCGTCACGATCACCACCAGGTCCGTGAGCCCCGCCCTCTCGATGGCGGCCAGTGTCGGCCGGCCCCCAGTGCCAGCGGGTTCACCATCGTCGTCGAACCGCTGCTCCCCATTTCGCAACTGAGCGGCGTAGACGTGGTGAGTGGCGTTATGGAAGCGCCGTCGCTCCGCATCGCGGGCCCTCACGGCTCCAGCGAGGTCGGAAACCGGTCTCGCCACCGCTATGAAGCGGGAGCCCTTCACTCGGAATTCGGCTTCCGAGGAACCCGCGGCTACCCGGAATCCCGCCAGAGAACTCACTGCCCCTTTCGACAGCCCGGTCTACACGACCTCGGCTCACACGACTCCCGCAGCCCCCACCTCCGCGTCGGCGACCAGCGGAAACTGCTGTGCTCGCTCCTGAACTTCGGCACGAATCGAATCGAGCGTCCTCTCGTCCCCACCGGATCTGAGGACCCGATCGATCAGGTCTGCGATGTCTCGCATGTCGGAGAGGCCCATCCCTCTCGTCGTGAGGGCCGGAGTGCCGATCCGAATCCCCGACGTAACGAAGGGCGAACGGGTCTCGCCAGGAACCGTGTTCTTGTTCACCGTGATATCCGCGCGCCCCAGGAACTCCTCCGCGTCCTTTCCCGAGAGTTCCGTTTCGCGCAGGTCCACCAGCATGAGGTGCGTGTCCGTCCCATCGGACACCAGCTTCCACCCCCGCTCCATCAGGCCATCTGCCAGGGCCCCGCCGTTCGCGACGACCCGGCCTGCATAGCGGACGAACGTCTGAGACTGGGCCTCGAACAGGGCCACAGCCTTGGCCGCGATGACGTGCTCCAGAGGACCGCCCTGCAGCCCCGGAAACACTGACTTGTCGATCGCCTTCGCGTGCTCCGCCTTGCAGAGGATCAAGCCGCCTCGCGGCCCCCGAAGGGTCTTGTGGGTGGTGGTCGTCACGATGTCCGCCCACGGTACCGGAGACGGGTGCACACCAGCCGCGACCAATCCAGCTATGTGCGCCATGTCCACTAGCAGCATCGCTCCGACCTCCCGGGCGACAGCCGCGAACTCCTCGAACGGCAACGTTCTCGGGTACGCACTCGCGCCCGCCACGATCATGGCTGGCCGCTCACGGCGCGCCAGCGACGCTAACGCGTCCATGTCCACCCGGCCGTCGTCCTCACGGACCCCATACGGAACGGCATCGTAGAGCCGGCCGCTGAAGTTGACTGGAGAACCGTGTGTCAGGTGCCCCCCATGCGAAAGGTCCATCCCGAGGAGTTTGTCTCCGGGCTGCAGGAAGGCGAAGTACGCCGCCATGTTGGCCTGTGCGCCGCTGTGCGGCTGAGCGTTCGCATGATCCGCCCCGAAAAGCTCCTTCGCGCGCTCCCGTGCGAGATCCTCCACGACGTCCACGTGTTCGCATCCGCCGTAGTAGCGCTTCCGCGGATAGCCCTCGGCGTACTTGTTCGTCAGGACCGAGCCCATGGCCTCCAGCACCGCGCCGGAAACGAAATTCTCGCTCGCGATGAGCTCGAGTCCGTCGTGCTGCCGGGCCTCCTCCGCCTTTATCGCCGCGAAGATCTCGGGATCCACACCTTCGAGGTGGTCGCAGGAGGGAGCGACATCCGTCTCTCCGGAGCGAACCGAATCGTGTGCCATGTCGCTCACACGTAGGTGCGGTGCAGCTGCGTGACGGCGTGAACCCGCCGCAGCGCCACCTCGTCCGCAGCTTCCGCGCTCGTAATGCCCTCGGCCTCAGCCACCTCGAAGATCGCCAGTAGAGTGGAATAAATCTCTCCGGCCTTGCGCTTCGACCGCTCCAGAGTCCAGCCCGCGAGTTCAGAGTAGACGTTGATCAGGCCGCCCGCGTTAATCACGTAGTCCGGCGCGTAGAGGATGTCGCGCTCTTCCAGCATGGCAGCGTGGCGGGACTTCGCCAGCTGGTTGTTGGCTGCCCCTGCCACGATCTGGACCCCCAGCTTCGGAATCGTCTCGTCGTTCAGAATGGCTCCCAGAGCGCACGGTGCAAACACGTCGGCATCTACCTCGTACACCTCGTGCACTCCGACCGCCTCGCATCCGAGTTCGTCCACGCAGCGCTGCACGCGATCTCCGTCGATGTCGGCCACGAACACCTTGGCCCCTTCAGCCCGCAGGTCTTCCGCAAGGAAGTAGCCGACGTGCCCGGCACCCTGAATCACGACGCTTCGGCCCGCGAGATCGTCGGTGCCGAACTTCTTCAGAGAGCACGCCTTGATGCCACGGTAGGTTCCGTAGGCGGTGACCGGCGACGGATCGCCCGACTTGCCCGCCATTCCGACCACGTTCTCGGTCTCCATGTGGATGTAATCCATGTCCGCCACGGAGGTGCCTACGTCCTCGGCCGTGTAGTAGCGCCCTGCAAGAGACTCGACGGCCCGCCCGTGCGCACGCATGACCATCTCACGCTGCTGGGTGCGATTGTCTCCTATGATGACGGCCTTGCCACCTCCCAGGTTCAGTCCGGCCACGGCCGCCTTGTACGTCATGCCGCGTGACAGGCGCAGCACGTCGATCAGCGCATCGTAGTCGGACTCGTAGTTCCAGAACCGGGTGCCGCCGAGTGCGGGTCCCAAAGCCGTGTTGTGTATGGCGATGATGCCCTTGTATCCGCAGGACGGGTCGTACGTGAAGACCACCTGCTCGTGGTCGTGCCGGGACATGAGATCGAATATCTCACTCCTGCCTTCCACGGCCTCCGCGACCTTGTCCGCATAGCTGGTTTTGGTGCTCACTAGTCGTTTCCTCTCTCCAGGTACAGTTCCCGCGCTATGATGATACGGTGAATCTCGCTGGTTCCCTCGTATATCTCTGTGACCTTCGCATCACGGAACAGTCGCTCTACCGGATACTCACGGCTGTATCCGTACCCGCCGAAAATCTGGACCGCCTGACGGGTCACCCAGGTCGCCGTCTCGCTGGCGTTCAACTTCGCCATGCTGGAAAGCTTTCGCTTTCGCGGTTCGTCCGCATTGTAGGCCAGGGCTGCCCGGTAGAGCAGGCCCCGGGACGCCTCGACTCGCATGGCCATGTCCGCCAGCTTGAACTGGATCCCCTGGAATTCGGAAATCGAGCGCCCGAATTGTACCCTCTGTTCCGCGTAGTCCCGGGCATAATCCAGCGCGGCCTCCGCGATGCCGATCGCCTGCGCCGCGATTCCCAGCCGTCCTCCCTCGAGTGCCTCGAGGGCATACCGAAATCCGAGCCCCGCTTCCCCGATGAGATACTCGGGACCCAGATACAGGTCCTGCAGGGTGACAGCAACCGTCTCCGACCCCCGCAGGCCCATCTTCCGTTCCTTCTTCCCCGGAATGTATCCGTCAGCGTCCGTCGGCACGAGGAACGCACCGATGCCCCTGGATCCCTGCCGGCTCGCCGGCTCATCGGTCCGAACCATCATCAGGATCAGGTCGGCCGAAGCTCCGTTCGTGACCCACAGCTTGGCGCCGCTCAGGCGCCAACCCTCCCCATCCCGCGTGGCCTGTGACGTGATGGCCGCAGCGTCGCTCCCTGCGTCCGCCTCGGAAAGAGAAAACGCGCCGAGAAGCTCACCCCGCGCCATGGGCTTGAGCCAGCGCTCCTTCTGCTCGTCGGTCCCGTGGCGGAGCAAAGTCTGCGTCGGCAGCGAGTTGTGGACGCTCATAGACACCGCAACGGAGGGATCCCCCCAGGCGATCTCCTCCAGGACGTACAAATAGGTGAGCATGTCGAGGCCGAGCCCGTCGTACTCCTCCGGGATCAGCATACCCAGGAATCCCAGCTCCCCCAGTTCCTCTACCGCCCGCCGGTCGAACGTCTCCTCGTTCCTATCGCGGGCCTCCGCACTCGGCCGCAGTTCCCTCTCCGCAAAGGTCCGCGCCAGACTCAGAATCTCGCGCTGCTCTTCCGAGAGCCGGGCTCCGGCGTGAAATCTAGGCATCGTTGTAGTCGTAGAAACCGCGGCCACTCTTGCGGCCCAGGCGACCGGAGGCCACGTACTTTGAGAGAAGCGGACACGGCCGGTACTTGGCGTCCCCGAGGTCCCTGTGGAGGACCTGCATAATGGACAGGCACGTGTCGAGCCCAATGAGGTCCGCCAGGGCCAGCGGCCCCATCGGGTGGTTCATGCCCAGCTTCATCACCGTGTCGATGGCCTCAGGCTGCGCCACTCCCTCCATCATGCAGTATACCGCCTCATTGATCATCGGCATGAGGATGCGATTCGAGACGAACCCGGGAAAGTCGTTGACTTCAACCGGAGTCTTCCCAACCCGCTCACAGATGGCCAGCGCGAGTTCAGTCGTTTCGTCATCCGTTTCCAGGCCCCGAATGACCTCGACGAGCTGCATCACCGGCACCGGATTCATGAAGTGAACGCCGATGACGCGCTGTGGACGGCTCACAGACCCGGCGATCTCGGTAATCGAAATGGAGCTGGTGTTCGAGGCGAGGATCGATTGCTGGTCGCACAGGTCATCGAGCTGACCGAAGATAGAGAGCTTCAGGTCACGGCTCTCGGGAACGGCTTCTACCACCAGTGGGGCGGACGCCAGGGACTCGATATCGGTCTCCGTCCGGACGCGGTCGAGGGCAGCTCTCGCCTCCGCTGCGTCGATTCGGTTCTTGGACAGCTGCCGACTGAGGTTCTTTTCAATGCTTGAGCGGGCGCGGTCCAGCGCTTCCGGGACCGCGTCCACCAGGACAACGTCAATCCCGGCAAGAGCGAACACGTGCGCGATCCCGTTCCCCATGGTTCCCGCACCGACCACCCCCACCACGTCTACTTGACTCGCGTTCATTCGTCCTCCGATTCGATTCGCCGGGCACCCGAGTCGCGCCGTCCAGGCAATCCCGCCGAGTGTCGCCAGCGTGAGCAGCAGGCCGCCTTTCGGGCCGTAGACTCAGCGACTTCCAGAACAACAGTCCGAGCAAGATCCCGGCCAGCGAAGTATTGCCGATCACTGCCCAGCGCACCCCTGGATTCGCTCCGTGGAGTCACGCGAAAACGAGCGCGGTGGCGCCGACTGCGACGGCCAGCCCCCCGGCGCGAGCCGCCACCTGAGACAGGTGGCCGCGAACCGCGAGTTCCTCAAACGCCGCCGCAAGACTCAGTAAGACAGTCACATACGCGGTCGAAGCTGAAGCGCTGATCCCCGACGGAGCCCATTCGGAGAAGGTCAGCCAGCCCGCCAGCGCCATGTTTCCTGCGACCGCGGAGACCAGAACGAGTCCGAGACCGAGACCCGCACGAAATCGCGCACCGCGCGCGTATTCACTGCGAAGCCCCGGGGAAGCGGGCGGTCTCGACTCCACCCCGGACATCATGACCCAAGATGCTGGCAACGCCGACCCTCCGGCACTCCACCCCCCGTCCCATCAACTGGCCACGGCACCCCCCTGGGAGATCAGTCGGCGTGGCGGCCCCGGCCCCGGCGAGCGATCGCCAGAACCAGCATCACCTTGAGGGCATCACCCAGGAGGAAGGGGCCCACCCCCGTAGAAGCGACCAGAGCTTCCCCGCCCCATACGCGGAGCCACGCGAGGCCGCCAACGTGAATCACGGCGAGCGCTACCGCGAGCCACAGGGCCGTGCGGAACCAGCTGTGCGCCCGACTGCCGGCCAGCCCCGCGATCGCCGCAGCGACTGGAAACGCAAGGAGATATCCGCCCGTGGGCCCCAACAGGTAAGCGGCGCCACCACCTGCCGCGAAAACTGGTAGGCCTATCGCGCCAGCGGCCAGATACGCGATCTGGCTCGCGGCTCCAGCCCGGGACCCCAATACGACACCAGCGAGCAACACGGCTACCGGCTGCAGGGTCATCGGAATGACCGTGCCCGGAAGCGGGACGCTCAGCCGGGCGCCGAGGGCCGTGAGTGCCGCAAAACCAAGCACTCCGAGGATAGCCCCCGGTACGCGGGAGGTGACGCTCGCGACCGCCGGATTGACGGGACGTGCTGCCTCTGGACTCATACTCTCTCCACGCTGAGGGCCACCGCGTTCCCGCCTCCCAGGCACAGGGTGGCGAGGCCCTTGTCCACATCCCTGTCGCGCATGGCGTACAGGAGAGTCGTCAGTATCTTGGCACCGGAAGCGCCGATCGGGTGTCCAAGCGCGATGGCTCCGCCCCGGACATTGACCCGGTCCATGTCCATTCCCAGTGCTCTCGCATCCGCGATGGACTGCACGGCGAAGGCCTCGTTCGCTTCGATGAGACCATAGTCATCGATCGAAGTGCCCTCGATGGCCATCAGGCGCTGGACGGCGTCCACTGGCGCGAAGAACAGCTCCTTCGGGGCCGTGGCGCCGACGGAATATGCCGTCACCCGGCCAAGAATGTCCAGACTGTTCGCTCGCGCGTAAGCCTCTGACGTGACGACAGTAGCGGCCGCGCCATCGTTCAGTCCCGGCGCGTTACCGGCCGTTACCGAGTGCTCCTCCACCTCCGGTGGCGCATCACCTCCGAACGCCGGGCGGAGCCTGGCAAGCCCCTCGACGGTCGTGTCCCGGCGCGGGGGCTCGTCGGTATCGACCACGGTCGTGCCCTTCCTGCCGGCGATCTCTACCGGAATGACCTCGGCCGCGAATTCGCCGCCATCGATGGCCGCCACGGCTTTCCTATGGCTTTCATAGGCGAACTGGTCCTGGTCCTCGCGGCTCACGTCCGCCTTCCACGCCGTGTACTCAGCGTGTCCGCCCATGTGGCACTGACCGAACGAACACCACAGGCCGTCATGAATCAGGGCGTCTACCATGGATCGATCGCCGAATTTCACGCCGCCCCGATAGCCCTGCACCAGGTACGGCGCATTGGACATCGACTCCATCCCACCCGAGACAGCCACCTGAAGATCGCCCGCCCGGATGGCCTGAGAGGCCAGCATCACGGCCTTGAGTCCCGAGCCGCAGACCTTGTTTATCGTCATCGCGGGGATCTCGTCGGGAAGTCCTGCCCCGATAGCCGCCTGCCGCGCCGGGGCCTGACCCACACCGGCCTGCACGACGTTGCCCATGATGACGTCCTCGATGTCCGCCGGCGCCACGCCTGATCGCTCGACCACGCCGGCGATCGCCCGAGCCCCCAGCGCCGGGGCCTTGAGGGGCGAAAGTCCGCCGAGAAACCTCCCCGTCGGCAGCCTGGCGGCACCGACGATCACCGCGGTCCGCTCCATGTCGCTCATTTCAGCCACTCCTCGCACCCCTGTCTTCGCCGCGTGTCCGCCAGTCCTACGATTCGCCAGTCTTCGCCCACCCTGGCGATGAGGAATACGTTTACGCCGCAATGCGACAGGCTGCCGTTGTAATGAAATGTGTAGGGGGTAAACACTGTTGCGAGATTGTCGTCGATCCGGATCTCGGCGGGGCCGATTTGTTCGTCGAAAGCGCCCGGCTCGGCTCCCCCAACTGCCTCTACGAACCCTTCGATAGCTCCAAATCTGACACCGGCGACCCCGTCTCGAGCGCCGGAACTCGCCATCTTTCCCATCTCCGCGTGAAACAACTCCCGCACGGCCGCAGAATCCGCAGCCCGCATCGCGCCGAAGAGGGCATCCACTACCGCCCGAACCTCGTCTTCCGCGCCCTGCGCCGCCGCTGGCGTCGCGAAGCCGCCGAAGACCATCCCCGCTATCAGTGCCACGATCGCGGATCGCCTCATCCTGTCTCCTCCGGGTTCGACCCGCGCGAGGCGGGAATGCGAGTACGTGTCATTGTAGAACGAAGTCCGTAGGGGACCCTCGTTCGGCTCCTGGCGCCAGCGGCTGCTCCTGAACATCTGTCAGAACGCAACCGGCGCCCCCACCCGACGGAATCGCAGCCCGCCCCCAGGCCACGAACGGATCGTGCTCGAACGCCAGGAGCCACCCTTCCTCCGCCGCTCGGCTAAGCAGGTTCTTCTTGCTCTCCAGCGTCACCAGCGGCTCCACGTCGTAGCCCATGATCCAGGGCAACGGCAGGTGCGCCGTCGTCGGCACCAGATCGGCCAGAAACAGGAGCTGGTCGCCTCCGATATCAATTCGAATCGATTGATGGTGCGGAGTATGTCCTGGGGTATGTACCATGCTGACGCCGGGAACAACCTCCGCATTTTCTTCGACCAAGTCCAGGCAGCCCGCAGCCGCGAGGGGCTCGAAGTTCTCAGCCATATAGCTCGCTCGGACTCTCTCGTTGTCGAGGCGAGCGAACTCGTACTCGCCACCACTGACCACATAACGGGCTCTAGGGAACGAGGGACGGACGGTTCCGTCGAGATTTCGAACGGTTCCCCCGCCCGCATGATCGAAGTGCAGGTGGGTCGCGACGACGAAGTCGATGTCCTCGGGGAACAGTCCGAGTGCCTCGAGGGATGACTCGAGACGTGTCGGACTGCCTTCGTTGGACACTCCATAGATGGACTTGAACCTGTCGCTTTCCTTGTTGCCGAGACCCGTATCGATCAACACGACGGCCTCGTCGGTCTCCACCAGCAGGCAACGCATGGAGAGCGGGATGCGGTTCCGTTCATCCGGGGGCGCCCGCCGACTCCATAGAGGCTTTGGAACCACCCCGAACATCGCCCCGCCGTCCAGCCACAGGCAGCCGCCGTCAACCGGCCTTACCCGCGCCCGATTCCCCTCGAGTCGCGGAGACTCAGGCACGCAATCCCTCCTCGGAATCAGCCGACGGCTGGGGGAGGGTCGGCCTTCCGGCCACCCAGTCCTCCAACTGGTCCCAGTACACGATGCCCTTCCGGTCGGCAGCTTCGAGCATGCGCAGCAGAATCGCGGCAGTGGCGCGAGCGTCATCTCCCGCCCGGTGTCGGTTTACGATGCTCACGTCGTAGTAACGGGATAGCGAGTCGAGCCCCCGGCGCCGCAGGCCGGGAAGCACCCGGCGGGCCAGTTTCACCGTGCAAAGCCTCGGCCCTTCTGGAATCAACGAGTCCGCCATTCGCAGCTCCTCCGCCACGAATCGCCAATCGAAGCCCACGTTGTGAGCTACGAAGACCCGACCCTCGAGGGACTGGCGAACTCGCATGGCGACGTCCCTGAACCGCGGGGCCCCCTCAACCATCTCCGGCTCGATGCCCGTCAGACGGGTTACCCAGCGCGGGATCCAGGCATCCGGATTCACGAGCGTCGTATACTCTCCACGTATTTCTCCATCCTCCACGAACACGGCCGAGTACTCGACGATCCGAGCCCCGTTGGCCGCGGAGCTACCAGTGGTCTCGACGTCGACAACGGAGAACTTCGTGTCTGACAGCGCGATGCGCCCGTCAAGCACAGGCTGCTCGACCAGTCTCCACACACCGTCCGCGTCCACAGCGAAGCGCCCGTCAGCCCCGAGAAGATCGAACACCAGACGTGACGCCAGGCCAGGCGGCGCCTGCATCAGGCCGAACACTTCCCGGGCAAGCGCCGGGGTCTCCATGGGCTCC
>Ga0255055_10002373_pt1 | contig 13328 bp, 8 predicted proteins | sample JV7_2_27_MG_FD_188633 | JGI IMG/M metagenome (GOLD analysis project Ga0255055, IMG submission 188633) | Seawater microbial communities from Jervis Inlet, British Columbia, Canada - JV7_2_27 | ecosystem: Environmental > Aquatic > Marine > Inlet | place: Canada: British Columbia | collected...
GCCGGCGGATCGATCTGGTGCGCCGGCCGACAGGCGGTCTGGCGGTTCTTCACGAGAACGAACGGACCTACTCGGTCATCGGATCTCTACGACGCGAGCCCTTCGATGCCGGCGTGCTCGAAACCTATCGTCTGATCGCACGCGCTCTGGAGAAGGCGCTTCGTACTTTTGGCCTCGACGCGCGCGCGTCCGCCAGCGGCCGTTCGCGACCCGGCTCGGAGGAGCGCGGCCCTGCGTGCTTCGCGCTGACTTCCGATCACGAGATCACCGTGGGAGGACGCAAACTGGTCGGGTCGGCCCAACTTCGCCGAGGCCGGGCCTTTCTGCAGCACGGGTCGATCCCGCTGCAGACCGATGCAGAGCGGCTCGCGGGAGCGCTCGGCCACGACGTAGCGGCCGAGTCGTTCACCGGCCTGCGTTGCGAGCTCGGCCGCGAGATCGACCCGTGCGAGCTCGACCGCGCGCTGTGCGAGGCTTTCGAGTCCTGCTTCGGTATCACCCTCGAGCCCGGTAGCCTCTCCTCGCGCGAGGAGCTACGCGCGGCTCAGCTTGGATGCTGGAAGCACGACAGTCTCAGCTGGACGCTGGGCGGTCGGCTCGGCGTGCGCGAGCGGAGATGGGGACCGCTCGGTTCCGATCTCACTCCAGCCAGGTAACCCGCGCCGCCCGGCCATCGAGGCCCACCCAGTCGCTTCGGTCGAAACGGTCGTCGAGGCGCGGCGGCCAGGCCGCCTCCGGCACGGCGGGCAGGATCTCGAGCGGCAGAGAGTAGGTCCCTTGCGGCGTGAATACCTCGAGGCGTGTCCCTCCGTCGACGCGAAAGACGTCGACCTCCCCGTCGAGCAGCCGGTCCAGCTCGTTTGTCGGAATGGCCAGCGCGCCCTGTTCGTTGAGCGCGTAACGCTGGAACGGGTAGGGGAAGCTCAGCTGGGTGTGGTGCTGCTGCGTGCAGTACTCGGTCGGCTCGGTACCCCGAATGAACACTTCGCTGATCACCGATTCGCAGCCTGCGCGCAAGTTGGCCTTCAGGCCCGTCGCACGATCGATCGCAACGACGCTGACTCCGGGCGGTTGCGGAAAGTCTTCGTCGCTCCGTGTCGAGAGCGCTTGCTCCATGAACGCGCGCCAGATCGGCAGTGCCGCCATCGCGCCGGTCTCGCGATTCCCCAGACTGCGAGGCTCGTCGAACCCGACCCACACGCCGACGGCGAGGTCGGGTGAATAACCCACGAACCACGCGTCGGTGTTGTTGTCCGTCGTGCCGGTCTTTCCCGCGAGATGGTAACCGAGAGAAGAGGCGGCGCGGCCGGTTCCGTCGCTGATCACGCCGCTGAGCACCCGGTTCATCAAGTAGGCGATCTCCGGTCGCACCGCATCGCGCACGGTGGGCTCGATCGTCGAGATCAGCGCGCCGTCGCGATTGCGGACTTCCTCGACGAGATTCGGTTCGACGTAGACGCCCTGATTGGCGAAGGCGGCGTAGGCGCTCGTGAGCTCGAGCAGGCTGACCTCGAAGGCCCCCAGCGCGAGCGACGGGAAGGGCCGAAGGTCGCTGCGAATCCCGAGACGACGCGCGGTCTGGATCACGGGATCGTAGCCGACCCGAGTGAGCAGCTTGACGGTCGCAATGTTCGCGGACTTCTCCATCGCCCTACGCAGGGTCACGGTCTCGTAGTACTTGTTCGTGTAGTTCTCGGGCTGGTAGGGATCGGGGTTCCTGCGGTCGAGGAAGACGGTCGGCTCGTCGACGAGCGTGTCCGCCAGCGCCCAGCCCTCGCTCAGGGCGGCGGCGTAGACGAACGGCTTGAACGCCGATCCGGTCTGACGTTTGGCCTGGGTCGCGCGGTTGAACTCGCTGCGCTCGAAGTCGAATCCCCCGACGAGCGCGAGCACCGTGCCCGACCGGGGGTCGAGCGCCACGAGAGCCGCCTCGACGATCGGCTCTTGCTCGAGAGTCAGCGCCGCGTTGCCCTTGTCGTCGATGGATCGGACCCGCACCCGAATCAGATCGCCCGGTTGAAACAGCTCGTTCGGCTTCTTCTTCTTCGTCCACTTGATCTCCTCGGGTCCGAGCGTTCCTTCGTGGCCCGCGACGCGAATGCGCGCGCGCTGGCCATCGACGGCGAGGACGACGCCGTCGTGCACCTCTCCCGGGCGAAGGCCGGACTCCCAGCTCGGATTCTCCCAGAGCAACGCGTCCTCGCCCTCCGGCACGCGCTCGACCACGCCGCGCCAGCCCTGCCGCCGGTCGAGCTCGCGCAGACCGAAGTCCATCGCGAAGTTGGCGATCTTCTGCAGGGCGGGGTCGAGCGTGGTGCTGACTTCGAGGCCCTCCTTGTAGAGGCTCGAGCTGCCGTACTCGGCCTGCAGCCAGCGGCGTACGTCCTCGACGAAGTACGGGGCGGGATTCTCGAGCCGCCGGTGTTGCGAGACCTCGAGCGGCTGCTCGGCAGCCTCGGCGGCGGCCATTTCGCCGAGGTAGCCTTCCTCGGCCATGCGTCTCAGCACGTGGTTTCGACGTTCGAGCGCTCGCTCGGGATTGCGCAGCGGTGAGATCGCCTCGGGCCGCTGGATCAGGCCTGCCAGGGTGGCCGCCTCGATCAGGGTCAGTTGGCTCGCCGGCTTGCCGAAGTAGTGCCGCGATGCGGCCTCGAGCCCATAGCGCCCGTGGCCCATGTAGATCTGGTTGCAGTAGAAGCGCAGGATCTCCTGCTTGGTGTACTCCCGCTCGATCTCGAGTGCGAGCACGACCTCCTGGAGCTTGCGCCGAATGGTCTTGTCGGGATGCAGGAACAGGTTGCGCGCGAGCTGCTGGGTCAGCGTGCTGGCGCCCTGTTTCATCTTCATGTGGCGGATGTCGCTCCATAGCGCGCGCACGATGCCCTTGAGGTCGATGCCGGGATGGCGATAGAAAGAGGAGTCCTCGGTCGCGACGAGCGCCTGGAGGAAGGTCGGCGGAATGTCGTGATACTCGATGAGAATGCGACGCTCCTCGGCGAACGCCGCGACCTCGGAACCGTCGCGGGCCAGCACGCTGGTCATGACGGGCGGGTTGTAGTCCACGAGCGCGCGTACGTCGGGCAGATCGAACTGCAGGAAGCGGCCGACGAGGAAACCTGCCAGCGCGGCGACCAGCACGAGCGACCCGACCACCAGATAGGGCCAACGCTTGCGGTAGAACGGCCGCGGTTCGCCCTCGTTGTCGGGATCGGGTTGGGGTTGGGGGGTCGTCTCTTCCGTAGGAGGCATCCTCTCAGCGTTTCCCTCGAGTCGCCACGGATAGCATAGCGCCGGAGTGGTCCCTTTTGCACGTTTCGTTCTCTTGCCCGTTCTGGGAGTTGTTGGCCCGCTCCTTGGCTCGGGGCATCGGCCGGAGATCCGTCGTGCTTTTCCCCCTGCCCCGCTGCGCGGCGACCCATGCGGTTCCGTGCTCGCCGCCCGCTTGGCTTCCGCGCTCGCGAGGGCTTTACGACGTGAGATCGGTTTTTCTACCCTCGCTCGCGATTTTGGCTCCGGCGGCGGGCGACTCCGCGCGGAACACATGGGGGCCCCGCCGCTCCGCGAGGGCAGAGGGGAAGAGCACGACGGATTTCCGGCCGATGCCCCGAGCCAAGGAGCTGCTGCGAGATTCGATTTTGGCGCCTTGGTTGCGTGTGCGTTCTTTGGTTGGGCGATAGAATCACCCTTCGGACTCACAGTGCGGGGGTCGGTTTGGCGCGATTTGAGTTGGTTTCGGGCTATTCGCCTACCGGGGATCAGCCGGAGGCGATCGATGCTCTCGCGCAGGGGCTCGGCGACGGCTTGCAGGATCAGGTTCTGCTGGGGGTAACCGGATCGGGCAAGACGTTCACGATCGCGAACCTGGTGGCTCGAGTCCAGCGGCCCACGCTGGTGATGGCGCACAACAAGACGCTGGCGGCGCAGCTCTACCAGGAGTTCCGGCGGTTGTTCCCGAACAACGCCGTCGAGTACTTCGTCTCCTATTACGACTACTACCAGCCCGAGGCCTACGTACCGCAATCGGACACCTACATCGAGAAGGAAGCCACGATCAACGAGGAGATCGATCGCATGCGGCACTCGGCGACGCGCGCCTTGTTCGAGCGACGCGATGTGCTGATCGTGGCCAGCGTCTCTTGTATCTACGGGCTGGGGTCGCCGGAGGCCTATCACGGCATGATGTTGCTGCTCGAGCGCGGGATGACGATCGATCGCGACGCGGCGCTGCGCAAGCTGGTCGAGATCCAGTACGAGCGGACCAACGCCGATCTGCGGCGCGGCGCGTTCCGCGTGCGGGGCGATACAGTCGAGATCTGGCCCTCCTACGCCGACGACGCGATTCGCGTGGAGTTCTGGGGCGACGAGATCGAGTCGATCTCTCGTGTCGACCCGGTGCGGGGCGCGCGCGTGGAGGCACTGGACCGGCACCCGGTCTACCCGAACTCGCACTACGTCACGCCGCGAGACAACCTGCTGCGGGCGATGGAGGCGGTGCGCGGGGAGTTGGGCCAACGCCTGGGCGAGCTCGAGCGCGGGGGTAAGCTGCTGGAAGCGCAACGGCTGCAACAACGAACGGCGTTCGATCTCGAAATGCTCAGCGAGGTCGGCTATTGCCACGGGATCGAAAACTACTCGCGCCATCTGACCGGCCGGCAACCCGGTGAGCCGCCACCGACGTTGATGGACTACCTGCACGACGATTGCCTGCTGATCGTCGACGAGAGCCACGCGACGCTGCCGCAGGTGCGGGGGATGTTCCACGGCGATCGCTCGCGAAAGCTGACCCTGGTCGATCACGGCTTCCGGCTGCCCTCGGCCGTGGACAACCGTCCGCTGACCTTCGAGGAGTTCGAGGAGCGACGGGGCCAGGCGATCTACGTCTCGGCGACGCCGGGAGAGTACGAGCTGGAGCGGTTGGGGGGACAGGTCGTCGAGCAGGTGGTACGCCCGACGGGCCTGCTCGACCCGCAGACCAGCGTGCGTGCGATCGAGGGCCAGGTGGACGACCTGCTCGCCGAGATCCGCCGGAGGGTAGAACAGGGCGAGCGGGCGCTGGTCACGACGCTGACCAAGCGCATGGCCGAGGACCTGACCGAGTACTACCGCGAGCTCGGCGTGCGCGTGGAGTACCTGCACTCGGAAGTGCACACGCTGGAGCGGGTTCGCATCCTCCGCGATCTGCGTCGTGGCGAGTTCGACGTGCTCGTCGGGGTCAATCTGCTGCGCGAAGGGCTCGACCTGCCCGAGGTGTCCCTGGTGGCGATCCTCGACGCGGACAAGGAGGGATTCCTGAGATCGGGGGCCTCGCTGATCCAGACCATCGGCCGGGCCGCGCGGCACGTCCACGGGAGCGCGGTGCTCTACGCCGACCGGATGACCGGTTCGATGCGGCGGGCCCTGGACGAGACGGAGCGGCGGCGGGCGATCCAGCAGGCCTACAACGAAGCGAACGGCATCACCCCGGAGAGCGTCAAGCGCGCGCTGGACGAGTTGCTGGGAACCCCGATCGCGGCCGACTACTCGACGGTGGAGCTCGAAGCGCCCGAGGCGGAAGAGGTGTTCGAGGACCTGGAGGCGCTGGAAGGCGAGGTGGAACGGCTGGAAAAGGAGATGCTCCGTGCGGCCGAGCTCCTGGAGTTCGAAAAGGCCGCCGAGTACCGGGACCGGATCCGCTATCTTCGCGAGCGCGCGGTGCTGGCCTGATGGTGCGGCCGATCGATCGTCTGTACATTACTCCCTGCTGGCCCCGACACGGCTAGTGCTCGACGGCGATCGTCCATGCAACGACCCCGAAACCCGTTCCCGATGGAATTCTTCGACCTACCGCGGCCCGTGCACGGGCCTGCGCGGATCGCCTTCGCGTTCGGAGAGCTGGGCCTGGTGCTGTCCGACATCGACGAGGCCCTGCGCGCCGGTCTGCACGGACGCTACGGCCCGTTCTGCGCGCCGAACGGGGGTGGGGGGAGCGCGCTGCAGGTGGACGTGCGGGTGGACGAAAGGGACTACTTCATCGAGCCCAGGCCGGGCGAGAACAATCCGATTCTGCTGGCCTGCGACGGGATGCGCGTGCGGCTGCTCGGATACTGCGCCTCGGGGTGGTTCGACACCTCCGGGGGGCGGGGGCAACTGGTTCTGTCCCGGGGCCCCTACGAACCGGACGAGCGTTCGGCCGAGAACTACATCCGGGCGGCCGTCGCGTGGCAGGCGGCGAGTCTCGGGGGCGCCCTCGTGCACGCGGCGAGCGCGATCCACCGCGGCCGCGGCTATCTGTTTTACGGCGAGTCCGGCGCCGGCAAGTCCACCCTTGCCTCCTGCGATCGCCGGGCCGACATCGTTAGTGACGACCTTTCGCTCGTCCTTCCGGGTGACGATGGGACTCTGGACCTGGTGGGTACGCCGTTCCGCGGTACTTACCAAGGCGGCGAGCCTCTGGTGGGTCGCGCCCCGCTTGCCGCCGGTTTTCGAATCGTCAAGGACGAGCGGGCTGCCATCTGCCCGGTACCACGCCTCAAGGCGCTGGCCGAGCTGGTGGGGAATCTGCCTTTCGTCGCGGAGGCGTTCGAAGCGCGACCCGATCTGTTCGACAACGTAGAACGCGCGTTTCGAGAGATACCCCTGGCGCACCTGCACTTCCGCAAGGACGACAGCTACTGGGACGCCATCGAACGAGCGGGGCTGTAGCGGTGGCCGCGACACCGGATTCGAACGTGACGCTCGACTTCGATCTGTCCGGAATCGTGCTCCGGCTCGAGGACGTCCCGCGGAGCTCCGCCGCAGCCCTGCGCCGAGAGCTGAGCGTCTACGCGGTGAGTCCGGCGTCACGACCGTTTCTCCGTCTACGCGTCGGCAGGGGAGAAGCCCCTCCGCCGCGCGCGGCCTTCGCGCCGAAGTCGATGCGGTCCGAGCTCTCCGCGGTCGGCGCGGTTTTCTCGATGCCCGAGGGCCGAGCCGAAATCGCTCTTTCGGGAGCGGGAGAGATCGAGCTGGCTCGCGATCTTGGCGATCGCGAATACTTCACGCTGTTGAACCTCGTGCGCTCCTGCCTGGCATGGATGCTTCCGTCTCGCGGCGGCGCGCTGCTGCACGCCGCGGGGTTGGTGATCGAGCGTCGAGGGTTCGTCCTGGTCGGCGCCGAGGGAACGGGGAAGAGCACCTGGGCTCGGCTCGGTGAGGAGGCGGGCGGCCGGGTGGTCAGCGACGATCTGGTTCTGCTCGACACGGCGGACGGGGGATACGATCTCCTCGGCGCACCGTTTCGTTCCACGCACCGGACCACCATGCTCAAGGGCCGTTGGCCTCTCGCCGCGGTCCTGTTCCCCGATCACGGCGAGAAACCGAAGCTCGAGCCGGTGCCGGCACTGTTGGCCAAGGCCCGCATCGCGGCCAACCTCACCTTCATCGCGGACGCCGTCGAGTGCGACGAGCGTGTCCCGGCACTGATCGAGCGGTTACAACGATCGGTTCCGTGCGCCGAATTGACCTTCGCGCCGGAGATAGGCTTCGTCGGGTTGCTACGCAACTGGCACGGACCGATGTCGGGGTGACGCCGCGTGGTCGTGGGGCCGCTCGGGCGGCTACGATATCCCCGTGAACGACGCCATCAAGAGAAAGCTGGAGCGGTTGCCCGGCCGCACGGGGGTCTACCAGTACCGCAATTCCGCGGGCGAGGTGATCTACGTCGGCAAGGCCAAGTCGCTGCGCAGCCGCGTGCGCTCGTACTTCCAACCCTCCGCACAGCACCCTCCGCGCGTGGCGCGCATGGTCTCGGAGGTCGAGGACCTGGAGATCATCGTCGTCGACACGGAGATGGAGGCGCTGATCCTGGAGTCGAATCTCATCAAGCGCCAGCGTCCGCGATACAACGTGATCCTGCGCGACGACAAGAACTTCCCGTATCTCAAGCTCTCGACTCGCGATACCTATCCCCGCGTCTCGCTGGTCCGGCGCGCGCGTCTGGACGGCAACATCTACACCGGACCCTACCTGCCCGCCTCCACGGCGCGACGGTCGATGAAGCTGATCCAACGCTTCTTTCAGGTGGCGACGTGCAGGGAGGTGTTCGACGGCAAACGGAGGCCCTGCCTGTACTACCACCTCGACCAGTGTCTGGCCCCCTGCGCCGGCAAGACCACTCCGGAGGAGTACCGCAGGGCGGTGGACGACGCCCGGCTGTTTCTCGAAGGGAGCGACCGCGACCTGCAACGCTCGTTGGAGCAACGTATGCAGCGGGCCAGCGAGACCCGAGAGTACGAACGCGCGGCACGCTACCGCGACACATTGAAGACCGTGCGCAGTCTGGGTGTACGTCAACGCATGTCATCGGTCGGTCTTGAGGAGCAGGATTATCTGGCCCATCACACGGAAGGCCAGCAGGTGGGACTGCAGTTGTTCCAGATCCGCCAGGGAAAGGTCCAGGGTCGGCGCGAGTTCGCCTTCGACGAGCTCGATTTCGACGCTGCGGCCTTTTACGCGAGCGTCCTGGTCCAGTATTACTCCGATGTCGAGCCACCCCCCGAGATCTACCTGGCCGGCCATCCGACCGATCACCGGCTGCTGGAACGCTGGCTGTCCGAGCGACGCGGCTCGAAGGTCACGCTGCGCGTTCCGCAGCGCGGCCCGAAGAACAAGCTGATGGCGCTCGTTCGCGACAATGCGCAGCTCGCCTTCGAGAGCCGCTACCGTGCGCGGCACATTCACGGCGTCGAGGCACTGGAGACCCTGGGGCGCGCCCTGGGCCTGGAGGAGACCCCCTACCGCATCGAGTGCTTCGACGTCTCGAACACCCAGGGAACGGACTCCGTGGCCTCGATGGTCGTTTGGGAGGGTGGCAAGCCGGTCAAATCGCAGTACCGGTCGTACAACATCCGCGACGTCAGCGGTCCCGACGACTTCGCGTCGATCGCCGAGGCCGTCTCACGGCGCTACAGGCGGCTCCTGGCGGAGGACAGGCGCCTGCCCGACCTGGTCCTCATCGACGGTGGGCGCGGCCAACTGGGTACGGCGGTCTCTGCTCTGGCGCGAGTCGGTCTACCGATGCTGCCTGTCGTTTCAATCGCCAAGCGCGAGGAGGAGCTGTTCCTCGAAGGGCGCACCGACCCGATCCGGCTGGACCGCAGATCGACGGCGCTGCAACTGGTCCAGCGCATACGCGGCGAGGCCCACCGCTTCGCCGTATCCCGCCACCGCGCCAAGCGCTCGCGGCGAACCCTGCGCACAGAGCTGACGGAGATCCCCGGTATCGGCCCGGCGACCGCGGCCAAGCTGCTCCGGGAATTCGGCAGCGTGGACGGTGTCAGAAACGCCGATCCGGAGGCCTGGCGCCGGTTCGCCGGCCGCCGGGTGGCCCAGGCCCTCGAAAAGAGGTACGGGAAGGGCAGTCGACCCCGAACTTGAACCTCGGCACGGGCGAAACCTATATTTCCCATCCGGAGCGTGGCGACGGCCGGCGAGCGAAGGCCGCGGGTCCTCGTGCGGGTGCCGGGCTCTCCGGTCCCGGACGGGGGAGCCGCCGCCGCGCTAGGCCGTTCCGTGTCGAGGAAAGGCACATCGATGCGATTTTTGCGGTCACCGATCGGCGCGACCCTGGTCGTACTGGTCGTCGGGGTGAGCGTGGTGCTCGGGGCCACGGCCGTGAGGGTCCACGAGCAGACCGCCGCTCCCCGAACCGAGAGCGCTCCGATCGATTTCGAGTCGATGATGGTCCGCACCGAGGACGTGGAATTCGTGGCATCCGACGAAGTGGCGCTGAGCGGCTGGCTGATCCGCGGCCGGCCGGAGCTCCCGCCGGTCATCCTGTGTCACGATTTCGGCTCGAGTAGATCGTCCCTGATCAACGTGGCCCTGGCGTTGAGCCGAGCCGGCTTCTCCGTGATGCTTTTCGATTTCCGCGGTCACGGGTCAAGCGGTGGCGGACGCTCGACGCTCGGGCTGAAGGAAAAGCGGGACGTTCTCGGTGCGGTCGATTATCTGTCGAAGGTAGAGGGCCTGGATACTCGACGCATCGGGATCTATGGCGTCGGCATGGGCGCCCACGCCGCGGTCCTGGCCGCTTCGGACCGACCGTCGCTCAAGGTCCTGGTCCTGGACGGTCTCTATCCCGACGTGGCCTACCCGCTGGTGCGCGGGGTCTACCGCGAGTGGGCGTTTGCCGTGGACTATCTCGGCTTTCTTCCGCGAGGTGTCTTTCTGGCGATGAGCGGCACGGCGGCCGGAGAGCAGCGCGCCGCCGACGTGATCGGAGAGCTGCTGGGTCGCGATGTGCTGTTTCTCGCGCCCGCGGGGGACTCGGGATTGGCCGAGGAGATGCAACACATGTACGAGAGCGTCCCGGAACAGACGGAGGCCGACGGAAACCTGATCGTTCTCCCTGCAACCCACGCCGATGGCCTGTACGCGGAGCATCTCTCCCGTTACCATGAGCAGGTGTCCGAGTTCTTCGAGAGTCGACTAGGCAGCTGAACCACCTTCGGCGGAGTTGGCTTCATCCGTGCCCGACGAACTGAGCCGTTATCTCGCGCAGTGCCGTGCACTGATCGACGATGCCCTGGATCGAAGAGTCCCACCTCTGGGCAGTGCGCCGCCGGTCCTTCACGAAGCGGTGCGCTACACCCTGCTCGCCCCGGGCAAGAGGTTGCGTGGCGTCGTCGTGCTGACTTGCAGCGACATGTTCCGCGGCAACCGCGACGCCGCGCTGTCTCTCGCCTGCGCCGTGGAGATGGTGCATGCCGCTTCGCTGATCCTCGACGATCTGCCGTCGATGGACGACGCGAGCCTGCGCCGGGGCAAGCCGGTGCTCCATCGGGCCGTGGGCGAGGCCAACGCGATTCTGACCTCGGTGGCGTTGCTGAACTCGGCGTTCGGCGTCGTGCAAGGGACCGAGGAGCTCCGACCGCGCGTGCGAGCGGATGCCGTGCAGCGCCTGTCGCACGCGATCGGTGCCGATGGTCTCATCGGGGGGCAGGTGGTCGATCTGGAGTCGACAGGCGAGAGCCTGGATCTCGAGGGGTTGGAGTACATCCACAGCCACAAGACCGGCGCGCTGTTCATCGCGGCGGCCGAGATGGGCGCCGTCGCTGCGGGCGCTCGCGCGCGGGAGATCGAGTTGCTGTCACGGTTTGCCAAGAACCTGGGTCTGGCCTTCCAGATCACCGACGATCTTCTCGACTACAGCGGTAGCCCCGAAACCACGGGCAAGGATGCCGGCCTGGACCGCGACAAGACTACCTTCGTCGATTTTTGCGGCATCGACGGTGCGCGTCGTCTGGTCGACGAGCTGATCGATGCTTCGCTCGACGCGTTGCGTTCCCTCGGACGACGCGCCGAGCTTCTGATGCATCTCGCCGAGTTCGTGCGCAACCGCGACCGGTGAGGCGGCGGCTTCGCGTCGCCGCGAGCGATTGGAAGCATCTACGTCCATGGGATATCTTGATCGTTTTACGCGGTATCACCGCGAATTCCAGGGGTTTCGATCGATGAGATCCTCGCAGCGAGCGCTGTCATCGCTAGCTTTGCTGGCCGTCTTGGCCAGCGTGGGTTGCCCGTCGGGGACGACGGACGACTCGGCGGACCGTGAGCGGCCGAAACCACGGGCGATCATCCTGGTCACGGTCGACGGGTTGATCGCGGAAGATCTTTCGGTCTTCGGGGGCCCGCGCCCGACGCCGGCGCTCGAGTCGCTGGCAGCGGCCGGAGGCGCCCGCGACGACCTCTGGACCGCCGCCCCGATGACGCGACCGGCCGCGGCGACCTATCTCACGGGTCTCGCTCCGGACCGGCACGGCGTGCGGGACAATCTTTTCGCCGCTCTGGGCGAGGGTGTGCCGACACTGGCCACCGAGCTCACGAGCGCCGGCTATCGGACGGCCGCCTTTCCGGACTCCCGCTTTCTGGGATTTCAAAGCGGTCTTCTCGGCGGCTTCGAGATCGCCTCCGATCCTCCCGCGCCACTCGTCTATCCCGCTCGCTGGCTGCCCGATCCGCGGATGCCCGACGGGGTCGCGACCGACGTTGTGGCTTGGCTCGATTCGCTGCCGGAGGGCGAGCGCTACTTCGCGTGGCTTCATTTCTCCTGGCCGGTGCTGCGTGAGCTTCGCGACAAAGGCAACGAGCTTTTGGTAGCGGAACGCGTGCTTGCAAAGAGAGCGGAGCGCAAGCGGGGGAAGCCGGCGGAGGTCGAGGAGTTCGACGCCGCGCTCGGACGGATCCTCGAGGCCATCGAAGCTCGGGGGGATGTCGAGGAGACTCTCTTCGTGGTCGCGGGGACCCAGGGTGATCCCAGCGGGGGAGATGACGAAATTCCGGGATCCGGTTTTTCCCTCCGCGAACGAACTCTGCGCGTGCCCCTGGTCATGCGGCTGCCGACGAAAGTCGGAAAGGCAGCGGCCGCGTCGAGCTCCGAGGAGCCCGTCTGGGCGCCCGACGTGGCAGCAACGATCGCCGACGCTGCAGGGGTCGAGCTGTCCGCGGAGAGCGAAGGGGTGAGTCTGCTCGGCGATCTTCCGGAGGGACGGATCGTTTTCGCCTGGAGCTGGGCCACGCTCGATCAGATGGGTCTGCCGGCCCTGCGCGCCGCTCGCTCGCGCTCCGCGATCCGGATCGAGGGTCTCGGCGACGTCGACCTGTCGATTGACGGGGCGGGCGAGCGGGAGGCCGAGCGGCTGGCAGCCGCTCTGGACGGACGTGCCGAAGCCTCCGCGCCTGCCGTGCCGCTCGAGCGGGCCCGGCCTTTTCTCGAAGCGCGCGGCCTGCGTTTGCGACCGGTGCCTGCGGACGGCAGAAGCCTCGGCGACGCGGCAACGCGGCGGGAATCCGGACACGAATTGCTCGCCGGGCGTGTGGGGATGCGGCAGAACTTCCGCCGCCGCTCGGAGGCACGCTTTCGGGCCGCGTTGGAAACGGATCCGGAAAACCTCGCGGCGCGGATTGATCTGGGCATGATGCAGGCCTTCACCGGCAAGCCGGACGCCCTCGATATTCTCATCCCCGCCGTCGAGCGCTACCCCACTCGTCCCGAGGTTCTCCACTGGTACGCGCATGCGGTGTGGCAGCAATCCTGGGAGGAGGCCGAGGAACTGTTGGAGCTGATCCTGCCTTTCAAGCCGAACGAGAGCGACCTGCTCTACGACATGGCCTGCGCGCGGAGCCTGGCGGGCGACCTGACCGCATCTGAGAGCTACCTGCGGCGCGCGCTCGATGCCGGGTTCCGGGATTGGAGTCACATCGAGAGCGATCCCGATCTGAGGAATCTTCGCTCCAGCGGCAAGTTCTCCGAAATCCTGCAAGAGTATCGAAGATGAAGCTGCGCACGGCGGCCCCGCTCGTGCCGCTGA
>Ga0255055_10002375_pt1 | contig 13326 bp, 10 predicted proteins | sample JV7_2_27_MG_FD_188633 | JGI IMG/M metagenome (GOLD analysis project Ga0255055, IMG submission 188633) | Seawater microbial communities from Jervis Inlet, British Columbia, Canada - JV7_2_27 | ecosystem: Environmental > Aquatic > Marine > Inlet | place: Canada: British Columbia | collected...
TACACATGTACGGTCGCAGGTACGTTCTTCACGGTCGCTCTGGAGGTTGGTGACACACTGATCTCGGATGTCGATTCGAGTGATGCGGCACAGATTGGTGACTGGACGATCGTTCAGACGAATATCGGAGCAGCAAGTGAAACGGTTCCGGGTTACATTGAAATCGCGAACACAACCGAAGCCGATGGTGGCTCGGATAACGCACGCGCGATCACATCCGCGAAGCTCCATGCGACAACGTTCGACGGAGGCACCTTCTAAGTCATGGCTAACACCATATTGACAAAACGCAGTTCGACTGCTTCTAATGTCCCCACTGCTGGGGAAGTGGAAGTAGGCGAGCTGGCTATAAACACAGCTGATAAGAAGTTATTTTCGAAGCACGGCTCGACAGTTATTACCCTGTTTGATGGGGTCTATGCACCACTGGCATCCCCGAACTTTAGTGGTACTGCGACGTTTGCAGCGATTACGACTTCTGGAGTACTCAACCTGGGGCACGCCTCGGACACGACTATCGCCCGCAATGCTGCTGGTAAGGTCGAGATCGAGAACAAGCCAATCATTAAGCACACATCCACGTCTTACGAGTCGGGTGAAGTGACGTTTTCAACCTCAGCTCCATCGGGTGGATCAAACGGCGATATTTGGTTCCGGTATACATAATGACTACACACATACAAGTCGGCAGCGTGTGGAAAGAGATAGATCAGCCAAGTGTTAGAGTGGCTGGTGTATGGGAGGATTGTGTCTCGATTCACATAAGAGTGGCTGGTGTGTGGAAAGAAGTCTGGGCTGCTGTTGCTGGCGACGTCATTGACCTGCAGGACATGATTGGTTCAGCTGAGGGCGATGGTAGTGCATCTTGCGCACTTCAGTGTTATGGACAGAGCCACAGTCGCGAGGGCGAGCAATGGTACGATGATGGTCCCTGGACCTATCAGAATGACGTAATCACGCCGAAATCGAATACGGACAACTACCAGATGAAGTGGGATGCTCTCAGCGGTGATGCTCCTGACGACTTCTCAACTCCAGAGGGCGTTTGGGAGTCGCTGGACCTTGACCACTTCTACGTTGCGTGGGAAGCGGAAGATGCTAATGAATCGGTTGGTTCGGTCACAGTAAGCATCAGAGAGGGAACTGGATCAGTTCTTGACACGGCAACATGGGACGGTGAAGCCGTTTCGCATAAGAAGGGCAAATGATTAAAAGGACACAACTATGACGATTGCACATCAACAAATGGTAATCCACTCCGTTGCAGCAGCGGGGGGTGATGTTATCGATCTGCAAGACATGAGCGCTGTAGATGAAGGCGTCGACGGCGCATGGGCCGACTGCAAAGTCTATAATGTAGGACTAAACGAGGGCGAGCAATGGTTTGAAGATGGTGGTCCTCAGTATCAGAACGATACGATCACACCGGGGGCTAACGCCAATCTGTATCAGATGAAGTGGGAGCCTTTGGGTGGGGATGAACCTACTGGCAACAACACCGTGGCTTCAGGCGTCTGGCATCCACTGTCTAGTGGCGACTTTGAAGTTGAATGGACTGCAAGTGGCGCCAACGAAGAAACAGGTTCGGTGACGGTAAGTATCCGGAAGGGAACTGGTTCGGTTCTTGATACAGCTGCGTGGGACGGCGAGGCAATTTCGACGAAGACATGATTATTTCGCACAGCAAAAAGTTTATCTTCCTCCGGCCAACGAAGACCGGTAGTACTACTGCAGATGTATTGCTGCGGCTGTCTGGTGCATTTGATCCAGAGCAAGATGTGTTCTGCCAGACAAAAGAGTGGGAATTACCCCCACGCAATGTACCGAATGTCGAAGAAAATTCCATACAGGTAGCTCACGCCACACCGCAGCGCCTGATCGACTGGGGAATGGTAACGCTGGAGCAGCTCAGAGAGTACGACTGCTATGCGTTCCTGCGGCCAGTGGAATCTCGATTCGTGGCTGGCTACCTGCACTGTATGCGTGGTGGCTACTGGGGAAAGGAAGGCAAGGCAGGATATCAGCCAACACAATTCATGGAACGCTGGCGTAACAGAATGGAGAACTTTACTCCTCAAGACCTGCTGGGAACAAACCAGATTGATTGGTTCTTTGTCGACGGGGAGCAGGTTGTTACACCACTGGACTTTATGAACTATCAGACAGAGCTGCGACGGCTCATTGACTTGGTGGGCGGCTACCAGTTTCCAGAAATTCCGAGACTGAATAGAGCGCCACAGCACAGGATCGTACAGAATGAAAATCGTCGGGTGTGGGCTAAGAGCATCTGGAATGACTATGAGGAGATCCAGAAAGAAGTTCTCGCTTGGTATGTCGAGGACCATCTATTTTATCAGGAGAACTTCGGTTGAATACACCGGAACTAATTGCTAAAGAAAACATCCCGTTGGCGTGGCCATTGGTCGGGCCTCGGTTGCAGAAGGCAATGGAGAAGTTGGAGTTTGTGGAGTACGATCTCCCCTTCGTCTTTCAATTACTGACTAATGGTCAGGCCCAATTGTGGGTAGGCGGAGACGGCGAGATGATCGCGATAACGCGGATCGGGAACTATCCCAATGTGAAGCGTCTGATCGTCGATTTTATTGAGGGTGTAAACTATGAGCAGTATGTCGAGCACATGGAGTACATCGAGCACTGGGCTGTAAGTCGCGGTGCTACGCAGGCGGAGGCTGAGTTACGTCCTGGGTTAGCCAGAATAGCTCGTCAGCAAGGTTGGAAGAAGCGCCGAATTAAGATGTACAAGCATTTGAACAAGGGACTCCATTGATGAGAATTCTCACACATGTGACATTTCATTGGCGATACGGGTGGCTGTCGGCTACTGAAGAATCGTACAATGGACCTGTGGCATTCGCGGGAGGCGGCGGTACTACAGTTGAAAACGAGACTGTCCCAACTGGTCCGTTTGGTCCGCAAATTCCATTCATCCTGAGTCTGTTCAATCAGGCTGCCGATCTTTACTCGCAGGGACCGCCACAGGCGTTTCCGGGGGAAGATGCCACACCGGGGATTAACCCCAACATCCAGAATACTCAGGATGCCATAGGTGGGCTAGCCGGTGGAAACATTGATCAGAACAATGCAATCCAGCAATTCCTTCAGGCGTTAGCTGGAAGCCAGAACCCTGGTGCTCTCTTTGGTGAGCAGCTGACAGGGTTACTTGGTCAGGGATTAGGCGATCAGCTGAATGCGGGAAACAATCCGCTAGCTGCCTTCTACGGTGACCAGGGTGACAACGCGGGTGGAGCCTACGGTACGATCTTTGGGCAGGGTGCCCCGAGTGCCTTTGATCCCGGACAAACTCAAGCAGCCGGAGCGGATGTTGATCCTGCTCTAGGCCAGTTGCTAGCTGGAGGCGGTGGGATTAACCCCTACCTCGAGCAGCTGATTCAAGGTCAGATCCAAGGGCAGACGGATTCTTTCAACAGGAACGTCTTGCCGGGTATCCGGACGGAAGCACAGCAAGCTGGGCAGATTGGTGGTACTCGCCAAGGTATCGGAGAGGGTATTGCCGCGAATGACTTAATCCAAAGCATCGGGAATACTACCGGAAACATCTACGGTAACGCCTTTAATACTCAGGCGGGACTGCAGGGTCAAGCGGTAGGCGATGTGATTGGAGCGCAAGGACAGAACCAAGCGGCTGGTATTCAAGCTCAAGGTTTGAACAATCAGAACTATCAGCAGTACATTCAGTCTCTGCTCCAGGGCACTGGACAGTATCAGAGTGGTCTTGGACAAGGGTTGGGCCTTGGCTATGATGCCATCGGAACGGGTACTGCACAGGCTGGTAACTTGTTCGGGCAGGGTAATAGCCTCCAGTTACAGCAACAGCTACAGAGCCTCGGATTGATTCCGGGCTTCCAGGCTGGATCGCTGGGTCAACTGGGTGGTGTGAACCAGCTCGGATTGCAGCAATATGGTCTGGATCAGAACGCAATCAATGCGATGATGGAGCAGTACTACTTCAACCAGAACTCTCCATTCAATCTCCTGAGCCAGTTCCAGCAGTACATTAGTGGACCGTATGGTTCGACCGTCGGCAACTTCGGCGGAAACCCATACGCTGACCTCTTTAATGGTGGCGGTGGGTACAATCCTTATGGTCCGGGCTACCCATACAATCCTTATGGACAGGCAGGCGGACAGCAGTTCCCAGGCTTTAGCAGCGGGGGTGGCAGCCCGTGGGATCGAATTGGCGAATACTTCTCTTGGCTGGAACAACAGGACCAATTGGAGAATGGGCCAGTAGGGCCAAATGGGGTGCCGGTTGATCCAAATGCACCACCACAGCCGTTTGATCCAAACGCCCAACCTATAATGGGAGCCCCACCGCCTCAGCCTCCACCGCCGACGACACCGCCGGTTAATCCACAGCAACCACCACCTAATCCAGGAGTAGTCTAATGGCCGGTGTATCAGCAATTGGAATTATCCAAGCAATAGCCGCCATAATTGGCGCGGGAGCTGCGGTTAAGGCTTCCACAAACGAAACCAACATCTCAGAGGATAGCCCTGGCTCGCCTGCAGGAGAAACCTTTGGAGGTGCTGGTCCTTTTAACTCAGCACAGACAGGCGCAGGAGCCGGGGATATTGGATCGATCTTGGCTAGTATTACTGGCGGAGTTCCAGCTCTAGATACGACAGCTGCGCAACAGACAGCAGCGGCAACGGCTGCCGCGTCTAAGGTACCACCATCATCTCCAAATTTGCCAGCACCCGGAGACGATGAAGTGGGCCCGCCAGTAGATCGAGCTGGCTCGGGCACTACAGAACCAGCGCAAGACATTGGCAAGATTCTTGCTGCGATCCCGCAAGCTCTAGTAGCTGCCGGGAGTCTACTTGGCATCAACGATCAAGACACCAGAACTCAACGCCCAGCTCCAGTGGCTGGTGGCGGAGGTGGCGGACTCGTTGGACAGTTTAATCGACCAATCGGCCAGTCTCCAGACATTGGACGGCTGCTGGCTGCACTTCCAGGACTATTATAATGGCAGACGAAACTCAAGTACCAGAAGGTGGGCTTGGTCAGATCATTGAGGGACCGCCAGCGGCTGTGACGCAGGAGCAGGGTAAGGTTCAACAGTTCTTTACGGACCCGAAGAACCTAGCTACCATGCTTGTGTTGGCTACAGCTCTGTCGCAGCCGAAGGGCAATCGTTCCGGCTTGGGTCACGGGCTTCGCTCGGCTACAGGCGCACTCGCGTTCCGTGGCGGACTGGATCAGGAACTCACAGAGCAGGAGCAGCAAGCTACTGAGGCGGCCTCGGTCGTGTCGGATAGGACGTCTGCAGCTACTCACAGGACCCGAACAGCCGCTGCCGCAGATGAGAGGAATCGGTTGGAAGGTGAAAGGATTGAGATCACGGACGAGAACCAAGACCTGGATCGAGCTAGCCGTGAAAGGATCGCGGCGACCAACCGTACGGAAATCACCCCACGTCCTATGACTCTGCAGGATGCTATTACCGCAGGTCAGAAGGAAGCGGCAGATGCGTATGTAGCGTGGATTGCTAGTGGACAGTTTGGGCCACCGCCTGATGAGAACGCTATCATGTCTAGGCACATGCGGAACTTTGAACTCATTCGGAATAATCAGCTTCCACAGTTTGAAGCTACGCCAACGGCGGATGGAACGGTTCCGAGAGCTGAAGAGCTTGCGCCTCCTCGTCGTAGTGCTAAGAATCTGAGTGGTGCCGTACGGAAATTCGGCTCTGAGCTTGGGTTCCAGCCCGGTGAGCAGGTTGACGCAAATGAGGTTGATCGCCGACTGACTGAGGTTCTCAACGAGAAGATTGCAGGGATTACTACTGCTCAAGAAGCTCGGCGGTTTAGGTCTGAGAACAGACAGTATCTCTCCTTGGATCAGAAGGTTCAACTGGAACAGCTGGAGAAACAACTGAAGGGGGAGGACCCGGATATCATAGCTATTCCTTCGATTGCTCAGAGCAAGGTAGAAGCGGAAGCATCTGCTCGGACCAAAGAACGGCAGGAAGCCCAATCGAAAGCTGACGCCCCTCACGGGGGAAGGACTAAATTCTAATGACTGATCGTGTACGTACGCTATTTCCCGAGTCAGGAGACTTCGTGTTTCGTGATCCGGACGGGAATGAGATGGTGCGTTTGCCATACAATGCTGCGCCGAAACCGGTGGAGCCAATCGCAACTGAAGTTCCTGGAGTCACATCGTCAGCCCTGAAGCGGGGTGCATTAACCGTAGGTGCTGACTATTCTAACTTTGCCGGGTTGATTGCGGAGGGCTTTGACCAGAACATCGCAGCTCAGTCATTCTATGACAAGGCTGATGAATTCACCAAACGGTCGGAGGCATATGAGCCTACGGTCGGACAGGTGGAGAACATTCATTCCCTTACGGACGCGGGTATCTATGCGTGGGAGGTTCTCATGGAGAACGCACCTATGCTGGCCTCGATGATAATCCCCGGTACGACCGTTGGTAAGACGGTTCAGTTGGCTACCAAAAGTGCGGTGGCTGGCCGGAGAGCCGGTACTGCTGCCGCGTTCCTTGCGGACGTGGGACTGCAAACTGGTGAGTCTGGGCAGATAGCTCGAGAGTCTGGCCATACCCCTGCTAATGCAATGGTTGTCGGGTCTGGTATCGGTAAGGCTGCACTGGATTTCGCGCCACTCTTTGCGGTGGCTAAGCGGATTGGTCTGGTCAAGAAGTCTCCAAAGTTTATCCAGCGGCTCGAACAGCTAATGTTCGGTGAGGCCGCCGAGCGGGGCTTTATACGCCGCGCAGCCCGCGCTGGTGCCGGTATAGCGGCCGTTGAGATACCAACTGAGACCGCGCAAGAGATTGTCAATATCAGCCTCTCACGGGCGTTTAAGGAGTTTGAGGGGCAACTTACCGACGAAGAAAAGAGTCAGCTTCTCAATGCAGCTAGTGGCGCTGCTGTCTTTGGTCTGCTTGGTATTCCGGCTGGAATCGGTAAACCAAGGACTGCTGTAGACGACGGCGAGAGAGACCCTAGTGACTCAGGCACACCGCCTGGTGTAGATGTTCAGCTGGACGAGACTACAGAAGTCTTGAACGTCGAGCTGGGTGAGCCAGACAGTGGACCTACATCCTTTGATTTACAGGGTGCAGTGGTCATTGAAGATGGTCTTGATTCGACTCCGCTTCCTACAGCGGCGCTGGGTGAGTTACAACCTACTATCCCGGTAGTTGATCCAGCCCTTCCACCCCTGGAGTCTATTATTCCTGAGAATGTCCAGCTAGAAGCGTCTGAACAGGCGCTGGTTGGCGAGCCATACAATCTGGATACTACTCAATATGTCGGCATGGATGGAGTCATGACGACGATCCAACAGCGTGATCCTATGATGGCTGTGGAAGCTTCGCCAACGGAAATGGCACAGAAAATGAACTTGACGAAGGAGCAGTTGGAAGTTGCTTCGTCCTATCCTCAGTACTTGACGGAGGGTCCGAAGTCGGATCTAGGTCAGAACCTTGCGGGGCTGCACCCTGGGTTGCAAAGACTCTTCACGATGAGGGAAGACTTGGAAACAGATAGCGACAACTATCGGACTACCGATGGGTTGTTGAAGGCTGCTCCTAAGAGAAGGCTAGAAAACCTGAATAAAAAGATCCTTACGCTCCAAGAGCGGTTGGGGATCGACCCGGCGAGTTACATTACTCGACCGGCTACGGAGGAGAATGTTCTTCAAGATCCTGCCGCGCCGGAGAGTAACGAGCCGGATCAGTTGACTGATACACAGATGAATAGGCTTGAAGCCTTGACATTGAAAGCCGAAGAGGGAACGCTGAATGAGGTGGAAAACGACCAGTACACTAATCTGCTAGCGATTGCTGCCGGTGAAGTTACTCAGTCAGCTACCCGTCCACAGACAGTAGAGGAACAGAAAGAGCTGGATAAGCTCGGTCTTGAAGCTCAGGCTGATGAGAGTGTCCGGAAGCCACGAGCTAGTCTTGCTCAGATTGAAGAGAGCAAGGCTGGAACTGGTATGGAGGCTACGAAGGCACAGGGCATCATTACGCGGTTTGCCTCGAACTTTAAGTTTGGTCCGAAGGTTGTTCTTATCGCTCGAGAGAACGGGAAGACGATACGGAAGATGCATAACTTCAAGTCGGAAATGAGAGGATGGTGGGACCCGAAGGACCCTGGAACGATCTACATTGTCCCAACTAACCACTTCTCTGAGAAGTCTCTGCTCCAGACGTACATGCATGAGACCCTTGCGCACTATGGTTTGAATACTATGATGACGCAGGATGAGGTCATCAACTTAATGAAGAGTATGATAGCTGCGGCTCCCCCGGGACTGGACGTAGAGGGTATGCGTAAGTCCATTGAGAGTGGAACGAATGGCATCAACCTCTTCAGAGAAGCGGAGGAGTACATTGCACATGTCGCTGAGCAAGCGATCATTGATCCTAAGAATCCTATCGTTCAGATGTCTTGGTGGAAACGCTTTGTTGCTCAGATCCGTCGGAAGATTCGCCAGTGGTCTAAGAAGAACATTACGTGGACGGACAACGATATCATGCTCCTGCTCCGTGACATATCGAAGATGATGACTGGGCAAGTTACTCCGAGTAATTTGGGCGAAGATGGGTCTCCGTTCTTCAACAACTATCGAGGTCCTGACGACGTAACCATGGCCTCATTGATGGGGCAGGAGAACTTTGATGCAGCGAACGCTGCGATCCTCAGCCAGAAGAGTGTATGGGGCGCACGGTTTAACAAATGGGCTATGACTCCATTGCAGTTTTCCAAGCAGTATGAAATGCCGGGGACTCAAGAGTTCTTAGAGAATGTCCAGCAATGGTGGGCACGCAAGAGAACACTGACGGACTTCCCGGCGATCCTCGCTAATAGCTGGCTGTCTTATGGCAAGCGGGATCAGACGAAGTTAGCTCAGGCTCTGCTTGAGATGTCTATCGAATCAGATGAGAAGCAGCGGAGGCTGAAGCCTGAGGAGATTGCAGCTGTCTTTAAGAAACTTGGGATGGAGAACGATACAGCTCTGAAGGAACTCTGGGCGGATATGGATGGGAGCTTTAGATCAGCTGTTGCTCAGTTCCGTAAGAGCCTTGGGGTTATCGCTATCCGTACGTCAGACACAAAACAGGGCCAAGCTCATTTGTCTAAGCACCAAGGTGAGTTGGTATGGAAGAAGTATGAAGCTGCGAATACCGTCGACAAGAGAAAGGCTTTCATGCAAGATCATATGCGAGCTTGGATGCGTATTCAAGATATTGAAAAGGAAATGGAGCAGCTCTCCAATCGAAACTACTTCCCTCGGATGCGCTTCGGACCGTGGACACTAACCATCCGGGCCAAGAAGGACATGACGTATGAAGGGAAGCCTTACAAGGGGCCCAAGGATACTGAGCGAGGAGAGGTAGTTTACTTTGAAACCTTTGAGTCGCAAGCTGCGTTGCAATCAGCTGTACAAGACGTAGAAAAGAGGCACTCCGAAACGTCCTTTACTATTCGACAGGGTAAGCTAAGTGACTCTGAATTCCACTTCATGGGATCAATGTCACCACAGCTGTATGAAACTCTGGTCGCTGCTATTCCGACTCCTGCGAACGATGCAGAGGCTGGCGTGTCAGAGCAGATGAAGCAGGTTCTTCGGGAGACTTATCTGAAGCAAGCTCCGGGTCGGTCATTCTTGAGGCATCTGACAAAACGCAAAGGTATTGGGGGATATAGTCAAGACGCACTCCGAGTCTATTCATCGTACATGATGAACGTGGCCAATCACATTGCAAGGATTGATTACCACTTGGACATGAATGAACAACTTGGAGTGATAAGGGACAGCGCAGCCAATGCAACGGGGGACGCTCGAGTTGCGGATATAGTTGTTGAGTACTTTCAGAGTCAGTATGACTATCTGATGAATCCGAAGAATGACTTAGCACATCTGCGAGCTCTTGGATTCCTATGGTATCTCGGAGCAAATGTGAAGTCGGCTGCGGTGAACTTAACACAAGTTCCCATGGTTGCCTATCCATTCTTAGCGTCCCGTTATAGCGATGGCCAGGCGGTGAGTGCAATAGCCTCTGCGACTCGGATGGTGATTCGCAAGAACGATGGCGAGGTGATGAGCACTGAGCTTCGGGCGGCACTGGACCGCGCGGTGAAAGAAGGATTCGTTGATGAGTCCCGTGCAACGGAACTAGCTGGTCTTGCGGAGCAGGATGTTCTTCAACGTCTGATACCGGAAACACAAAGTGGTCGAGCAATCGCAAAAGTAAGTTATGCAGGCGCATGGCTATTCCAGAAGGCTGAACGATATAATCGTGAGGTGGTCTTCGTTGCCGCATACAATCTCGCTAAGGAGAGTGGGGTCAACAAGGACGAGGCATTTAAGCTGGGACGGGAAGCTGTCCAGACAACGATGTTCGAGTATGCTAAGTGGAACAGACCTGCGTTTATGCGCGGAAAGAAGAGTGTCTTCTTCCTGTTCTGGCAGTACATGCAAGGGCTATCGTACATTGCCTTCGGTGGAGCCGGGGCTGGGTCGGCCATGCGTGTATGGTTAGGTCTGTTGCTCATGGGAGGTATGCAAGGGCTGCCATTTGCAGAGAACATCTTTGATCTGATTGACTTTGTCGGCACGAAGTCCAAGGAAAAGATGGGGATGAAAGATCCTCGGGTGGATTTGAGGAATGATATTCGTGAGCTGGCAAATGAACTGACGGATACTCCGGACCTGATAATGCACGGACTGTCAAGGTACTACGGTCTGGGTCCACTGCATATCTTGAATATGTTTGAGATCCCGGTGCCGGATGTGGATATCTCCGGATCGATCTCGGCTGGCCGGGTGCTGCCGGGAATCGAAGATATAACCGGGCAGGAGCGTGACCCATCAGCGAAGCTTGGCAGAGCTGTTGTGGATATTGCTGGCCCGGTGGCTGGTATTCCATATCAGGTATGGCGAGCAGCTACGGACACTAATCCGGATAAGTGGAAGGTATGGGAGAGGACGCTTCCTATAGCGTTCAAGTCTATGTCTACTGCAGCCCGGCGACTGTCGCGGGGTGAGGAGCAATACCGGGGTGGTGGTACTATGGCAGAGTTCTCGCCACACGAGCCAGAGCATATGGCCGAGCTTATGGCACAGACCTTGGGTTTCGCTACGACACGGGTTAATCAGAAGTATGAAGCTGACTTCTCGGTCGAGAACCTTAAGCAGTACTGGGTGATCCGCAGAGGTTTGGTCATGCAGAACTACGCGTATGCTTATATGTCCGGGGATCAAGAGGCTATCTCGGATGCATGGAAGGCGCTTGAACGATACAATGGTATCATCCCTGATCCTGCCCTTCGGATACAGGGGAAGCAGTTGCTGCAGAGTCTGAAGCAGCGCTTCCGTCGAGCGAGCTTGCGTGAACGAGGGATTCCCAGCGAGCGATTGTATCGTCGGCTGGCTGAAGCGATGCGTGAACTTTATCCAGAGAGTGCAGCCGAAATACAATCGTCGTCCCAGCCGTAGCTTCCTGGATCAACTCGGCACTGATGAGACCCTTCGCTGCTCTTTCGTATTCTTCGTAGGAGCAGCGATAGATCATCATCTTCCACAACTCTCGCTTGCTGATCGTTCCACTTTCAAGCTTGCGAATCATATCGAGCATTTGCATTGCGAGCATAGCATCGCGGTTGTCTGAGATGTGGCGGAAGACGTTAACCATCTGGTCTTCTAGTTGTGTAACAAGGAAGTCTGCTTGCTCCAAATGGCGTGGCTCCAAGACCATTTCGTCCGTAGTGGCAGCTGCGAGCACCATAGCAACCTTGTGTATGTGAGTCTGTTTCCTAGCGAGGTATCCGCCATGCGTTTCTTTGTCGAGATGTTCATGGGCATTACTATCCCAGTGCCGCTTGTACCAGTCTTGTCCCCAAACGAATGCGGCCGGGGTGAGAAAGTAACGACCTTGGATGGTGGAGATCTTCTTGAGGTCATTGATTAGGTGTCTGCGCAGGAGAGCGAATTCTTGTTTGAAGTCGTCCATCCGCAGCCCAGGGTATGCAATAAGGTCTCGCTTGGTGTCGGCGTATACAAATACAGTACGAGAGGTGAATCCCCCTTTGATGGCGTACTCTGGAAAGTTTTCCTCGAGCCATCCGGGAGTAGTACATCCAAGGAAATTGAGCCACGGATTACGAATCTCGCTGATTCCTTCAGCTTTGGTGCGTCTTTTCCAAGGTACGTTCCGTCCATCCCAAAGGTCGCATAACACATCGATCATCTCCCGGTTGCGCGGGTCGAGAAAGGTTCCCAACTCTGAAGCCGCAATAGTAAGTGCAGACATAGGTCCGACATCTTTGACGACTTCTTGAGCCTCGACAAAAGATTCAGTAAGAGCCTGCCATGTAACGGAGTCGGGTCCGAAGTGTACCGATTCGAGTTCCCGCAATAACGACATCCCCACACCAAGCGTAGTCGATTTGGATACCACTCCAGGGGGCGCCACAAGCACAATAAAGAAGTTCGGCTTCCATTTGAAATAGCCCATATCGATCCATACTTTCCCACGGAGAGCCCCCGCGATAGTACCGATTGCCGTCCACAGATGGAACAGGTCGGGAGCTTCCATGTGTTTGGTGTATTCCACATAGCCCTTGATCCAATTAGGTACGTTTCTAGACGTCATCAGTAGGGACAGTATAAGGCATCATTATTCCATGGGACTCGCTTGCAGTCCCCCCATGACTTCTTGGAACAATCTATGTCGGTTCCAATAGTAAGTGGATCGTCATACGGGACGATCACCGTCAGGGCATCCCTGATCTCCGAACGGCGTGGGTAGAATGTATGCTTAAACTGTCCGACTACTGAGTCGTGGACTTGGATTAGTGGAGTGACTTCTGAGTGTTGCTCGAGGTTGTTTAGTCCTTCGTTAATAACTCTCGCAACTGTTGACTGTGGGATCCATGCAAGAGCTTCAGGAAGAGCCGCTTCGATTCTTCCCATGAATCTGTATCTGAATCCAAACTTATTGGCAACGGTTCTTGTGGTCTGGAGTTGGTACTCAATCCGCTTGTGCCATTGTTTGATATTAGGATGAGCAGCGAACCATTTACGTTGGAACGCGTCGGCCACTGCGACACCAATGCCCAGATGCTTCGCCATAGTGCGAGCCGACGAACCATAATTCGTTGCGTGGACTCCAGCTTTGGCCATCTGCCTGCCTTGTTTAGTAAGTTTACCGAATATGGCCCGACAATTCTCGTCGTGGAGATCCACGTCCGGGTCTCGGAATATCGCTTTGAGTTCTTCATCGTCGCTCTCCCAGGCTACGATCTG
>Ga0255055_10002376_pt1 | contig 13326 bp, 10 predicted proteins | sample JV7_2_27_MG_FD_188633 | JGI IMG/M metagenome (GOLD analysis project Ga0255055, IMG submission 188633) | Seawater microbial communities from Jervis Inlet, British Columbia, Canada - JV7_2_27 | ecosystem: Environmental > Aquatic > Marine > Inlet | place: Canada: British Columbia | collected...
CAGCCGGCTTTCAAAGGTGGATCATCTCTTTGACAAGGACAGCAACCTGCCGTCGGGAGAGAATGTTATGATTCCCAAAAAGGGACTTGTTGAAGTCAGCAAATTCCTTGATTCGGAGGGTCCGGCCAAAATCGGTTTTAAAGATAATAATTTTATCGTTCAAAAAGAACGCGAAACGTGGATTATTCGGCTATTGGAAGGTGATTTTCCGGAATACGGCGATATCGTCGTTAAAAAGGGAGGAAGTGCTATTCCCATGGATCGACACTTATTTTTAATGATGCTCAAACGCATGTCCATAATAAGTTCGGAAGATTACAAAGGCGTTATTTTTAATTTTGAAAAGAATCAACTCAATATCACATCCACCAATCCCGATATTGGCGAATCAAAAGAAGACATGGACGTTGAATATAAAGGCGACGACATTACGGTCATGTTTAATCCCAAATATTTTATTGAAACCCTAAATGTTATTGAAGAAGATAAAGTCATTCTCAATATTACCGATGAGGAAAAACCCTGTCTGCTTGAAGGCGAAAAGGACAAAACCTATTTAAGCGTAATTATGCCGATGAGGATATGAAAGAAAAACTGAATAACAACACCTATACAGAAGATAATATTAAAGTACTGGAAGGTCTGGAGGCGGTTCGTAAAAGACCGGCAATGTATGTTGGAAATGTTGACGTTGCCGGCTTGCATCATCTGGTCTATGAAGTTGTCGATAACAGTATTGATGAAGCCATGGCAGGCTTTTGCGACCTGATTAAAGTGATCGTTCACGACGACAACAGTGTCAGCGTGACGGATAACGGCCGGGGGATACCCGTCGGTATTCATAAGAAAGAAAAAATTCCGGCGGTTGAAGTCGTCATGACCAAACTGCACGCCGGCGGCAAGTTCGACGATAATTCCTATAAGGTTTCAGGCGGACTCCACGGCGTCGGTGTTTCGGTTGTGAATGCCCTTTCCAGCCTTCTTGAAGTCGAAATCTATGCGGATGGCCAGGTTTACACGCAGTCATATGAAAAAGGAAAAAAAACCAGCGAGTTAAAGAAAAATGGAAAAACCCGCAAACAGGGGACCAAGGTTCATTTCGTTCCGGATCCGGAAATTTTTGAAATCACCGAATTTAGTTATGAGATCCTGGTGCGGCGATTGAAAGAACTGGCCTTTCTAAACAAAGGGCTCAAAATTACGATTGAAGATGAACGCACCGATGCTAAAGAAGAGTTTTATCACAAAGGCGGCATTATCGATTATGTGAAGTATATCAATCGCCGCCATAGCGCGCTTCATAAAAAGCCGATTTTTATGGAAGGCACCAAAAACGACATCCAGATCGAAGTTGCCATCCAGTACAATGACACCTATACCGAAAAGATCTTTTCATTTGCTAATAACATCAACACCACCGAAGGCGGTTTTCACCTGATTGGGTTTAAGGCCGGCTTGACCCGCACTATCAATCAATATGCCAGCAATGGAAATTTACCAAAGAATTTGCAGGTGAAGATTACCGGTGATGATGTCCGCGAAGGAATGACTGCGATAATCAGTGTGCGCATCAAAGATCCGCAATTTGAAGGCCAGACCAAAACCAAACTGGGTAACAGTGAAGTGAAGGGACTGGTCGAGTCCCTGGTTAACGAAAAATTAAACACTTTTTTTGAAGAAAACCCTGCGGTTGCCAAAAAAATCATCGCCAAAGGGGTGGATGCCGCCCGGGCACGGGATGCGGCCAAACGGGCACGCGATCTGGCTAGAAACAAAGGAGCCCTTGTGGATGCCACCCTTCCCGGCAAACTGGCAGAGTGTCAATCTTCAGATCCCGCAGAGCGAGAGCTGTTTATTGTTGAGGGCGATTCTGCCGGCGGGTCCGCCAAACAAGCCCGTGACCGAAAATTTCAGGCGGTCTTGCCGTTAAAGGGAAAAATATTAAATGTCGAAAAAGCTCGCTTTGATAAAATTTTACAAAGTGAGGAAATTAGAAATATCATCACCGCTCTGGGAACCGGAGTGGGAAAAGAAGAATACAATATCGAAAAAATAAAATATCATAAAGTGGTTATCATGACCGATGCGGATGTTGACGGCTCCCACATCCGAACGCTTCTGCTGACCTTTTTTTTCCGGCAGATGGCTGAGATGATCGAAAAGGGATATTTGTATATTGCGCAACCGCCATTGTTTAAAGTCGGCAAAGGAAAAAAGAGTGAAAACTACGTCAATAATGAGTCCGAATTAAATGATCTTGTACTGAAAAAGGTTTGTAACGCCAGAATGCTGCAATTCAAAAAAGGCCAGAAAGAATTATCGGGCCACAACCTGTTCATGTTTATTGCCAATATTTCGGAGTATTTTTCAGTCCTGGCCCGCCTGGAAAACCGCGGTATTCCGGCGGAACTTGCCGAGCTGTTGGTCAAAGAGAATGTCGCCAATAAAAAATTTTTACAGGATGAAAAGCGCATGTCCAATTTGCGGGAAAAGCTGATCAAAAAAGGCTACGCCGCGGACAGCTTGAGATTTAGTGAGGAACGCAATGTCTTTGAAATGATGGTTAATGGAAAGATTAGCGATGAAGATGTGGAACTGCCCTACGATCCGATCGGTAAATCAGCGAGGTCCGTAAAAATTGGCCGTGGTCTGATCTATTCCAATGACTTTCAGAAATGTTTAAATTTGGAAAAAAATATTTTCAAATACGATTTTCCGCCCTTTACGATTTCATTCAAAGATACCGAAAAAGGGGGTGAACCCATTTCGGCCAAAGATAAAACCGAGCTGCTGGATATTTTCATGCGGGACGGTAAAAAAGGCCTTTCGATCCAACGCTATAAAGGTTTGGGAGAAATGAACCCGGACCAGTTGTGGGAAACCACCATGAATCCTGAAAAACGCAATATGTTGCAGGTAAAAGTAGAAAACGTTGTCGATACGGATGAAATTTTTACGATCCTCATGGGCGAGGCTGTTGAACCCCGCCGTGAGTTCATTCAGACCAATGCCCTTGAAGTCAGCACGCTGGACATATAGGGTTGCGAGTTACGTGTTCCGAGTTGCGGGTTATTCCTGCCTGTTTTATATTTAATTGGACAAGAATTAAAGAATTGTTTGGAATTCATTTCAGCCCGGCGCGCTGTTTAGACTAAAGATCTGAGCCTGACTGCGCGGTCTGCGGTTAATTAAATTCAAAGATGGACATTCACAACATTAACGCCAGAGATTTACCGGATCTATGGTTTCAGGCGGTTCATGACATCCTCGATCACGGCAGGCGCTTTGTCATTGATCGCGGATCTTATGAAGGGCAAACCCGTCTGGAGTATGATTACTTCATGGGTAATGTGAAACATCCCGGTACCCAGCCGTTGATTCCCGATATTCCGCCGGCCTGCGGCATACCCAACCCGGTGGAACACGATTTTATATACGGTGGCGAGGGCTATGACCGCGCCTATATCGAATATTTAATGTCGGCGCGCAAAGAACCCGGCGAATCTTACACTTATGGCGAACGGCTAACGCGAGTTCCGCTATCCGGCGATAAATTGAGCTGGTGGGAACAGAACAATACTGAAATTGTGGATAAGCGCGACCTAGACGGAAATGTCATTTTTGAAGAAGACGGCCAGCTTTACTTAAACCAGATCGAATGGGTTATTGATACTTACAAAAAGTTTGGCCAGCGCAATAATCAACTGGTCCTGCAGATTGCGCACCCCTCGGATCTGACCCTGCTGGATCCGCCCTGCCTGCGGTCCATCGATACCCGCATTCAGGATGATTCCCTTAATTTCTTTGTTTATTTTCGATCCTGGGATCTGTGGAACGGATTTCCGGCTAACCTGGCGGCCATTCAAAATTTAAAAGAATATATGGCCGCGGAAATAGGTGTTGAAGACGGTCAAATGGTTGTCGAAAGTAAGGGATTGCATCTTTACGGGTATGCAGAAGATTTGGCCAAGTTGCGCTGTTTAAAAACCTAACCCTCGCAAATTTAAAGAAAGCATCCGCAAAACGCCTCACATCCGCGCCTGCTATCATCTCACCGGACGATTCGACTACCTGCTGCATGTATTTGTCAGCGATCTGGATCAGCTTGGCAAGCTGGTTAAAAACCGCATTACCGCCTTGCCGGGATTCGGAAAATCGGAGACCTTTTTGGTATTTTCCGAGTTTTGTAAATTACTTCTACATATTTTTCAGCACCGTTAGCAGTCGATCAATTTCTTTTTTGGTATTATAATGGGCCAGACCGACGCGTACCATTCCGCCCGAATCTTCCACCCCCAGTCGTTGCGTAACAGCCAGGGCATAGTAGTTGCCGTCCCAGACAAAAATGCCCTGATTGCCGAGGTGCTCTGCGATTTGCGAAGGTGTAAAGCCTTCCCGTGTAAAGGCCAGCGTAGGGCAGCGCTGATCAAATTCCATCGGATCCGTAATACCGTAAATGTGAATTCCTGATATTTTTTGGATCCCGGTCAGCAGGTCACCAAATAGCGGCCGTTCATAAGCCATGATGACATCCATCGCCAGCATCAATTCCCGCCGGCGTTCGGTATCCCGGCTGCGCGCATCGTCAGCGGTTGAGTTTAACGGGTTGCCATAATTACGACCGACCTCAGCCAGATAATCTATGGCAGCGCTGATCCCGGCCAGGCCTTCATGGTTTAAGGTGCCGGTTTCAAACTTATGGGGTGGCGAGTTTTTGGACGGCCGAACTTTATAAGCTGCCAATTGCTCGAGTAACTCCAGCCGTCCCCACAGCACCCCCACGTGAGGGCCAAAGAATTTATATGCCGAGCAAACCAGAAAATCACATCCAGCGCGTTGGACATCAATGGGCCCATGGGGCGCGTAATGAACCGCGTCCACCCATAACCAGGCACCGGCGGCATGGACCATTTGCGCTATTTCGGCAACTGGATTGATGGTACCGACTGCATTGGATGCATAGCCCAGCGCTACCATTTTGGTTTTATCATTCAGCAGAGAAGCCAGATGATTCATATCCAAGCGGCAGTCCTCAGGCCTAAAATCGGCCCATTTGATGATGATGCCCTTTTCTTCTAAAACCGCCCAGGGGGCGATGTTGCCATCGTGATCCAGGTGCGTGACGATAATCTCATCACCGGGTTGCAGCATGCGGCCGATGGCGCGGCTGAAACTAAAGGTAAGAGATGTCATGTTCGCGCCGAAAACAATTTCCTTTGGAGAAGAGGCATTAAAAAAAGCGGCCATGTCCGCCCGCGCCTGATCGATGATTTCATCGTTGCGGCGACTGGTGATAAAATGGCCGGCGTGGTTGGCGTTGGCGCGCACTAAATAATCGCCCATGGCATCGATAACCCGTTGCGGCACCTGCGTGCCGCCCGGTCCATCGAAATACACATAAGGTCGGCCATGGGCATCTGTCTCGTGCAGGGCCGGAAACTGGGACCTAACCGCTGAAAGGTCAATAGGGGGTTTGTTCATTCTATCGCACCTCTGTTGGATTTTATTTAATCATTGATACCGCTTTTCATTAAGATAGATCTTCTAGCAAATTTAGTGAATGTCAACAAGAAAATAGGAATGCTTTTATAATTTAGGAGGGCTTAAAAAGCAGAAACATATCTGTATCTGCTGTTTTAAAATCATCGGCGCCAAATAAAAAATTTACCGACAAGCTTTCAATTAGATAATCGGGCCGGCAACCTTTTTTAATTCAACCCCGTCAACGACCATAAGCCATTCATTCCCTTCCAGATAGGGAGGGTGTTGCACCTTGAAGGTTGTCGTGATAAAAAGCACACCAACCACAAAGTCATCTCCGTTGAAACTTTTTACGGGACCGGTCACTGTTTTTGTATTATTGCCCTTTACACGTCTGTAGTTGACACCGCCATCGCCGGTTATCGATAAATGAAAACCAACCCCCTCCCATGTTCCCACATAGGCCTTTTTTTCTTCAGGAATCGGGATGGAGTTACAGCCGCTTAGCAAACAGATCAATCCCACAACAACCAACAATATAGTGTATCGACACAGATTGTTACACATCAAAAGCCCCCCTCAGGCTTCAGAAAAATGAACGGAAATATTGGCCACAACTATGTGTGCTTCGATAAAAAAGAACAAGAAGTTCGCCCCGGCATAAAATCTGCCGGGGATGAAATGCGGTACGCCTGGTACCCCCGACATCTATATCCGCCATTTTCAAATAAACTTTAGCTTTTTTTAAGCTGAAAAGCGGGGGCCCGGTAAACATTGTAAAATCTGGATTGACTTTTTTCAAATTGCGAGTACATTTTAATAAAACCTTAATTCTTAGAGGTGTGTATGGACATTGTGACCCGCGCGGCTGAATTGATGGAAAAAGAAACAACTTTTTGTCTGGCGACGATTGTGGTTTCATCCCACCCCGGGGCCCAACCCGGCCACAAAGCCATCGTGCTGGAAGATGGGTCCCTGGAAGGCAGTCTTGGATCCGAATCGCTGGATACCAAACTAAGCGGGCTAGCGCTTGAAGCCTTTAAAACTAAGAAGCGCCGGCTGGTCGAGATTGATAACGGAATTCAGGCCTTTGTTGATATACTTAGCTCCGGAACGCGGCTTGTAATTTGTGGTGCCGGTCATATCGCCGTACCTCTGGCTCACCTCGCACGCAGTATCGGCTTTCGGGTGACCGTACTGGACGACCGTTCTGACTTTGCCAATCCTTTGCGTTTTCCGGATTGTGAGGTCATTGCCGAAGACTTTACCTTGGCTTTGCGGGAGATGACTTTCGGGCCCTCCACCTATGTGGTCGTGATCACCCGTGGTCATGTGCATGACGTGGACTGTCTGACCGAGATTTTAGGTAAAAAATTGGCCTATGTCGGCCTGATTGGCAGTCGCCGGCGTGTTCGCATTGTCCTTGAAATCCTTGACAAAGAAGGTTTTGCTCAGGAGCAGTTAAAAAAAGTCTTCACGCCCATCGGTCTGCCTATCGGCGCTGAATCACCTGAAGAAATTGCCATCTCTATCGTATCTGAATTGGTGTGTGTTCGCCGGAAAGGCCCGGCCCAGGCAAAAACCCTCCGCACTGCCGTAGGAATGGACTTATGAACGACAATGAAATTTATCAAAAACTGACTGAACTCAAGGATAACGGGATCGTGGCCTGTCTGGCCACCATCGTCGAAACGGCTGGTTCCACCCCGCGTGAAGCCGGTGCCAAAATGATTATCTGCGCCGACGGCACCCTGTACGGATCCGTGGGAGGCGGTTGCGGCGAAAGCGAGGTTCGCAGCGCCGCCCTGCGTTCGATTCTGACCACCCAAAAACCGGAGCTCCTCGAAATAGACCTAACCGATGATATCGGCGTCCGTGATGGAGATGTTTGCGGGGGCAAGATGCGGATATTTGTGGAACCTATGGGTTCTAGATAGTTTGCTGAATTCAGAAAGGTTCACCATGGCGATACTGGAAGAGACCACCCAGCTTGTAAGGCAAAAGCTGGGCAATGATTTTGAAAAGCTGACCGTCGAACGGGTTGCGGTCGGCCTGTTTTTTACCGGGGCTAAATTATCCAATGGTGCCGGTGGCGTTAGTTACACCCCGGTCAAGGATATCCCCCAGGCGGTTTGCTGTCCGAGCTCTGCGGGAAAAATTTTCGATCCGGTAAAAATTAAGGGAATGAAGGCTGCAGATGTTTTGGCGGCGCTCTCCTCAGATGAGCCCATCAAGGCGGCCATTGCGATTGCCACATTAAATGCGCTCAGTGCGATTTGCTGGCAACGGGGATTAACCGATAATTACCACATTCAGATGAATATCGATGCCGTGGATGTCGTCCGCATGCCCGCCCAAAGCTCGGTTGCGGTCATCGGCGCCTTTGTACCCGTCTTAAGGAAATTGAAGGCCCGCGGCGGCCGGTGGTGGGTCATCGAACAGGATCCCAAGACGCTTAAAGGCGATGAAATGGACCACTTTATACCCGCTGGCCAATCCAAGGAAACTATCTCTGCGGCTGATGTGCTGATTATCACCGGGGTCACGCTGGTCAATCACACTCTGGAGCCAATTTTAAAGACCGCCCGCACGGATGCCGAAATCGCCGTTGTCGGGCCCACGGCCAGTATGCTGCCCGAGGCCCTGTTTGAGCGCGGCGCGCGCGTGGTGGGCGGTGTCTGGGTCAAAAAACCGGATGAATTGCTGGATGTCCTGGCTGCCGGAGGTTCCGGATATCATTTTTTCGACAAACTGGCCCCCAGGATTGTTATAGAAAAGCCACTGATAGATTAGAACCCATCTGAAAAGGGTGGCTAAGGGTTCAGGGCCCCGCTGAAGCGGGATTACATATCTGATCTTAAAAAATTAATGTATGCATCAAGGCGTCCCGTGAATTGATAACGGAGCGTACACGCAGTACGTGAGTATTTCAATTCGCGGGACAACGCAGCCCTGGGCACTTAGACGTCCTTTTCAGATGGGTTCTCATAGGATAGCGTAATCCGGGGTGTCGGCGGACTGAGGATTTTCATTTTTCTTTTGGCCTGCAGGTGTCGTTCCATCACATCTTCAACGACCTCTTGAACGGAAGTGAATTTGGAGCTACCATAGGTTTTATTATACTTCTCGATCTGTTTTTCAATTAGCGGAACGATTTGTTCGTGTTGGCCAAGCGCTTTTTTGTAAAACCCCTGCTCAAGTCCCGCGGTGATCAATTCAACCACATCATAATCATATCCCAGGTCTTTAAAATCACTCTGGCCCGGTTCTAAACCAGCGGTGGGCTCGCGCTGGGTGATCTGCTTGTCCAATCCAAGGTAAGCGGCCATTTCGCGTACCAGTCGTTTGGGTAAACCGGCAATAGGGCTGATATGCACGGCACCGTCTCCAAACAGGGTATAATACCCGATGCCGAAATCTTCATCTTTGTTGCCGGTACCGGCCAGGGTTTTGTTTTCGGTTGCCGCTTTGGTCGACAGGACATTGGCCCGGATTCGGGAGATCATATTGCCTTTGTGAAAATTGCTGTCAAACGCTTCCGGATTGGTTGAATTGTAAGATTCAACCAGCTTTTCAATACGGTGGATTTCGTAACGGACGCCCAGAAATGCGGCCACAGATTCGGCATCCCCTTCGTCCTGTGTCCGGTTAATTCCGGAAGGCAAAATATAGCCCACCAGCTCCAGTTTTTGGTCTCGTTTTGCAAGTTTTGCATTGTGGCGGTCAAATCCGTTCTTAATCAGAGCCGCTGCGGTGCTCGAGTCAACCCCACCCGATAGACCGACGACACACCCGCTGGATCCGGTTTCCAAAACCGCCGCATTGACAAAATCACCGATCTCTTCACACACCTGTTTGCAATCCATCCTTGCAAGTGTAATGGCTTTCATGGAGACGACCTCCTCTTGTTGTATTCCCCAAAAATGTTACAAAATCCCTTGAATTGTCAAGAAATTTGTTGTGCGAATATATCAGGAATTAAAGAGATTGTTGAAGGTCAGTTGGATTCGATGATTAGAAGTTTATATTAGAGACGCCCAAGAATGAATTAGTTTCCCCTTAAAAAACGGTCCAGCTCGGTTTTCAGGGTTCGCCAGCCGCGGCCGACCTTGATGGCCTTGATTCTGCCTTCGGCGATATACTTTAGGTAGGTGGGTCGTGAAATCTTGAGGTATTCGCAGGCCTCTTTGGTGGTATAGACGATTTCCTGGCCGTTTTCGTCAAATCCGTTGGGGTAAACGCCATTGCGCCGGTCGAAACCGCTACGCCGGTCGGTTTTTTTGCGCCGATCTTGGCCGCTTCTGCGCTGCCCGATGTGATCATTTATCATAAATACCACCTGATTTTGAATTAGTATCCAAAAACGCCTTTTGAATCTGAACTAGTATCGGCAAATCGTCTGTTTTTCTTTATAAATTTTTAGAAAATATTTTAGATTTGACGGTTTTATTAAGGTTTAAATGATAAAATGATCGATGGGAAGCATTTTTTTATAAATAAGGCAAGATGTGTAAAATGCTGTAAAATTAAGTAAAATACTGTAAAAAACAGTCAAATTTTAATTGAATTTGTTGATATGTTTTGTTCGATTGGAGATGGTTTTTACAGCACCGAAAAAGAGATATTCCTGCACCCGGCGCCTTTCGTGGAAAATAATTACCGCGAGGATCTGTCAAATGCTGTCAAATACTGTCAAATGGTGTAAATATTTGATAATACGTCATTTTTTTCTTGAATACCACCCGATTATCTGGTAGGAATTGTGCGTTCATGCGATCATGCTGCCAGGCCCGTCTTAAGCGACGAGCGCTTACCATCGCTTTTTCCGGTAAGATGCTTAAGATGATGCCGACAGCGTGATGCTTTCAGGGGGGATAAACTTACCGGGATGGAGGAAGGTTTATCGGAGGAAGCCGACGCCTTATATTTTAATTCCTTTGCCAATTCTGCTTTTGTCTCTTGTTCGGGTCAGTCTATCCCCCTTTTTTAAAACTCCGCTTCGACACCTGCCCTTCATCTAACAAAAACTTCCTATCATAACATTTTATGATTATTTTCTAAAAATAGGTGCGGTTATTGACTAATGGAACCTCAGGAGGTAGGGCTAAGAGCTGGGGTTGTCTGTTCATTAGGACACATTAAAACCCGAATCGGTAAGGATGCTGGGATGCGATCAAAATCCCTTTTCTATGGTATCGTGGGCTCTCTTTTTCTGGCTTTTATGGGGGCACCGGCAATGGGTCAAGAGATGACACCCAACATCAAGATATTCATGTGTGGCGATGTAATGACCGGAAGAGGCGTCGATCAGGTGTTGCCGAATCCCAGCGATCCGATTATTCACGAATCCTACATGAAAAGCGCCGCGGGATATGTCAAAATAGCCGAGCAGGTGAATGGCCCTATTCAGAAATCCGTCGGTTATGCTTACATTTGGGGGGACGCCCTCGAGGAATTCGATCGCTCGGCACCGCAAGTGAGGCTAATTAATCTAGAAACGAGTATTACGACCCATAACGATTATTGGAAAGCAAAAGGCATACACTACCGTATGCACCCGCAGAACGTTGCCAGTTTAAAAGCGGCCGGAATTGATGTTTGTTCTCTGGCCAACAATCATGTATTGGACTGGGGATATTCAGGTCTTCTCGAGACATTGGCGTCGTTAAAAACGGCGGAAATCAAAATCGCGGGAGCCGGCCGCAACATTGATGAAGCCGGCGCACCGGCCGTGATAAATATTGGAGACCAAAGCAGAGTAATCGTTTTTTCCTTCGGATTGTCAACCAGCGGAATTCCTTTCAATTGGGCTGCCGAGAAAAACAGGCCCGGCGTAAATCTGCTCAGAGACCTGAGCGATAAATCACTGCGCTATATTCAAAGAACAGTCCGGGAAGTTAAGCGCAAGGGAGATGTCGTGGTGGCCTCCATCCACTGGGGTGGAAATTGGGGTTACGATATTTCGCGCAAGCAAATACAATTGGCGCATCGGTTTGTTGATGATATCGGTGTAGACGTTATTCACGGACACTCGTCCCATCATGTCAAAGCAATTGAGGTTTATAAAGGTAAGCTCATCCTATACGGATGCGGGGATTTTTTAAATGATTATGAAGGAATTGGCGGTTTCGAAGAGTTCAGGTCGGATTTGGCCCTGATGTATTTTGCAACGGTGGATTCATCCACCGGAAAGCTGGTCGCTTTACAAATGACGCCGACTCAGATCAGACACTTTAAGGTAAATCGAGCTTCGGGCACCGATGCCCGTTGGCTAACGGATACTTTAAATCGCGAAGGGACCAAGTTTGGAACCCGGGTTAAATTGGACAAAGCGAACCGCCTGGTATTGCAATGGTAATAATTTGTCGGAATTACCGCGTTGCTAGGAAAAATAGGCACAAGATCGACAAGTTGCACCTGCATCGTTTCTAATCATTTATGATGAGTTTAATCTCGTCCGAATTGGCTTTGAGCTCCGGCGCATACATGGCATAGGCTCTGGTGGGCAGAGCGCTGAATTTGCCGGGGATCTCCGCCCGCAAACGGTAGCTGATGCTGTGTTTGCCGCGTGCCAACCGCTGTACAAAGAAAGCCACCTTCTGATCGCGAAACTCAACGTAAGCGCCCATTTCATTGTCCGTGTAGCCGCTGCGCACCTCAACCGGCTCAAAACCGGCGGCCTTCATATCCTCAAAGACCAGGTACTCATAATCGTTTTTACTGTCGATAACCAGCTCGATTTCAACCAGGTCGCCACTTTTTAAGGCTGCCAGGTTTTTAAGCAGCTCGCGTTCATATTTTTCAACCCGACGGTCGACCACCTGTCCGCGGGAACCCACATCTTTGACCTTCTTGTCAACCTCTTTTAACCGGAAAACGCGGCGCTGCACTTTGATCTCCAGACCTTCTTTGGTGATAAAGTCTTCCAGGGTAAAATAATCCAGATAGGCATTAAAGTAGACTGGACCTTTGCCGGATTTTTTAAGCGTGATCGTGTGGGTGCCGGTGGGAATTTGTTTGCCGCTCAGGATTAATTTGTTGTCAAACGTAAACAGATTTTCGGCTGTGATCCGAACGGTCTTTACCCGGGTGTCGTTGAAATAAATATCCAGGGTTAAATCCGGAGCCGCTTCTCCGCTGGCGGCCAGATAATCGGCAAAGGCTTCTACGATGACGGCCGTATCCCGGGTGCTGTTCCAGTAGGTGGCATGCTTGCGATTGTTGAGTAGATACTTAACCAGCCCGGCCGCTTTTTTGCCGGTCGGCGCGGTTCGCGCTAAAAGCTTCAAATAATAGGCGTGGGCTTCGTATTCGGAACCGTACCAGTACCACCAGTAACTGCTGTTGGGAAGATTGAGATAGGCGGTCTGGTTCTCATGGTCGACGACCAGAAACTGTTCGATATTTGTGATGATCATGGCAAGTTTTTGGCTGTCCTCGACCTTGACAAGGGCCATGCCGAACATGGCTTTGGCATATACGGCCAGCGTATTGCGATCACGGTAAAGATAGTCACGCATTTTTTTATTATCGAAAGATTCATCGGTCAGCACCATGTAGACAAATGCATCCAGATTGTCCGCATGCGATTTCCCTTTTTTCTTGGTGCGGTCCCAGCGAATCAGGCGGTCAATTTCTTTGGTCTGATAATCTTTGAGCCACTGCACGCCCCTTTCAATCACACCGCCGGGGATCGTTACCTTGTTTTCGCGGGCAATCTGCAGTCCATGGACCACCTGGGCGGTCGTATGGGGATAGGCGTGTTCACCGTATCCGCTAAACCAGCCCCAGCCGCCGTCAGATAGCTGCATGGCGGTCAGGCGCTTGACGCCGGCGGCGACCATG